>Ga0099364_10009408_pt1 | contig 13556 bp, 10 predicted proteins | sample TergutTh196P3_FD_73070 | JGI IMG/M metagenome (GOLD analysis project Ga0099364, IMG submission 73070) | Microcerotermes parvus P3 segment gut microbial communities from Pointe-Noire, Republic of the Congo - Th196 P3 | ecosystem: Host-associated > Arthropoda: Insects > Digestive system > Gut ...
CGGTACTGAGGGAACTGGGTAATCTTCATTCTGAGTATGGACTTCCCGACATGAATGCCGCTCTCGCAGTGGTGCAGTTCCGGGAAGCGGCAAAGAACCTGTCAAAATGCCGGGATATTGCTGCTCTCTTTACCCAGTCTGCTCTCAGGACACGGCACAGGCGTTTTATTCAAGGCGATATTGCCGGTTATACTGTGGAGTATAATAATTTTGCTTTTTCTCTTATATTGGAAACGGGTGCCAAGGATGTGAAAACTTATGCCCGGCGGAAAGATGTTATTGTAGAAAATGCCTTCGATAACACCCTGATTGGGAGCGGCCATGTTCCCCCGGAGCTATGTCCCGAAGCTTATTCACTTTCTCTCAGAACGGTGCTCTTTCCGCTGTACCCGAGACTAGGAACTGCCGAGGTTGAAAAAATCGCAAGACTGATTCAAACTCTCCCATAGGGAGAGTCCTATCCCATAGGGGGCCGGAATGCATGGAGTGGTACGTGTAATACTGTTCATAAATCCCATGAAAAAACATGCTCTGGAGCTGGGGGAGGAAATAAGAGCCAGGCTTGATTCTTATGGTATCGAAACCAATGCAATTAAACTTAAGGAAAAAACCAAACCGGAAATAAACGGGCACTACGATGTTGCATTCAGTCTTGGGGGAGATGGAACTGTTCTGTCAGCCGCAAGGTATATGTCCCCTCTGGGAGTTCCTGTTTTTCCGGTGAACCTTGGAACCTTTGGTTTTATAGCGGGAATACAGGCTGCCGAATGGCAGGAAGTTTTTGATCTTTACAGGGCAGGCAAAGTACAGGTCTCCCGGCGGCTCATGCTGGAAATTTGGGTGGAGAGGAAAGGCACAGAAATTCTCAGAGGATGCTGTTTAAATGAAGTTGTCATTTCTTCTTTTGGAATTGCAAAAATTATCAATTTGAGCGTTTCTCTTGCAGAAGGCAGGAAGAAAAGTGTTCCCAATGAAATAAAATATATACTTGGCTCTTACCGTTCAGACGGACTCATCATTTCGACTCCCACAGGATCTACAGCTCACTCTTTGGCGGCAGGCGGGCCGATAATGGATCCTGAACTTGAAGCTCTGATATTAAACCCGATTTGTCCTTTTGCACTTCCCAGCCGCCCCATGGTTTTACCTGCAGATGAAACAGTTATAATTGATGTCGAAAAAAAGCAGAAGAGCGGAGTGATACTAACCATAGACGGACAGGTAAGCGAAAAATTAGCAAGTGACGATAGAATATTTTTAAAAAAAGCACCGTACCATTGCTTCCTTATAGCATCAGGGAGAAATGGTTTTTATGATACTCTGGCAAAAAAGTTTGTCTGGGCCGGCGGGAGAAAGTAATGCTTGAGGAACTTAATGTCAGAAATTTCGCCCTCATCGACAACATCAATCTTCAGCTGGAAAACGGCTTTTCTGTTCTGACGGGGGAGACCGGCGCAGGCAAGTCAATCATCGTGGGTTCATTGAGTTTTCTCCTGGGTTCAAAGGCAGATACTGAAGTAATACGTTCAGGCTGTGACGAGGCGGCGGTGTCTGCTACAGTTTCGGTTAACGCGCAAAACAGAGATGCCATTACCTGGCTCTCTGACCGTGACATAGCAGCTGAAGATTCGCGTCTGATTATACGGCGGACTGTAAAATCCAATGGTAGGGGTTCAGTTTATATTCAGAATGTTCCGGTTACCAGAGCAGAGCTTTCCGAGTTTATGAGCTGTCTTTTTGATCTTCACGGTCAGCACAGCCACGAGTCTCTTTTAAGAAAGGAAACGCACAGGGTTTATCTTGATCGTTTTTCAGGTCTGGAAGACGAGGCGCTGGAACTTAACAGGGTATTCCTTGAGCTGGCGGAAAAAAACAAGGCGCTGGAAGCCCTTAACAATTCCGAAAGGGATCGCGAAGGACGTTTGGATTTACTTAACTATGCTGTGGAAGAAATATCCAAGGCAAAAATAAAACCTGGTGAAATGAAGGAACTGGAAGCTGAAACCCAGCGTCTTGGTGACTTCGAAAAACTTAGCCTCCATGTCAATAACGGTGCTTCCGCACTCTTTGATGATGAAGTGTCTTTCCTCAGTCTTGCAAGACGTTCCAGAACATCGCTGGAAAATGCCGCCGCCATTGACGGTAGCCTGTCGCCATTTCTAAAACGCATGGAAGATATTTACTATGAAGCAGAAGACATTGCGGCTGAATTTCGGGATTATCGTAACAGCCTCAGTTACAATCCGGCAAGGCTGGAAGAAGCTGAAGAAAGGCTGGTGTTATTAAACAGACTGAAAAAAAAGTACCGCCCTCAAAGCAGTTCAACACCGGACGAAGAGGGAATTCTTTCTTACATGAATGAAGCTTTGGCAGAAATAGAAACACTTTCCAATGCTGGAGAGAACAGAGATAAAATAAAATCCGAGATTAGTTTTTTGGAGAAGGATCTTATTTCAAGGGCATCAGCGCTTAGCGCCAAACGGACAGAAGGAGCTTCCCGTTTAAGCAAAGGTATCACAGAAATTCTGGCACGGCTGGGTATGCCAAAAGCCGCCTTCTCAGTACAGGTGCGTCCAAAAACATCAGGAAAGTCATCCGGAGAGAATCCTGTTCCCGGAAAAACCTCCGAAAAAAGCATTGTCTGCGGCCCCTGGGGAGCAGATGACGTTGAATTCATGATTTCGGCTAACACCGGTGAGCCCTTAAAGGAGCTTGCGAGAATTGCTTCGGGAGGTGAATTGTCCAGAGTAATGCTTGCCATCAAGACAATATTATTTGGGAAGGCAGGAGGTGACGGCGCCTATGCGGAAACCCTGGTCTTCGATGAAGTGGATACCGGTATAGGAGGCGAAGTTGCGCTTTCAGTAGGGGAATATCTTTCACGTATAGGCAAGGGCAAGCAAATTTTTTGCGTCACCCATCTGGCAAGCATTGCAGTTCAGGCTGACAATCACTTCATGGTAGAAAAGAAGATAATTTCAGGAAGGGAATCGTCAGGGATTGCCGATAGAACTGTTACTGAAGTTTCCCTGCTCGATTCCAAAGAGAGGCGGCAGGAGATTGCGCGTATGCTTGCGGGAGATTCTGGTTCTGCGGCCCTGGCACATGCAGATGAGTTACTGGCAAAATACGGTGCGGGGGTAAGCCATGTCTAAAGCTACCCTGAATAAAAGGGTCAAATATTTTGAGAAAACGAAACCATACAGAACACAGATAGAGTACGCCCTTAGCAGGGAAGATGCAGCACTGAAAAATATTGGTGATAAAACAGATAAAGCCGGGCTAAAGTACCTGGATCTTGCAGAAGAGATGACATTTATTATCTCCAACTGTATAATATTAAACAGCGTTTCGCTGTCCATTCTGAAAGTAAGAAATGATGCTGCATTAAATGAAGGAAGAAAATCAGCATATAAAGCTCTTGTTTATCTTGAAAAAACTGTCAGCCCCCTTATTGATGCGGCTTATTCCGAATATGAAAGTATGCTTTTGGAAATTACTTCGGTAGACGCACAAAGACGTTATAATATTATCAGAAAATTGGGGCTGTCAATACAGCTCCTTAAAAACGCCTTTGGTGTTTACAGCAAGTGGAGATGGGCATTTGTAGAAATGGAAGGCCGTTATGCAGCAGTGGCAAAAAATATTATTGATTTAAAAAAGGCTGTCGGTAATACTGATCCCAGATCTATCGATTATGAACCTACTGTACGCCATTTAAGACTGATTAAAAAACTGCTTCAAAACGCTGCGGATCGCTATCGGCAAAAATACGAATCATTTTCCAGAAATTCTGTTGATATTAAAATGGGAATACAGTTTCTGGAATCCCTCAGGCGCATACATATATTCCTCGGCGAAAGAAAAAACGTAGAAACAACCAAAAAGATTATTGATGTCTGGAAGATGAGGCTGGATGGTGTTATGGATAAACAGGGGGAGGAATCTCTAAAAATATTGGACAATGGCTGAAAATGAAAAAAAACCACATGATAAAAAATCCTCATTAAAAGAATTTAAAAGCCTTTTGCCCTACCTTTACCGCTATAGGTTTAGTTATGCTATAGGAATTTTTGTTCTTCTTGTTATAGATGCAGCCCAGGTTATTATTCCCCAGTTCTTGCGGCAGGCTGTGGATATTATTTCCGGAGGAAATTTTGTTCTAAGGGATGTAATTATTCCAGCCGCTTTCATGGTTGGCCTAATGGCACTGGTTTCTTTAGGACGTTTTTTTTGGCGTTTTTTTATAAATGGTTCTGCAAGGCGTATTGAAGCTGAGCTAAGACAGAACCTTTTTGATCATCTTTTGACCCTTTCTTATGATTTTTATCAAAAGAATAAAATCGGCGACCTTATGGCAAGAGCTACAAACGATCTTAACGCTGTGAGGGAAACTGTAGGCATGGGACTTGTCGCATTGATTGACGGAACTGTAATGGCGGCAGCTATTCTTGTAATAATGTTTGTACAGGATACCCGCACGGCAGCCTGGGCTGTTCTTCCCCTGCCCGTAATTACCATAATGATTCTCTTTTTTGGAAAAGCCATTGGCAAGAGGTTTCGCCGTGCACACGAAGCGTATTCAGCCATGAGTGATACTGTTCAGGAAAGTTTCGCTGGAATGAGGGTTATAAAATCCTTTGTAAAAGAATGGTGGTTTATTAAGAAATTTGCTGACACCAATGATGAATACAGGGATTCCAACATTGCACTTGTAAGGCTTTTTGGCATTTTCTTTCCCTTTGTTTCTTTTCTTTCGGGGTTCACTGTTTTGATCGTTCTGCTTGTAGGAGGAATCAGGGTTGTTGAGGGGAACATGAGTCCCGGAGACCTTGTAGCATTGTTCAGGTATCTCCAGATGCTTATCTGGCCCCTTATGGGAGCGGGTTTTGTTGTAAACATGATACAGAGGGGCGCAGTTTCCATGGGAAGAATAAATGAAATAATGCGAGCTGTTCCCGCTATACGTTCACCTGAAGATCCTGACTTTACACCTGACAAAAAAATCGGCAAGGAGCTTATTGAACTAAAAAATCTTACTTTTGCATATAATGTGGATAAACCGGTTCTGGAAAATATAAATCTTCAGATAAGACAGGGGAGCGTTACAGGGATCCTTGGAAAAACCGGCTCCGGAAAGTCAACGCTGATCAAAGCTATAACGAGAATGATAGATCCTCCGCCCGGAACCGTATTTATTAAGGGTATAGAGTCGGCTCTATGGGATTTAAAGGAACTAAGGAGTCTTTTTGCTTTTACTCCTCAGGACAGTTATCTTTTTTCAGATTCCATTAAAAACAATATAGCATATGCAGGAACTGACAACGAAAAACCCGGAAAGGCGGCAAGTATTGCAGCAATGGAAAAGGATTTTACATTCTTTAATGAAGGCTGGGATACATTAATCGGCGAGAGGGGTCTTACACTTTCTGGTGGTCAGAAACAGCGCACTGCAATTGCGCGTTCACTGGCGGCTGACAGGGAAATATTAATACTTGACGATTCGCTTTCTGCCGTTGATGTGGAGACCGAGAAAAAAATCCTGGACGGGCTCTATCAATTACTGAACGATAAGAAGGAGCAGGGCATTGGCCTGACGGTGATTATTATTTCACACAGGGTTTCTGCCTTTACAAGAGCTGATAATGTGATAGTTATGGAAAACGGAAAAATTATAGAGCAGGGAAGCCCTGCGGAACTGGTAAAACTGAGTGGATCATACGCCAGGACTATGGCCCTTCAGAGCCTGGACGGAGCTGATACGGAGACAAAAGATGGCTGATTTTTTTGAATCAGAAGATGTGGTAAAAGAGTACGACAGAAAAATATTCTTAAGAATACTGTCCTGCCTGAAGCCATACAAGACCCTTATCACCTTTACCCTGATTGCGCTCGCTTTTTCGACCCTTGGAGAGTTACTGGTTCCGCTCCTTCAGCAGAGGATTATTGATAATGCCATTGTCGTACGTTTCCATGCCGTGAAAACCGAAGAAGCTATGGAGTTAAGCCATGACGGCACTCAGGCACTTGATGTTTTAAATTCCTCACCCAACCCGATAAGAGCCGGGGATTATCTTTTTATTCTGGTTGATAGAAACTCCCGTATTTCTACGACTGCCGAAAGAGAGCTGCGGGAGATTGGAATTCTTGACAGCGGCGACTGGTATGCTTTCAGGTTTTCTTCAGGATCATCTGCGGAAGAAATTATTATTTCCAGGCAGGAATTATTTGTCAGGGGAGAAAATACTGCTGGTATTTTAAGAAGCGATCTTAACACCCTTAGTGCAGCTGAAATTGCAGCGTTGCGTGGTGGAGATATTTCCTTCATCATTCGTACTGTGATAATTCTTCTTCTCGTACTTGTCATTGTGTTTTTCTTTACATTTGTTCAAATATACGGGACTACCATGATTGGACAGAGGGTGATGAAAGATATCAGACTGGATCTTTTTACAAAAACACTGTCCCAGTCAACTGCCTTTTTGTCCCGTCATCCGGTTGGTAGAATTGTTACAAGGCTTACCGGCGATGTGGAAACCATCAATGAGTTTTTTACATCGGTTCTTGTCTCCTTCCTTAAAGATATTTCAGTCATGGTAGGGGTAATGATCACGCTTTTTATTCTGTCGCCACAGCTGGCTTTAATTTCACTTGTTACACTGCCGCCTGTACTGGCAATTACCGCAGTCAGCCGTATTAAGGCGCGTGATGCCTTTAGAAAACAGAGAACCGCTTCTTCCAGAGTTAATTCTTATCTTTCCGAGAGACTGTCAGGTATTCAGGTTGTGCAGATCTTTCAAGGCGAAAAAAAGAGTTCAGGAGAGTTTTCGGAAAGAAACAGGGAGCTTTTAAAAGCAAGGCTTGGGGAAATGTATGTGTTTGCTTCATTCCGTCCTCTTGTTGAGTGGTTTTCAATTCTTGCCACAGGAATAGTTATCTCCGCCGGAGCAATTATGATCCTGGATCTGTCTGTTTCTTTGGGTGTTCTTGTTGCTTTTATAAACCTCATCGGAATGTTTTATGCTCCGCTAATGAACATTGCTGAAAAGTATACTCTGTTGCAAAGCGCAATGGCTGGAGGTGAAAGGGTCTGGAACCTGATGGATGTTGACGAAAGGATTCCTGACAGGGGGATCCGTAAAATCGAAGGCGCGCTGGAAAGTTTTGGAGTACGCGGGCACATTGAGTTCAATAATGTATGCTTTTCATATATTCCTTCGGAAGAAGTTTTAAAAAAGCTGACCTTTAAAGTAAACCCTGGTGAAATGGCTGCTATTGTTGGTTATACGGGAGCCGGAAAGACAACAATAATAAATGTACTGACCCGTCTTTGGGACATTAATTCCGGCAGTATACGCCTTGACGGTTTTGATATCCGGGATTTAAGTCTCCCCGAACTGAGGAGGAACTGCCTTCCGGTTTTACAGGATGTGTTCTTATTTTCCGGCACTGTTGCAGATAATATCCGCCTTGGGCTGCCTTTGACGGACATGGAAGTCGAAGAAGCCGCAAAGGCAGTGCATGCTCATGAGTTTATTTCCCGCCTGGAAAATGGTTACGAAACAATGCTTTCCGAGGGAGCGACAAATATTTCATCCGGTCAAAGGCAGCTTATCAGCTTTGCCCGCGTTATTGCACATAACCCGTCAGTCGTCATCCTTGACGAAGCCACCAGCTCGGTCGATACAGAAACTGAGAGGCTGATCCAGCTCGGCATACAGAGGGTACTCTCCGGACGCACATCCATTGTCATTGCCCACAGGCTTTCTACCATCCGTCACGCTGACAGGATACTGGTCTTATCCGGTGGCCATCTGGCAGAGCAGGGAAAACACGATGAGTTAATCGCCGCCGAAGGACTTTACGCAGGCCTATACAAGCTGCAATTTTCGAAAAGCTGATATTCTCACACTAAGACACAGAGGCACGAAGAAAGAACTCGAAATTGGGGTGCAGCTAGTTTAGGTGTAATTAAACTTTGTGCCTTAGTTTCTTTGTGTGAGGAAAAAATTTTACCCTGACTTGCCGCGGGCTTCCATGGCGAGAGCTTTTTCGGCGGCGTGGGACATCATTTTTTCGATAAGCAGGGGAACGAGGGTTTTCATCATCGAAAGGCTGCCTTTCCCGCCGCGGCTTTTATTTGCCAGTGTCAGATCTTCCCATATTACAAAGATCCTGGGCAGAAATGACAACATCAGGGATAAGCCAAGGCTTAATTTTTGATTTTTCAAACCAATAGCCGTCTCGAAACGTGAAAGAGATTTTCTGATTTCAGTGGATGTAGTAACCGAAAAAAGCAGAGACCCCGCAGAAAATGCCGCGGCAATTCTTAGGCAGAAAAACAGGCTGTCAGAAAGCCCTTCTGTGCTAAATCCCGGGGGTGATATTTCTATACTTTGTAAAATAAAAATACCCAGGATAATTATGAAAAGCGGCCTTGAGCCACGGAGCAGTTCCCGTGGTTTTATTCCCGCAATAATTGACAACAAGAGCAATATAAATATCACTGCAGAAAGGACAATCAAACTCGGGAAAAAAGATGTGAGAGACAGGAAGAGAAGGAACACGAGTTTTAATCCTGCCGGCAGCCTGTGAAGGAAGCTATTACCTTTCCTGTATGACCAGGGGGTTTGTTTCATGTTGTTTCACTTTGTTTTATTTTTAACATATGTTATAATGATAACACGGAATAATAATAATTCTAAGGAGTATAATATGAAAAATAAAACCAAATTATTCGTACTTGTTGTGTTGCTTGCAGGTCTATTAATGATGTCCTGCAGCCGGTGTCCGGGATCCGACTCCATTTTTGGAACACATGACTGGTATGAGATTTTTGGAATTCGGGTTTGCGGGCAATGCGGAGCAACACGATAGCATTTTACTGCGTGATGAATCTCAGGTAATACTGTTGGCAGTGTACGGCTGCCTTGGGTCTCTGACACCCCAGGCAGGATCTAAATTGTCGAGAACCGCTTCACATTCTCCCTGAGCCCTTACCTTGCCACCCTCCAGTATTACCAGGCTGTCAGCAAGAAAGATAACTTTTTCCAGTTCATGGCTAAGGATAATTACGCTCTTTCCGTTCTCTTTGAGGCTGCTTATTATGCGTTGAACCTGAAGCACCCCGGGCCAGTCAAGATTCGCGAAAGGTTCGTCCATGATGATTGTTTCCGATCCCATTGCAAGAACGCTGGCCGCAGCTAGACGCCGCTTTTCGCCGCCAGAAAGATGCCGTGTGTTAAATTCCCGCTTGTCTTCAAGTTCCAGTGCCAGGAGGGTTTCTTCAAGGCGGCGCTTTATTTCTGTTTCTGGCAGCTTGAGGTTTTCAGGGCCGAAGCGTATATCTTCCTCCACTGTCTCTCCGAGGATCTGTGCGTCAGCATCCTGAAAGATAAGCCCCACAAGGGTGTTGATTTTTTGAGAACCACGCTTACCGGTATATTCAGCGAGGGGCTTTCCTCTGTATAGAACATCCCCCTCACTGGCATCCAGTAAGCCCGCCAGGATCTTCATTAAGACAGTTTTTCCTGAACCGTTGGCTCCGGCTATTAAAGTGCATCTGCCCTGATAAATGTCAAGATCAATTCCAGACAGAGATGTAAAACCGTTTGGAAATGTTTTTACAAGTCCCCTGATTGTAAAAAGCGGGTTTACATCATCAACAAGAGGGATGTTTTTATCCATTCAAATAATCAGCCGCCAATCTTCGCAGTCTTGGAGCGATTGCAACTGCTGCAATGGCTTTCAATATATCACCCGGAATGAAAGGGAAAAATCCAAAAACGAACGCTCCCTGCCAGTCTGTATTCAGAACATTCTTGAGCCAAAGTACTCCCGGGACATAGATCATAATAAAACCTGCTGTCGCAGCTATTATTAACCGAGGGAGAGGAGTCTTATAACTTGGGTTTCCTGCAATGAGCCCTGTCAGAACAGATGCCAGAAAGTAGCCGACAAGATAACCTCCTGTGGGGCCTGCGAGAATTGCAATACCTCCGGTTCCTCCTGAAAAAATAGGGAAACCCAATATTCCGGCAAGAAGAAAAATTCCCACTGCCGCAGCTCCCATGATGGGGCCAAGGATCAAGCCGGATAGAACTGCAAACATGTTTTGTAAGACAATGGGAACAGATCCTACAGGAATAACAAAAAATGTACCTCCCGCAGTCAAAGCCGCAAAGAGTGCGACAAAGGATATCCTTACAAGGATCTTTTTTGAAAAATTTTGTTCTGGCAAGTAATTCTCCTTTCTAATTTTTTTAATATTTCGGATACATCTTACTATTTTCATAAAACTTTGTCATTATGTAGACTATCAGGAATAACTGGAGGGAACGATGGTAAGGGTCTGTAAAGACGGTGTCTGGATATTAAAAGGCAGAGAAATAGTTGAAGACAGCCCTGATAACAGGGATGACCGTGAGGCGGCACGGCGGGGGACTATTACAGCAGGGATACTCATGTCTCATCATGAGGGAACCGGTTTGCAGGATTCAACATCAAAGTTGCCGGGAGAACTAAAATTAAAATTCGATTCCCTCATATCACACGATATAACATACGTAAATATTATTCAGACTGCCAAATCCAGCGGGCTGGAAGAATTTCCCGTTCCATATACCATGACCAACTGCCATAACTCCCTCTGTGCCGTTGGGGGGACAATTAATGCCGACGATCACCTCTTCGGGCTTTCTGCGGCCCGGCGGTATGGCGGGATTTTTTTGCCGCCTCATATGGCGGTGATTCATTCTTATGCCAGAGAAGCTCTTTCAGCCTCTGGCAAGATGATCCTTGGAAGTGACAGTCACACCCGTTACGGCTCACTGGGAACCATGGGAGTGGGCGAGGGGGGAGGGGAGCTGGTAAAGCAGCTTCTGAGCCAGAGATACGAGGCCCCCTGGCCCAGGGTCATCGCCGTTTACCTGACGGGGAAACTCCGGAAGGGCACCGGCCCCCAGGATGTTGCCCTGGCGATAATTTCTGCGGTCTTTAAAGACGGCTTTGCCAAAAACGCGGCCCTGGAATTCCTGGGGGACGGCATAGAGCAGTTGAGCGCCGACTTTAGGGCCGGAATCGGTGTTATGACCACCGAGACAACCTGCTGGTCTTCCATTTGGGAGACCGACGAAACCATAAAACAGTATTATATAACACACCAAAGGGAGGAAGACTTCTCCCGGCTTTACCCCGAGCCTGTGGCCTATTACGACGGCATGATCTACGTGGACCTGGCAAACATAAAACCCATGATAGCCCTGCCTTTCCACCCCAGCAATGTCTACGAGCTGGATACGCTCCTTGAAAACCCCGGTGATATTTTCCGGCAGGTGGAAAAGGATGCCGCCGCCGTTATGGAAAACCCGAATATCAAATTAAAGCTTACAGACAAGATAGAAAATGACGGAAGGATTTTTATTGACCAGGCCATTGTGGCGGGCTGCGCCGGGGGGACCTTTGACAACCTCATGGCGATGAAGTCCATTTTTGATGCCCACCCCATTTCCCCCGGCGAGAACTGGAAAAATAGGGGGGTGAGCCTTTCCATTTACCCCGGGAGCCAGCCCATAATGCTGGAACTGGCAAAAAATGGAGTCCTTTCCACCTTTATCGCCGGGGGGGCAATTATTCGCACGGCCTTCTGCGGGCCCTGCTTTGGCTCGGGGGACGTCCCTGCCAACGAGGGCCTTTCCATCCGCCACTGCACCCGGAATTTCCCCAACCGCGAGGGCTCCAAGCCCGGCCAGGGACAGATCTCATCGGTATGCCTCATGGACGCCCGGAGCATAGCCGCCACGGCCCTGAACGGCGGTTACCTTAGTTCCATTGAATCCCTGGACTGGGAAGAGAGCATAGTGCCCTACAACTATGACCCCTCTCCATATACTCAAAAAGTATACGAGGGCTTTGGCAAGGCGGACCCGAGCTCCCCCATACGCTACGGACCCAATATAAGCGACTGGCCCAATATGGAAAAACTGGGAGAAGATGTTCTTATAAAGGTCATCTCCTATATTACCGATCCTGTGACAAGCACCGATGAACTTATCCCCTCGGGGGAGACATCCTCCTTCCGTTCCAACCCCGTGGGGCTGGCGGAATTTACCCTTTCCCGGAAGGACCCCTCCTACGTTGGAAAGGCCAAGGCTGTAAAAGAGGCTGCCCGTATTTTAAGCGAAAATAAGGGCTCGGAGGAGCTTAAAAAAATCCTCCCCGAGCTGCCGGGGATACTCAAAAAGATCGAGGGGATTGCGGGCCCTGGGGCCGGCCAAAGCGGCCAGGCCGGGGCTTTGGCAATTCAGTTGGGCTCGGCCATCTTTGCCCTTAAACCCGGGGACGGCAGCGCCAGGGAACAGGCCGCAAGCTGCCAGAGGGTCCTCGGGGGCTCGGCCAACTTTGCCATTGAATACGCCACCAAGCGTTACAGGTCTAACCTGATTAACTGGGGCATTATACCCTTCCTGATCTTGGAAGAAGTGCCCTTTAAAAACGGGGACTATGTATATATCCCGGGTTTAAAAAAGGCCATGGAGGAAGGAGCCCCATCCATCGGGGCCTGGGTGCTGGATGATTCGGGGGAGAAAAAGTTTAACCTGGCCCTGCCGGAATTGAATGCATCCGAAAAGGAGCTGCTTCTTGCGGGCAGCCTGATCAACCTGAACAAGAGCCGCCTGGCTGCCCCATAGAGCGGCGGGCCTGTTGATTACTGCCAGGCATTATTGCCAGGCGTTACTGCCAGGTATTATTGCCAGATACGCCTTAGGATTTCTTCTACCCGGCTGCGGAATCTGGCGGGGTCCAGGCCCGCGGCCAGGTGGAGATGGTCTGTGGCCTCTCCATGCCGGCCGGCGGCGAGGGAGTTAATTCCCAGGGCATAGCTTATTAATGCCCGGTCGGCGCCCCTTTCCAGGCTTGCCAAAAACAAATCCTCCGCCCTGGGGTGTTCCCCCCATTCGTATGCTATAAGGCCCAGGTAATAATATGGCCCATAGTCTCGGGGGCGCTGGTTCATGGCGGCTAAAAAAAGGAGTTCAGAATCACCGAATCTGCCCTCCGAATAGGCCTGGTGTCCTTCTTCGATGAGGCCGGCAAAATCACTCCCCCCAAAAATTATGTCCCCCAGAAAAGCGGACTCACCGAACCAGGAAGGGGGGTCGGGGATAAAGGCCCGGAAGAACTGGATGAAGGCCTGGTGGGCGAGCATTAGCTCATCGGTGCCGCCGGAGGGCCTGTGGATAACCAGTTCGCGGTCTTCGGCCTCCGGGTAATGGAGGTATACGGCGCCCTCTACGGTATGACCCAATTGTTCTGTCACATAATTATCGTATTCCCCCTGGTCTTCGAATACCCTTAAGTATAAGGGCGCCCCAAGCAGGGAAGGATCAAAACGGAAGAGACTATTATAATAGCGAAAACGCATTTCCATTTCCTGCCTCAGCCTGTCGGAACTTTCGGCAGGGCCGGATCTGAAAAAATAAGGGGGGGCCTCCGCCGCTTGGCCCCAAAGAGGCAGGGAAAGGAGGGAGGTTAAAATTAATAATAAAGGGCTTATT
>Ga0099364_10009409_pt1 | contig 13556 bp, 7 predicted proteins | sample TergutTh196P3_FD_73070 | JGI IMG/M metagenome (GOLD analysis project Ga0099364, IMG submission 73070) | Microcerotermes parvus P3 segment gut microbial communities from Pointe-Noire, Republic of the Congo - Th196 P3 | ecosystem: Host-associated > Arthropoda: Insects > Digestive system > Gut ...
GCAAATACCACCCTGGTTAATTTTACCGGGTTAAGCCGTGACGGCCTTGAAGGTTCTGCCACTACCCAGAACCTCACACTCACCTTCAGCGCAGATATTCCGGATTTAAGTGCGGATGACATTGTTTTACATGGGCTGGATGGGTTATTGGAACCTACAAAGGGAGCCTTAACAAGGACTGCTGCCGGGGTGTATAACCTGGTTGTGGGAGGAATTGATGTCCCCGGAGCCAGACTCATTGTTGCACCGGGTAAGGCCGGTTTTACCATTACTCCCTGGTCGCAGACAATCCAGGTTATATATCATACAACGGCTCCCGGCGGCTCAGTCTCCCTGGTATCCAACAGTATTAACGGACCATTGAGTTACAGTGTCGGTTCAGTGCTGACAGCAGATACCGGAAACCTTAATGGAACCGGCAACATTACCTATCAATGGCTCAGGAATGGAACTGCCATAGACGGCGCGTCAGGATCGTCCTTTACTGTACGGGTTATAGATTATGCAAATGAAATTTCGGTGATGGTGGGAAGACGGGGAATCAGCTTTGTTACCAGTGCGCCGGTTCAGATTATCAGCGGCTGGAGGGTAAGAACCATAATCGATCACCTTCCCCATGACAGCGATCCTAATAACAGGAATCAGATTTTTCAGAATATGACGGGTCTTGCAATTGATTCTGATGATAATCTGTACATTGTCGGTGATGTGGCATTTTTAGGTAACAGGATCATCAAAATCAACACCAGTACCATTGACATGGATAATCTCAGCGTTCCGCCTGAGGCAGTAATATTCAGTGACGGCGGTGCGTCTTCGCCGGAACCTGATGCCTTTAATAATCCTCCTTATTTGTATAACCCAAGGCATATTGTAACAAGACCGGATAGTGATGCTGTGTATGTTCACCAAATATGGGGACAAAGGGGTTTTTCAAATCCCCGCACGAATTTCTTTATTGGATTTAACCAACCCGGTGTTGACACACCTTCCTGGACCAGCGGACCTGTTCTTCAGGCTTTACGCACTGCAGGACACGGCCGATTCAATGAAAATGCCGTTGAGGGAGCTTTTACAGTGGATGCCGATGGTAATGTGTATGCAATGTCCAGTTATCACAATCATACCATTATAAAAATTACCCCGGAAGGAAATACTTCTATTTTAGCCGGAGGCGGCCTGGGCGGCAGTACCGGTTTTCGGGATGGTATTGGAGAAGAGGCGGGTTTTAACTGGACAGGAGGCATGACAATCGGCCATGACGGACATTTGTATATAGCCGACGGGTATAATGACGGCAGAATCAGAAGGATTGATCTTGATACCCGGCAGACTTCAACCTTTGTGGGCGGCTCCTGGGGCCAGCGGGACGGATTCGGTCATGATGCCGCATTCACGGTAATTAACGGCCTGACATACGGTAATGACGGCAACTATTATGTCGCCGATGAAGTAGGAGCCAATATACGCAGAATCGCTTTTGAAGACGGCCGCGGCTGGATGGTAACTACCATAGCCGGTCTTAACGGAGATAACCGGGGCCTTGTTGATGGTTTTGGCCGTGCTTTAGGGAGGTTTAACAGGGCCTGGGGGATAGCGGCCGATTCTCAGGGCAGAATTTTTGTGGTAGACGGATCGGGACCAGGAAATAACTGGGAAAGGCAGACGGCCAGTGTCCGTATGATATGGTACGACCACAACTAAATGATAAGGAGATGGTATGAAAATAAAAATTCTTTTAACAGCATTAATCGCGACGGCAGTCATGCTGGGTATATCCTGTCCAAACTCCGCATCAGAGATCGAATATGGAGATTTTAAACCTATGGTATTATGGTATAACAGTCCGGCCACAGACTGGATGCTCCATGCATTGCCCATTGGCAATGGAACGTTTGGAGGGATGTTTTTCGGAGGTGTTGGCCGTGAAGAAATGCAGTTTAACGAACAAACCCTGTGGTCAGGGAATTCCCACACAAAGGGAACTTACCGAAACTTTGGTTCGGTTTTTTTAAACTTTGATCATGGAAATACCGCGACACATTACCGGCGGGAACTTTCTCTGGATGATGCCATGGGAAGGGTTTCCTATACCATAAACGGCATTGGATATCTGCGGGAATATTTTTCCAGTTTCCCCGATCAGGTTCTGGCGATGCGTTTGAGTGCCCCAAACCACAGCGGACAATTGCATTTTTCCATTGAACTGGAAAGCGGAAATCCCCTTGATGAAATTATAATTGAAGCGGGTAGTTTGGGTTTTAAGGGAAATTTTGAACTTTTATCCTATGAAGCCCGCCTGGTTGTATTACATAAAGGCGGATTGGTAACTCCAGAATCAGGTGCTCTTAAAGTCAGCGGTGCCGATGAAGTTATTATTCTGTTAACCGGCACAACAAACTACGATGTTGAATCTCCGACCTATGTGGGTGATTCACCTGCGCAGTTGACCGCCAGGATTTCCCAGACCCTCGACAGCGCATCATCCAGAACATTCAGCGATCTAAGGACACGTCATCTGGATGATTATCATTTTTATTTTAATAGGGTAGCATTTGATCTGGGAGTCCCGGTACCAAATATTCCAACTGACGATCTAATCCGGACAAATCCGTCCAGCCTCTATCTTGACAAGCTGTTGTTCCAATATGGCCGCTACCTTATGATTTCTTCATCACGGGGACAAAATCTTCCCAATAATTTACAGGGGTTATGGAACCACACCAATAATCCTCCCTGGCAGGCCGACATACATACCAATATTAACATTCAAATGAACTATTGGCCTGCCGAACCGGCAAACCTTTCTGAATTTCACCGCCCTCTTTTGAACTGGCTGCGCATTGAAGCAATGCGGCCGGACGGCATGTGGCAACGACAGGCAGCCGCCGAGGGAGACCCTGGCTGGACAGTCTGGACCGAGCTTAATATTTTTGGGTATAACGGATGGCGCCATAACCGGCCCTCCAACGCATGGTTATGCATGCATCTCTGGCAGCATTATGCCTATACCCTGGACGAACACTATCTGAGGGAGATCGCTTTCCCTGTGATGAAATCCGCCAGCGAGTACTGGCTGAACCGTCTTGTTTGGACAACATCACGGGGATATGGAGAATGGGTAGCTCCTGATGAATGGTCGCCCGAACACGGTCCCGAACAGGATGGGGTAAGTCATACCCAGCAGTTGGTGTGGGATCTTTTTGATAAAACGCTTAAAGCAGCCGAAATTTTACAAATAAATGATGGTGTTATTGCGTCAATACAAAGCAGGTTTACCAATCTGGATAATGGTATTGCTATTGGTTCCTGGGGACAGCTTAGGGAATGGAGATATACTGATGATGATCCCGGTAATATACACCGCCATCTTGCCCATCTTATTGCATTGCATCCCGGAGATCAAATATCGCCGAATTTGGATACACGTTTTTCCGATGCCGCGAAGGTAAGTCTTAATGCCCGAGGTGACGGAGCAACAGGCTGGAGCCGTGCCTGGAAATCCGCCCTGTGGGCAAGGCTTTTTGACGGCGACCGTGCTTACAGTCTGCTTAAAGCGGCAATGAGTCTTACCAGCGCAACCCATGTTAGTATGGACGATCACCTTGGCGGGATGTACGAAAATTTATTCAGCGCTCATCCTCCTTTCCAAATTGACGGCAATTTTGCGGCAACAGCGGCCATAGCCGAAATGTTACTTCAAAGCAACCTGGGATTTATCCACCTGCTGCCCGCCCTGCCTTCGGCCTGGTCAACCGGTACCATTCGTGGCCTACGGGCTCAGGGGAATTTTACCGTGGATATAAGCTGGGCAGCTTCACGACTGGTTAGCGCTACCATACATTCAGGTTCAGGCAGAGATTTAAGCGTTTTCTATAACGGCGAAATGAGAACTATGCCTACCGTCGCCGGCGGCGTGTATACGATCCGTTAAAATGATTGAGAATAACATTAACACAAATACAAGGAGAAAAGTTATGAAAAGAAAAAAAACATTGTTGGGATCCTTATTGGCAGTATTGGTGCTGCTGGTAGTACCCCTGCTGTTGACAGGGTGCCCAAGGTCGGCCGCAAGGGATGATGCCATCGTTATTCGTGTGGCCCATAATTGGCCGCGGGAAATGGATACCAGTTTCCGGGATCCCATTACGGGGGAGCCGGCACTGGGCCAGGAGGAACTGGCAGCGCGGATCTATGCCGAACGGCAGGTACTGGAAAAGTATAATGTCCGTTTTTCGTGGATACCTTATCCCAGCGACCTTAACGAGGATATCCTGCGTTCGGTTCTGGCAGGAGATCCGCTGGCCGAACTGGTCCGTATTGTCGGATCCGCACAGGGCCAGCTCCTGGCGCAAAATGTCCTCCAGCCCCTCGATGATTTTGCCCATTATTTTGATGATGAAGATTCGGCCTGGATGTTCATGGGCAGGGTGTACGGCAATCATTATTTTGTAAACAATGTGATGCGCTACGGTAATGATGCTCCCCTTGCCTACAATATCGGTATGCTCGAAAGGGTTCCTGCCTTAAGAGAAAACGGCAGAACAGTTCTGCCGGTGGATCTGTGGCTGGAAGGCAGGTGGACATGGAGCGCCTTTGAAGATTATCTGCAGAAAGTCAATGACTTTTGGATTCAGGAGTGGGACGGCAGGATTGCCTATGGCGCCCACCATTCAACTGCGGCCCTCATGGCCATGCATGCCAATGGAGCCAGCGTATACGGGGACAACGGCCTTGAAATTGATACCGACCGGGCAAAAGAAGCGGTGGCCTTTATCGAAAGGCTTATGGCGCGCAACCTTATCCGCAGCCATGATATCATTCCGGGCACCGGCCAGATAAACGGCCTCATGGATGTGTGGCGCTTCCAGTGGGGCCATTCGGTTTTTGCCAACCTCCAGCAATGGCTTGCCGGGGATATGGTTAACCAGTTTAATGACAGGGGAGAAACCATGGGTATTGTCCCCTTCCCCCGGCCGGACAACCTGGCGGCAGCAGATCCCCGTTATCGCCAGCTTAACGATGCCAAGGATTGTTATGCAGTCCCCCGCGGGGTAAGCAGTGAAATGGCCGATCTTGCCGTCAGGGCATTTCGGGAGTATACAGTATCCTACTATAAAAGAATGGCTGGATCCGATAGGGCCCTGGATTTCCTCCAGGCGGACGGGTCTGCCCGCGCATCGGCTTTAAGGATGTTCCTCGATATTACGAACGAAGAATACGGTGAAAAACTCCTTGAGGTGTGGAAGTACCTGGGTTCCAATGAAAATATTATTGTTAATGAATATGCCAAAAATGTCGGTATTTGGGAGGCATGGGAAGAATTGGTTGGGGACTCCCTGTTCCGGGTACGGGGCGCTTCCCAGTATGCCGTTCATGTGGAAGCCAATATGGGCAGGATTAACGACATTATGAATACCATTTCCCGCGCTCTTAACAGTACCGGGGTGTTTGATAATATCCCGCCGCGCTTTACCGATATTGAAGGATCTCGGCTGGTCTTTGCCGCGGGAACTTCCCCTGCCGGTATTGACTGGGAGCAGTTCCTGACTATTAATGATAATGTTGACGGCCCCATAGGCATGGAAAATACCCAGGTAAATGTTTCGGCGGTGAATTTTAACCGGCCGGGCAGGTACGAAGACGGCGCTGTTTTTAGTGTTAACGACAGTTCCAATAATACCGCAAGGGCGGCAAGAACCATTACGATCTTTGACGGGGCAAATACAACGGCGCCAAGCCTTGTCATACGGGATGAATACCGCTCTGTCAGGCTTAATGAAAATACCGCCGACATTAACTGGAGGGATGACTTTATCGAATCGGCTGCGGACAGGGACGGACTTGATATACGGTACAGTGTATTTGCCGATCTTTCGCAGATTGATACCACACGGCCCGGGGTATATACAGTAACGCTTACCGTTACCGATTATGCCGGCAACAGCAGATCTGCGGATATAACCGTAACTGTTGAATAAGCTTTTTAAAAAGGCGATGATTACCATAATGAACAGGCATCATATATTAAAATTGGTAATACCGGCAGTGGTGATCATCGCTTGTTTACTTGTGTCATCAGTATTGTACACAAGGACGGATACTGTTTTTATCCGGGCGGATACGATGCGGGGGTTTTATGAAGCCTCGTATAAAGCATACCTGGATTCCCACGGATATGTGTCCGGTCTTACACCGGTTTCGCACAGCGAAATTGCTATTGATATTTTTTCTTTTGAAACATCGGCGGATATGGATACGGTTATCCTGGAAAACGGAGTTGGTACCTCGGATACCGGTACGATAAGCTGGAGATTTTACGTCGAAGATACCGGTTTTTATAACCTTGCCGTTGGATTTATTCCAATGAGCGGAACCAATTCCCAAATCAGGCGGGTAATCAGCCTTAACGGGGCAGTGCTGCATAACGGCCTTCGTCAGGCGGCGTTTAACCGGACTTTCAGAGAAGGCATTATCGAAGTACATAACAATAATGAAATCCGCCCCGCATCACAGGAAACATTCAGGGAAAGCACGGTGTTTGTCGGCGATTCCCTTAAGCGAAGCCTTGAACCTTACCTGTTTTATCTTTCGGCCGGTGAGCATACCCTGGAATTTGAATCGGCCAGGGAACCGATGATCATCACAAATCTTCGGTTTGCTTCTGCTGCACACATCCCCTCGTACAGCGAATACCGTTCAATGATACAGGCGCCGGTTTATTCCGGCCCTAACTTGGTTTTTGAAGCCGAGCGTACATCGGGGGATGCAGGTTCAACTCTGGAAATCCGTAAATCCCAGCCTTCCATTACTGTCCGTAACGCTTTTTTTGATCCTGGCCTTATACCATTTCATCCTTACCGTATTGTGTTTAACACCATCGGCGGTGAAACATGGAGAACCCCCGGCGATATCATCGAATGGGATATTCATGTGCCCCAGGAAGCCCTGTACGCCCTTTCGTTTAAAGCCAGGCAGAGCGTTAACCGGGGGGTTATTTCCTACCGTAATGTTAAAATAAACGGTGTATCTCCGTTTGCCGAAGCGCAGTCCATGGGTTTTTCCTACAGTGAATCGATGGTCAATTTTATACCCGGCCGCCATGACGGCGGCTATTCGCCGCTGCTGTTTCATTTACAGGAAGGGCTTAATACCCTGTCCATGGAAATTGTCCTGGGCGCTTTTGGTTCGCCCTATGCGCAGGTAAGCGAAAGTGTAATGATCTTAAACGATCTGTACCGGCGTATTGTCCAGATTACCGGTGTTTTTCCCGACAGGTTTATCGATTATGAAGTGTCGGCAAAAATTCCGGATTTTACCGCCATTCTGGAGAATGAACATGATCGCCTGTTAGCCGTTGTCGAAGATCTTAAAAGTATTACCGTTGAACGGGGAACGAATACCACCATGGTGGAGCGGATCATTGAACAGATGCGCCGGCTTTTGCGCAGGCCGGATAATATCACCCTGGAACTCGATCAATTTCAGGGAAATATTGCCATGCTGGCAACATGGTTGATCACCGTGGCGGAAATGCCCCTGGAACTTGACAGCTTTACCCTCATGGCGGGCGAATCCCTGCCTGCGCCGGCAAGGGCTCATTGGACAAAGCGCCTCGTAAGCGATATTACCCGGTTTTTTGCCAGTTTTGTTATCGATATTACTGCCATTGACACCGCAGCGGCAGGCGGCGGCGCCGCTTCGATAAAAGTATGGTTCCCCAGTGGGCGGGATCAGGCCGAGGTCTTACGCAGCCTGATCGATCAGCGTTTTATTCCCCGGTACAATATTAATGTTACCCTTGAATTGATACCCATAGATGTGGTTGTGCCGGCCACCCTTTCCGGTGTTGGCCCGGATGTTGTCCTTAACCTCGATCAGGCAAGGCTCATGGATTTTGCCCTGAGAAATGCCCTGGTTGATCTTTCTGTCCTTGATGGCTTTGACGAACAAGCCCGGCTGTTTTTTCCCAGTGCCCTGGAAGGAATTACATTTACGGGCAGGACATTCGGCCTGCCGGAAACTCAAACATTTAATATCATGTTCTACCGCCGGGATATTTTTGAATCCCTGGGGATAGTTCCTCCGCAAACCTGGGATGAACTGCGCGCCCTTATTCCGATCTTTCACATGCACAACTATGATGTGTGGGTACCCAATCCCGGCCCCCTGGCTTCGCTGATCATCCAGCGGGGCGGGCACTTGTATCTTGGGCAGGACAATGATTTTGGCATTGCAAGCGGTCTTCTGGAAGAGCCGGCAATGGAAGCCTTTAAGGAATTTACCGACTTCTTTACCGCATATAAACTCCCGGTAGCCCTGGACTTTAGCAACAGGTTTCGCACCGGCGAGGTTCCCATGGGCATTGCCGACTATACCACCTACTATACCCTGGAATTGTTTGCACCGGAAATCCGGGGCCTGTGGTCATTTGCCCTCCTGCCGGGAATTCCAGCCGATGACGGAACCATTGATAACCGGGTGGTTACTGTAACAACGCAGTCGGCCATACTCAATGCCGCTCAAGATCGGGGCGTGCTCGATGAGGCCTGGACATTTTTACGCTGGTGGCTGAGTACCGAAGTGCAAACCGAATTTGCCAACGGCATTGAAGCAATACTTGGTCCCAGCGCGCGCTATGCAACGGCAAACAGGGATGTGCTTCTCCAGCTTCCCTGGTCAGCCGCCGATGCAGCCAGGCTCCTTGAGCAGTTTGAAGCTACCACCAGCTTTCCCCAGGTGCCGGGGCATTATATGACCAACAGGATGATTGACTATGCGTTCAGGGCGGTGGTAACGAGGGGCGCAAACCCCCGCGAAACCCTGTTTCTTAATACCAGGGCGATAAATCAGGAACTTACCAAAAAACGCCGGGAATTTTCCTTAAGCTACATAGATCATGGAGGCAGGTAAGTGCAGGCAGTAATACCCTACAAGCGTACGTTTTCACAAATATGGTCCGAGCACAGGGAAAAATATTTTCTTATACTGCCCTTTGCCGTAGTTTTTCTGGTATTTGCCTTTATTCCGATAGTAGTATCCATTGTATTAAGTTTTACTTCGTTTAATATGTTTGAAAGGCCGGTCTTTGTGGGCCTTGAAAATTATATCAACCTTATTGCCTTTGATTCGATTTTTCTCATTGCCGTCAAGAATACCCTGCTGCTTGCCCTGGTTACCGGCCCTGCAAGTTATGTTATGTGTTTTATTTTTGCCTGGCTGATCAACGAACTGGCGCCTAAAGTACGTTCAGTCATGACATTGGTTTTTTATGCTCCGTCCATTTCCGGCAATGCCTATCTGATATGGAGGCTGTTTTTTTCTTCAGATGCCTACGGTTTGTTTAATTCACTGGCCTTAAGTTTCGGCCTGATAACCGAACCGGTTCTGTGGTTTGAAAACCGGGATTTAATCATGCCGATTCTCATTATCATCCAGTTGTGGATGAGCATAGGCGTTTCATTCCTGTCGTTTATCGCCGGGTTGCAGAATGTAGACCCGCAGCTATATGAAGCCGGAGCCATTGACGGTATTAAAAACCGCTGGCAGGAACTGTGGTTTATCACCCTGCCTTCAATGAAACCCCAGCTTATGTTCGGAGCGGTTATGCAGATTACCGCTTCCCTTTCCATTGCAGCCATTTCCATTGACCTTGTGGGTTTTCCTTCGGTGGATTATGCCGGTCATACGATCCTTACCCATCTGCATGACTATGGTACCCTGCGTTATGAAATGGGCTATGCCAGCGCCATTGCCACGGTGCTGTTCTTTATGATGATGTTTACCAATATCATCGTACAGAAGCTGCTTCGCCGCTTAAGTTAGGGGGATACATTGCAGAACCTGTCCCGCTGGTGGGCCCATTTTAAATTTAAACGTAAAAACAGAAGCCTTACGGTGGATATGCTGCTGGTTGTATTCCTTGCCTTTTTCGGCCTTTTCAGCATCGGCCCCCTGTACATGATTATCATTAATGCCTTTAAACCCTTGAATGAATTTTTCCTGTTTCCGCCGCGTTTTTACATAATCAATCCTACCCTGAACAATTTTTTTGATCTGGGTGTTGTAATCGCCGATACCCAGATAATTTTTGGGCGTTATGTGTTTAATACCCTGTTTATCACTTTTTTGGGGACATCCGGTACGGTCATCCTCGGTTCCATGGCTGCCTATCCCCTGGCAAAGTATGTGTTTCCCGGATCAAAACTCATGTCCCACATCATCGTGTACTCCCTGATGTTCAGCGGATCTGTTACAGCAATTCCCAACTTTTTTATTATGTCCAGGCTGGGTTTGGTTAATACCTATGCAGCGGTGGTGCTTCCCGTTATTGCCGGTACACTGGGACTGTATTTAATGAAAAGTTTTATGACCCAGATACCCATGCAGCTTATCGAAGCGGCAAAGATAGACGGTAAAAGTGAAATCGGTATTTTCTTTACGATTGTTATGCCCCTTGCCAAGCCGGCATGGATTACCCTGGTAATCCTTTCGTTTAACTCCCTGTGGGGCAATACCGGAGGTACATTTATATACTCAGAGAGCTTAAAACCGGTCAGTCTTATTCTAACCCAAATTGTTGCTGTGGGCATTGCCAGAACCGGTGTTGCCAGCGCCGTCAGCCTGATAATGCTTATTATTCCCATTACTGTTTTCATTGTCTCCCAAAGCAATGTCATCCAAACCATGGCAACATCGGGGATAAAGGAATAGCCCATGAAAGGTATATGCAAAGTTTTCTGTATTTTTATTTTTTTCGCAGGTTTCGCACAACAGGCAGGAGCGCAGGCCAATACCCGTTCCTACGATTATTCCTATGATTTTTGGTTTCTTGCATCAGAGGCTGTGCCGGCTTTCGCACTGGAGCGGATCATCGATCGGGATACCCTTGGGGGAATAACAGTATCGGGCTTTGATGATATTACTTACGGCGGCGGGAAATTGTTCCTTCTGGATTCGGCGGAAGGCCGGCTGCACATTCTCAATGAGCAATTTGAATTTATTACATCCATAAGGCTGTTGTTTACCAATGAAAACAGAATTGCATTGGACGAAAGAGGTCAGCAGATTATTCTGACCAACCCCGAAGGGGTCTTTTTCCATGAAAGGACCAACCAAATTTATATTGCCGATACCGGGGCGCGGCGCATTCTTGTTCTGGACGGGGATACATTTTACTTAGAGCGGATCATAAACCGCCCTGATGCCATGACCGGCCTTACACCTTTTGAACCGTCAAAAATTGCCGTTGATCATGCAAACAGAATATACCTGGTTGTACAATCCGGCTTTGAAGGGATTATTGAACTAAACGCCGACGGTTCTTTTTCCCGTTACTTTGGCGTTAACAGGCCCCAGGTTAATATTTTGGAATATTTCTGGAGGGTTTTTGCCACCAATGAGCAAAGAGAACGAATGGCACGTCTTTTTGCCCCGGCATTTAATAATGTTGCCATTGATAGTGACGGTTTTATTTATGCAACCAGTCATGATGCCAATTCACGGTACATGGTTTTCCGGCTTAACCCGCGCGGTGAAAATGTTCTTATTCAGGATGAGGAGCATCCGGTGATTGGGGATTACCGGATGAATATTGATAACCAGTTTATTGCCATTGCCATTAACGATTACGGGGTGTATGCGGTTCTGGACAGAGCAATGGGAAGAATATTTATTTACAATTTTTTCGGTGAATTGATGAGCATTATTAACCGGCCGCCGGGTATGAAGGGCAGCTTTTCTGCACCTTCCGGCATTACATGGGCAGGAGACCATTTGATTGCCACGGACAGGCAGTTACGCCAGGCTTATGTGTATACGCTGACCGATTTTGGCGATCTTGCCTTTCGTTCGGCCCGTCTCTATCATCGGGGCGAATGGGAAGAATCGGCGGCCCTGCTTGAACAGGCCTTAAACCTCAATGCTAACTTTGACCTGGCTTATTCGGGCATTGGAAAATTTCACCTCATGCAGGGGGATTACCGCCAGGCAATGTATTTTCTCAAGCTCGGTCAAAACCGTACGTATTATTCCATGGCATTTAACCATTATCGCAGCCAATGGATAGAAGATAATTTTATCTGGTTTGGCCTTATATTCCTGCTGGGCATAGGGGCGGTCATTTATACTGAAATTACATACCACAAAAAAGGAAAAGTTCCGGATGAAGCGAATACTCGATAGTTTTGCATATCTGCCCTGGCTTTTAATTCATCCCTTTGATGGTTTTTTCCAGGCGAAGTTTCGGGGCAAGGGCAGTATAGGTGTGTCACTCATCCTGTTCATCCTGTACGGGGTAATTCAGATTTTTTCCGCCCAATATACGGGCTTTATTAATAATTTCCGCCACCTGTATGGCCTGGAAAGCAGTGAACTTTTTCTGTCCGGTACCCTGCCGGTTATATTGTTCTTTATCAGCAACTACAGTGTCACCACATTAATGAACGGAAACGGCCGCTTCCGTGATATATTTATGGTTACCTGTTATTCTCTTACCCCGCTTATTATTTTCGGATTTATCACTGTTATTGTCAGTAATTTTCTCATTATCGAAGAACTTCCCATTCTGACAGCTTTTTACTGGATTGGAGTTGTCTGGTTTTTATTCCTCCTCTTTGCCGGCCTGTGCATAGTCCATGAATATACGGCATTGCAGAATGTTGCCTCGTTGTTTTTTACCGTAGTGGCGGCCATAATTATTCTGTTTTTGCTGGTTCTTCTGTTAATTCTGGCGGACAGGATAGTCGGTTTTTTCAGCGTCATTTTTATTGAATTATCAAAGAGGTGGCAGCAATGAAACAATTTGACGCCTTTTCTGCCGCCGTTGGAAAGATCGCCTATACGATCATTGCATCATTTTTCAGGACAAAGGCGGTATTAAAACTTCTGGGACTCATTGCCGCCGCCATTATCCTGGTCCGGTTTATCGGATGGCTTCCTACCCTGCAGCTTAAACGATCACCCCTGGCCGAAAGGGTACGTCCTGCTGCCGATCTGATCCTCGGTGAAATACCGGCGGGATCGGGCATTGTCCTGGCTGCAGAAAGCGGCGGCCGGGAAATGTATGTGGATACGGTATCGGGAAATATCAGCATCGTTGACACATACAGCGGCCTTGTCTGGAACGCCATCCGCAGTGAAGAAAATACCGCCCCCGAAGATATGTCGCTTTTACGTTTAACGTTTCTTGCGCAGGACAATGTCATTACTACCTGGCATTCATTTAATTATTCCCAGAGGGCTTCCAATTTTACCATTCACCGCATACAAAACGGCATCCGCATGAACATGCAAGTTGGCAATCCGGACCCGTCCGATATCAATGCCTTTATGCCCCGGCGTATTGCCATTGACCGGTACGAGAGGGTATTCCTTCGCGGCCTGGATGAAAAAGTTGAGCAGGGAGAGCTGGACAGCTCTGAAGCGGACAGGTACAGAAGTGTTTTAAGCATGATTTATGCCAGGGATGATACACGGGGGATATATTTCAACCGGCTTGCCTCCGCATTGCCGGCCAGCGCTACCCGTCAGATGCTGACCATGGCGCGGCTCTTGGA
>Ga0099364_10009410_pt1 | contig 13555 bp, 8 predicted proteins | sample TergutTh196P3_FD_73070 | JGI IMG/M metagenome (GOLD analysis project Ga0099364, IMG submission 73070) | Microcerotermes parvus P3 segment gut microbial communities from Pointe-Noire, Republic of the Congo - Th196 P3 | ecosystem: Host-associated > Arthropoda: Insects > Digestive system > Gut ...
ATACATATTATATGATGTACTCGGCAAACTTTTTTGGCGGACAAAATTATGCTGTAGGATACGCAACATCTAAAAGTCCGCTGGGACCATTTGTTAAAGCGGAAAATAACCCCGTATTGCAGAAAAATACAGAAGAAGGAGGCGTAGTGACCGGTACCGGACATAACATGATATTTACAATCGACGGAAATATGTACACTGTCTATCACGGTCGTACAGAAAAAACCGGTAACGAACGCGTCGTTTTTATAGACCCAATGGAAATCAAACCTTGCGGCAAATTAGTTGTGCACGGACCAAACACCGAACCGCAAACAATTTCACTCAGGTAAAAAATATTATGGTTGGGACTTCTAAATTGGTCATCTTTAATCTTTTAGCATGCCTGCTGCTTGTTTCGTGTTCTTCTCCGGAAACGCCCGATAATTGGGCAGTAAACAACAACGCGCCGCCTGAGGGAAGATACCGTAATCCGGTAATTCAGCGAAGCGTTCCTGACCCTACTGTTATACGGGTCTCTGACGGCAGCTTTTATCTGTATGCTACAGAAGATATTCGTCATTTGCCTATCTTTCGCTCTACCGACTTAGTAAACTGGGATTTTGCAGGCACGGCATTTAACCACCAAACCCGTCCAACTTTCGAGCCTGATGGGGGATTGTGGGCGCCCGAAATTAATTACATCAACGGACAATACGTGTTACACTATTCTATGTCAGTGTGGGGCGGCGAATGGACTTGCGGCATAGGTGTCGCAGTAGCCGACCGCCCCGAAGGACCTTTTACCGATTTGGGTATGCTTTTTCGCAGCAATACAATAGGAGTGCAAAATTCTATAGACCCGAACATTGTTGAAGAAGACGGAAGAATATACCTTTTCTGGGGTAGTTTTCGTGGAATATATGGGATAGAAATGACCGATGATGGTCTGAAAATAAAGGAAGGCAGCGAAAAACAGAGGGTAGCCGGAACTGCATACGAGGCAGTGTACATACACAAGCGGGGACAATATTACTATATGTTTGCCTCTTATGGAAGTTGCTGCGAGGGATTGAGAAGCACGTACACAACCGTAGTAGGACGCGCTGAAAACCTGTGGGGACCATACACTGACAAGCAGGGACGACCAATGCTGGAAAACCACCACGAAACAGTTATCTCTAAAAACGAGGCGTTCGTTGGAGTTGGACACAATTCGCAAATCGTGCAGGACAATGCCGGGGATGATTGGATAATGTACCATGGCTTTTGGGTAGCAATGCCCAGAGGACGAAATCTGTTTTTAGACAAAATAGTGTGGGTAGACGACTGGCCCACAGTGGAAGGAGGAACGCCGTCATTAGAGGCAGATGTTCCCGTTTTTTAAATAAAAATAAATAAAATGAAACCAAAATCTTTATTAATAGTTAGTTAAAACAATTTAAAACAATTTAAAACAATGCGAAATCTTTTTTTAATAATCGTTTTTATGAGCCTCGCTTTTTCGTGTGCTCAACAGCCCAAGCCTTTTTCGGGCAATCCTGTTTTTGAGGGTTGGTATGCTGACCCATGCGCAATTATTTTCGATGACCTGTATTGGATATATCCTACATATTCTGCGCGATACAGAGACCAGTTACACATGGACGCGTTCTCCTCGCCCGACCTGATTAACTGGACTAAGCATGATAGAATTATTGACACCACAGCTGTACCATGGATATGGCAGGCAATGTGGGCGCCGTCAATTATCAAAAAAGGCGAACAATACTTCCTGTTCTTTGCCGGAAACGACATACAGAGCGACGACGAATACGGCGGAATAGGAATAGGAGTAGCCGACAGACCCGAAGGACCATACCGCGACCATCTGGGCAAACCATTGATAGACAAGTTCCACAATGGAGCGCAACCTATTGACCAATACGTATTTAGAGATGTAGACGGAAGTCATTACATCTACTACGGAGGATGGAGACATTGCAACGTGGCAAAACTGAACGACGACTTTACCGGGTTCCTGCCGCTGCCTAACGGTGAAACGTTCATGGAAATAACCCCGGAAAGGTATGTAGAAGGTCCATACATGTTCATGCGCAACGGTAAATACTATTTTATGTGGTCAGAAGGAGGATGGGGACGACCGGATTATTCTGTAGCTTATGCAATAGCTGACAGTCCGCTTGGACCGTTTACCAGAATAGCGCGTATATTGGAACAAGACCCTGAGGTCGCCACAAGCGCAGGACATCACTCGGTAATACACGAACCAAAATCGGACAGGTATTACATAGTGTATCACCGTAGACCGATAACCGAAACTGCCAGAGACCACAGGGTTGTGTGTATAGACGAAATGTTTTTTGACGAAAACGGGCATATCTTACCCGTCAAAATAACAATGGAAGGAGTAGAAGAAAACAAATTAGGAGGTAGAAGACGTAGATAATAATTTTTTTTAAATTTTATATTTTTTTTGTAATTATAATGATGAATAGAGTATTTTTTTTAGCGGGATTATTAATATCCCTGATGACGATGAGTGTTTTTGGTCAGTGGCAGCCTGCGGGCGACCGGCTAAAGACTGAATGGGCAAGCAAGATAGACCCTAACAATGTTTTGCCCGAGTACCCGCGCCCTTTGATGGAGCGCAGAGACTGGCTAAACCTGAACGTACTTTGGGATTATGCCATTAAGCCCGCCGGCGAGCGGGAGCCTTCGCAGTTCGACGGACAAATACTTGTACCCTTTGCGGTGGAGTCAAGCCTTTCGGGAGTTCAAAAAACGCTGGGCGAAACTAACGAGCTGTGGTACAAGCGCACCTTCACCGTTCCGGCGGCTTGGAGAGGCAGGAACGTACTGTTGCATTTCGGAGCGGTAGACTGGAAAACAGAAGTGTTTATCAACGATATAAAAGTTGGCGAACACACAGGCGGATATACGCCGTTCTATTTCGATGTCACTCCATACCTGACAGGTACCGGACCACAAAAATTGGTCGTAAAAGTGTGGGACGGCACTGATACCGGTTTTCAGCCGCGGGGCAAACAGGTCAAAAATCCACACGGCATTTGGTACACGCCCGTATCGGGTATATGGCAAACAGTGTGGCTGGAACCTGTAAATGAGCGGTATATAGCCAATATTAAATCTGTCCCCAATATTGACTTCAACAGACTGACAGTCAATGTATGCACTAAAAACACCCAGCCGGGCGATATCGTCGAAGTAAGAGTTAGAGACGGCGCAACAGTAGTAGCAACGGCGCGCGCAGCGACAAACCAAACCATCGAACTGTACATACCCGACCCCAAACTTTGGTCGCCCGACACGCCGTTCCTCTACGACATGGACGTATTGCTTCACAGTCGTGGCAGAGTGGTTGACCAGGCGCAAAGCTACAGCGCCATGCGTAAAATTTCGTCACAACGCGACAAGAACGGGATAGTACGTATGCAGCTCAACAACAAAGACTTGTTTCACTTTGGCCTCTTAGACCAGGGCTGGTGGCCCGACGGCTTGTATACCGCCCCCACCGACGAGGCGCTGAAATACGATATCCAGGTTACAAAAGACCTTGGCTACAACATGATACGTAAGCACGTGAAAGTAGAGCCTGCACGCTGGTATACCCACGCTGACCGCATTGGCGTGCTTGTTTGGCAGGATATGCCTAATGGCGACCGCTCACCACAATGGCAAATGCGACAATATTTTTCGGGTACCGAATTAGTGCGCTCAGCCGAATCGGAAGCAAACTATCGAAAGGAATGGAAAGCAATAATGGATTTGACGTTCTCAAACCCCTGCGTTGTAGTTTGGATACCCTTCAACGAAGCATGGGGACAGTTCAAAACCCCGGAAATAGTGGAATGGACAAAAGCCTACGACCCGTCGCGCTTAGTGTTGCCCGCAAGCGGTGGAAACCATTACCGCGTAGGCGATATGCTATCCATTCACAGCTATCCGGCTCCGACATTATATTTGTATGACGCCGAAAGAGTAACTGTATTAGGCGAATACGGAGGTATAGGACTTGCATTGGAAGGACACCTGTGGCAACCCGACCGAAACTGGGGATACGTGGAGTTCAAAACAAAGGGAGAAGTAACCGATAAGTATATAGAATATACCGAACTGTTAAAAAGATACATCAGAGCCGGCTTCTCAGGCGCTGTTTACACACAAACTACAGACGTGGAAGTAGAGGTAAACGGAATAATGACCTACGACCGTAAACAGCTAAAGATGGACGAAGCGAGAATAAGAAGAGCAAACCAGGAAATAGTGCGGATGTTACCAATTGAATAGATAATAATAAAGACCTCTCAGGTCTTCGAAGGCTTGAGAGGTTTTTTTATTAAAAAAAATATAACCTATGAATTTTCAAAAAATCACAATTATATTCATAATTTTCGTGAATATATTATCGTTGAGGGCTGAAGATGTTTCTATCAGCATCACGAAAAAATATCTTAACATCCCTGTTTCGTCTAATGTAGAACGTGCAAATATGACATTTACGGTTGACGGTCGCATAGAGCGCACATTCGAAATACGTCTTGCATCGTCCGAACCCGATTACTGGGTCTTTTGCGATGTGTCGGCGCTCATGGGCAAAACGATAACTATAGCATATCCGGGCAACCAGCAGGGATTAAAAATGATATTTCAGGACGACCGTATCGTAGGACAGGACAGTCTGTATCGTGAAAAAAACCGTCCTCAGTTCCACTTCACTACCCGTCGCGGCTGGATTAACGACCCTAACGGAATGCTTTTTTACGAGGGCGAATACCACCTGTTTTATCAGCACAACCCCTACGAAAGCGAATGGGGCAATATGCACTGGGGACATGCCATAAGTCGCGATATGATACATTGGGAAGAGCTGCCTATAGCATTATATCCCGACGAGCATGGAACAATGTTTTCAGGTTCGGCTGTGATTGATTATGATAATACATCAGGGTTTGGCAATGGCAGCGCGCCGGCTATGGTAGCTATTTATACAGCCGACAGTCCTGACAGGCAGGTACAGTGCATCGCCTATAGCTTGGACAAAGGCAGGTCATGGACAAAATACGAAAATAATCCGGTAATAGACAGCAAAGAAATTTGGAACAGCAAGGATACGCGCGACCCTAAAGTATTTTGGTATCAACCCGGCAAACATTGGGTAATGGCGCTGAACGAACGCGACGGACATTCGATATACACCTCGCACAACCTGAGGGAATGGACTTATCAAAGTCATATTACAGGATTTTGGGAATGTCCCGAACTGTTTGAGTTGCCTGTAGACGGCAATCCGGCTAATACAAAATGGGTTATGTATGGAGCATCGGGAACATACATGATAGGCGAGTTTGACGGGAAAAAGTTTACTCCCCAGGCGGGTAAATATTATTTTGTAACAGGAACCGCTTATGCAGCGCAAACATTTACCAATATTCCCGACCATGACGGGCGGCGTATACAAATTGCCTGGGGACGGATAAACCACCCGAATATACCTATTAACGGCATGATGCTTTTACCGGTAGAACTAACGTTGCGCACCACTAAAGACGGAGTACGGATGTTTAGCTATCCGGTAAGAGAAATAGAGACGCTATTTGCAGACGAAGTAACATGGAGGTCGCTAACAGCCGAAGAAGCAAACGAAAATATAAGCCGTTTCAATGATGCAGACGGTCTTTATATCCGAACTACAATAAAATTATCTCATGCCACTAACGCAGGACTTAGTCTTAATGGTCAGCGGCTACTTGACTACGACATGAACTTCAATTTAGTCAATGGCGTGTTCTATTCGCCCGAAGATATGACCAGCATGGAAATTACTGCAGATATTTTTATTGACAGAACATCCGTTGAAGTATTTATTGACGACGGCGCATACTCATATTCCATGGAAAGACGTCAATCGGGCGGAAACCGTAGCGGACGCGATGGATTTAGATTCTGGGGCAACAATATAGAAATAAAAGAATTGAAAGTGCGACGTATAAATTCAATTTGGAAATAACCTTTTTATAATATAACAATTTAATTATTAATTTTTTATAAACATAATATAGACAATGAAACGAGTATTTATTTTAGCGGGATTATTAATATCCCTTATGACGATTAGCGTCTACGGTCAGCGGCAACCTGTGGCTCAGAGCGACGACCCTAACGTCTTTGTTGCCGACCCTTTCATTCTTGAAGACGACGGCGTTTTCTATCTCTATGGGACGAGTTCCAGAGATGGTATAGTAGTATGGCGTTCTCACGATTTAGTTCACTGGGAAGGACCGTGCGGCGCTACCGACGGCTTAGCGTTACACCGGAACGATTCCTGGGGCGAGCGTTGGTTTTGGGCGCCCGAAGTTTACAAAATTGACGGCAGATATGTGATGACCTATAGCGTTGAGGAGCACATAGCTATTGCGGAAGCGACCTCGCCGCTGGGACCGTTTGTGCAGGACGTGAAAAAACCGCTGATAGACGAAAAAGGCATTGACAGTCACATCTTTATTGACGACGACGGTACAGTGCATCTATATTGGGTGCGTTTTCGCGACGGAAATATTATCTACACAGCGCGTATGAGCCGCGACCTGAAAACAGTGGATATGACTACCGTGCAACATTGCATAACTCCCCAGCCGCAAACATGGGAGCGTACTAATTCAGAGCCCCTCGCAAATGTTGCCGAAGGACCTTTTGTAATTAAGCGGGGAGGTAAATATTATCTTACTTACAGTTGCAACCACTATCAAAGCCCTGATTATGCCGTAGGATGGGCTGTAGCCGACAAGCCGGAAGGGCCATGGACGCGCTACGAAAACAACCCCGTACTGCTGCGTCACGACGGCTACGCAGGTACCGGACATCATTCTTTTCTGATAACAACGACGGGGAAAATATACATAGTCTATCATGCACATTATTCAGGGCAGCGAATAGCGCCCCGACGCACCCTTATCAGCGAATGTTTTTGGGACGAACTCCCCGGATTTGTTACTGTTGAAAAAGGTAGTAAAGAATTAATAAAAAAACAGTAAAGATTTATATGAATATAAAAAATAAATTTTTTCCATTAGCTGCACTTGCTGCTCCGGCGATATTTTCGCCATCTTGTAAAGAGCAGTCGGAGCGCCCTAACGTGATAGTTGTTATTGTCGATGATTTGGGCTTTTCTGACTTGGGATGTTTTGGCGGCGAAATACCAACGCCCAATTTAGACAAATTAGCTGATAACGGCGTGCGCTTCACCCAATTTTACAACACCGGACGCAGTTGTCCCTCGCGTGGCGCGCTGTTAACCGGGTTGTATCCGCATCAGGTGGGGCTGGGACGAATGACCTTCGACCAGCAATTGCCCGGATACACCGGCAATCTGTCGCAAAATGCAGTTACTATTGCAGAACTGTTGCGACAGCAAAACTATAGTACAGCAATGATAGGCAAATGGCACGTTACGGAAACGCCGTTGCGTCACGACCAAAGACAGTGGTTGGCGCACCACGTACAGTATGATGATTTTGGTCCGCGCAACAGCTATCCCACCCGGCGCGGTTTTGACTACTGTTACGGAACAATTTACGGAGTGATAAACTTCTTCGACCCCTTCAGTCTGATATATGGCGAAGAGCCAGTGCGTACGGTACCACCGGACTATTATGCTACTATTGCTTCTGCCGACAGCGCAGTAGCCTGTGTGAACCGGTATGCGAAAACCGACAACCCCTTCTTTATGTACCTCGCCTTTCACGCGCCTCACTGGCCCCTGCACGCATTGCCCGAAGATATAGAGAAGTTTAAGGACGTTTACAAAGACGGCTGGGAGCCCGTTCGCAACAAACGGTACGAACGCATAAAAGAATTGGGAATATTCGATGTTTCGGGCGAGTTCCTGTCTGACAGGCAGTTCAATGACCAATGGGAAGACAACCCCGATGCAGAGTGGGACGCGCGAGCCATGGCTGTACATGCAGCAATGGTATATCGGCTTGATAAGGAAATAGGAAAACTCATAGCGGCGCTCGAAAAAAACGGACAATTGGAAAATACGCTTATATTGTTCCTGTCTGACAATGGCGCAAGTTCTGAATACTGTCAGAACTATGAGCCGGGCGAAAATGACCGTCCGGCAGAACTGAGAAACGGCGACCCAATTATCTATCCGCGAAATAAAGATGTATTGCCCGGACCTGAAAATACTTTTGCAGGAATTGGTCCTAAATGGGCAAATGTAATAAATACGCCGTTCCGTTTTTGGAAAGCTACAATGTACGACGGCGGTATATGCACGCCCGTTATAGTTCATTGGCCCAAAGGCGTCAAGCTAAAGGGCGGCTCTATCAATTCTGACCTTACACATTTGATAGACATCATGCCGACTATTCTTGAAATTACCGGAGCTAAATATCCCGAAAATTTTAATGGAAATGAAATAATTCCCCTTTCGGGAAAGAGTTTTGCATCGGTATTCAAAACCGGCAAACGCAACATACGGCACGACTTTGTAGCATTTGAGCATTTCCGCGAAAAAGCAATGATAACAGACGACGGGTGGAAAATATTACAGCGCCCAAGAGATAATGAATTTGAATGGGAACTGTACAATCTCAACGCCGACCGCACCGAAATGCAAAACATAGCAGAAAAGCATCCCGAAAAAATAAGAGAAATGGTTGAGAAATATAAGGAATGGACGCAATGGAGCGGAGTACTGCCGGCGCCACAACCGTTGTGGAATAATAGAAATAACTGAATAATTGAATAACTGAGTAATAGAATAATTGAATAATTGAATAACTGAATAACTGAGTAATTGAATAACTGAATAATAATAAATAATACATTTAATAAAAATGAAAATCGAAAATCAAAAATCAAAAATCGAAAATCGAAAAATCGAAAATAAAAAATCGAAAATAAAAAATTGCCTGGGCGGTATTATGCTGGCTGCCGTTACCGGATGCGGGACACAAGCGCCCCAGCCAAACATAATTTTTATTATGGTAGACGATATGGGCTTTGGCGATTTGGGGTGCTACGGAGGCAATATTGAGCCTACGCCCCAGATAGACAGGATGGCAATTGAAGGAATACGCTTCACCCAGTATTACAGCGCCTCCCCCATAAGCTCGCCATCGCGAACGGGAATGTTGACAGGGCAATATCCGGCTATGTGGCATATCACAAGTTACCTGCAAACAAGGGCAGGAAACAAAAACGCACAAATGCGGGACTATTTAGACCCTGACGCGCCAAGCATTGCACGCGCATTACAAGCCGGCGGATACAAAACAGCGCATATTGGAAAATGGCACATGGGAGGCGGACGCGACGTGCACAATGCACCATCAATAACCAAATACGGATACGATGAGTATGTGAGCACTTATGAAAGCCCGGACCCAGACCCGCTGCTGACGGCAACTGACTGGATATGGTCAAATGTAGACAGTATAAATAGATGGGACAGAACAGCATACTTCGTAGACAAAACATTAGACTTCCTGAAAAGGAATAAAGGAACGCCAACTTTTGTTAACCTGTGGCCCGACGACGTGCATACCCCATGGATAGGCAGCGAAGAAGAGATGGAACGTTTCCCGCAAGGACAAAATAGTGAAAGACATTTCCGAACAGTGCTCATAGAGTTCGACCGGCAAATGGGCAGACTAATGGATGGACTGATAGAACTCGGTATAGCTGAAAACACACTTATTGTGTTTACCAACGACAACGGACCGGCGCCCGACTTTCAAGGCAAACGTAACGGCGGCTTTCGCGGGAATAAGGCGTCGCTGTGGGAAGGTGGAATAAGAGTGCCGTTCATTGTGTGGTGTGGCGGAAAGGTAATACCCCGACAAAAAGCAGGAACAGTAGACGAAACAACCGTAATAAGCGCATTCGACATGTTTGCAAGTCTGTGTCGCATAGCACGGGTGCAACTGCCCAAAGATTACGTTACCGCCGGTGAAGACCTCAGCAAAGCAATGTTGGGCAAACCTCAAAAAAGAAAAAATCCGATATTCTGGGAATACAGACGAAATGACTCAGGGGCGTTTCCACAACCGGCAGACAGAGACAGAAGCCCTAACCTTGCTGTGAGAGAAGGAGACTGGAAATTGCTTGTGAATGCAGACGGAACAGATGCAGAGCTTTACAACCTGAAAAACGACCCGGCTGAAAAAAATCCGCTGAACGAACATCCCGAAATAAAAGATAAACTTACGAAAAAAGCTCTGGAATGGAGAAGTTCATTCCCGGAGTTTACTGAATGACTGAGTAACTGAATATGAAATCAATAAAATTTAATCCGATACATACTGTTTCGCTTGGCGTAATGTCTTTGACGTCAATAAATTTGCAGGCACAGCAACGCCCAAACATAGTAGTGGTTATTGCCGATGACCTTGCTACTCACGAAATCGGAGCTTACGGAGGCGTAAACGTTGCAACTCCACACATTGACCGCATAGCGCGCGAAGGCGTTCGCTTCACAAATTGTTTTGTAACGACATCAGCGAGCGTTCCGGTTAGGGCGTCCCTCTTCACAGGACTTTATCCGGTAAGCAACGGAACATGGAAAAATCATCAAACATCGCGTTCCGATATAAAAAGTATAACAACCTATTTGCCTGAGCTTGGATATCAGGTGTGGCGCACCGGAAAAACGCATACTACGCCACATTCAGTGTTCCAGTTCGTGGATATCCCCGGTTTTGAAGAAAACTGTGTGCTGGAAACCGCAGATTATTTTACCGACAGCCTCGAAATGCGTATACGTAACGCCAAAACGCCGTTTGCACTTTTTGTTTGCAGCACGCATCCACATACGCCATGGACAGTAGGAGACCCGACCACATTCGACCCCGAAAAATTGGTTATGCCGCCAATACTGCCCGACAACAAAGAATTTCGGGAATACTACCGTAGATATTTAGCCGAAATAAAAGCATTAGACGAAGAAGTAGGAGCTGTATGGAAAATGCTGGAAAGAACCGGACAATTAGACAATACGCTGTTTATGTTTTTAGGTGAACAGGGAGGACAGTTGCCCGGAGGTAAATGGACACTGTGGGACTACGGAGTGCATAGCGCAATGATAGCAAGATATCCGCCACAGATAAAGCCCGGAACGGTTTCAAATATACTCGTGCAGTATGAAGATATATTGCCTACATGGATAGAACTTGCCGGAGGAACGCCAGACCCGGCAATAGAAGGAAAAAGCTTTTTGCCGGCTCTGTTCGGAAAAAAAAGAGAAATAAGAAAATGGGCTTACGGAAACCATAACAACGTGCCGGAAGGTCCGCCATATCCGATACGGTCAGTTCGCGACAAGCGATACAAACTTATTTGGAACATGACCCCAAATGCAGATTACATGGAAAAGCACATGATGAACTCTAAAACATGGACATACTGGCTTTATGGAGATGAAAATGTGAAAAAACTGGCTGACAGATATGTAAGAAGACCGGAATTTGAGTTCTATGATATTAAAAAAGACCCATGGGAACTGAACAATTTGGCGTCAGACAGGAAACATGCAAAAAGAATAGCCAAAATGAAACAGGAATTAGAACGATGGATGAAACAGCAAAAAGACCTTGGAATAGAAATGGACGCGTATGACCATCCTCAAAGAAGAGTACAGCTAAGACAAAACCGCCTTGACGAAATGAAAAACCACGACCGCGCAGTACATATCACCGAAGGATGGATAAGAGACCCGTACATATTCCTAAATCCACGAGACGGATACTATTATCTGACCGGAACAATGCCAAACCCGGGAGACCAGCGCGAAGCAAATGACAGATATAATGTCGGAATAACGCATTTAGCCCTTAATGTAGGACTAAATCCAAGCATAGTGGGACACAGAATAAGGATAATGCGTAGCCCCGACCTCGCAGACTGGGAATTTTTTGGAGTGCAGTTTTCGTTAGAAGAAGGACACTGGGCGCAAAAACACCCAGAAGCTTTTCAAGACAGAGAAAACACAGAATGGTTAGTCTGGGCGCCCGAAATGTTTTACCACGAAGGAAACTGGATATTTGTGCACACATCGCCAAGTCCCGTTAGAAATGGAGCTAACTTAGTGATGTCTAATGCATTAGTGCATAGAGAAGTTAGTTTCCCCATGGGCGATGACATGTACAACAAACACGACCCGTCACTTTTTCTTGACGACTGCGGAACATGGTATCTGATATGGGCAAATACAATGATTGCGCCAATTAAACCCGGCTTCGCAGGACTTGCCGCAGAGCCAAGACGCATAGACCCGACAGACAGAACCATAGGACACGAAGGAGCAACGATACGAAAAATAGGAAATAAATACGTGCTCTTCGGAACGGCATGGTCTACAGATGAACTGCGAAAAGGCTCATACAACCTGTATTACTGCACAGCCGACAATATTTACGGACCATACAGCGAAAGACGCTTCGCAGGGCGTTTCCTCGGACATGGAACGCCATTCCAAGACAAAGAAGGACGATGGTGGTGCACAGCCTTTTTCAACGCAAATGTGCCGCCGCTCCAAAGCGAAGGCATTGAAAACAGAGACCTGAGAGAAACAGCGCAAACAATAAACCCGCAAGGAACTACAATAGTGCCATTAGACGTCAGAATACTTGACTGCGGAGATGTATACATACGAGCAAAAGACCCGCGATATGGAACAATAGGACCCGATGAAGCGGACCATGAAAAGCTCATAAGACACTCCCCGAATCGTTGAACAGAGTTCTCACCACACCATTTATCTGCCATTTTGTCATGTTTTTTTGGTTTGGTAATAAATTTGTAGTATTGATAATAATTGTAATCAAAAATCAAAAATCAAAAATCGAAAATCGAAAATCAAAAATCGAAAATCAAAAATCAAAAATCGAAAATCGAAAATCGAAAATAACCATGAACTCTAATCAATTTACCATAAAGGCGTGGGACGCTCTGCAAAGGGCTTTTCAGATTGCAGGCGAAAGGGGAAATCAGGCGGTTGAAACGGGACATCTGTTGAAGGCGCTTTTTGAGGAAGGCGAAGATGTGGTTTCGTTTTTGCTAAAAAAAATGAACGTAAACATTAACCGTGTTACCGCAGTTGTAGACAGCATAATAGCGTCGTATCCGAAAGTGTCGGGCGGCGATGCTTATATGTCCAAAGAAGCGTCAAAGGCAATGCAGAAGGCTATATCGTTGTCGAAGGATGCGGGCGACCAGTTTGTGTCAATAGAATATATGCTCGCGGGTTTGCTTGATGCCGACGACCAGATTTCACAATTGCTGAAAGACAACGGTATTTCTCAAAAGGAACTGCAAACAGCCATCGACGAATTGCGCAAAGGCTCTCAAGTCAACAGCCGCACTGCCGAGGATACCTTCGACGCCTTAGGTCGCTACGCTATCAACCTCAACGACCGCGCCCGCAACGGCAAACTCGACCCCGTGATTGGGCGCGACGAGGAAATCCGCCGCGTTTTGCAAATACTGTCGCGACGCACAAAAAACAACCCTATACTTATAGGCGAGCCGGGCGTGGGCAAAACCGCTA
>Ga0099364_10009411_pt1 | contig 13555 bp, 10 predicted proteins | sample TergutTh196P3_FD_73070 | JGI IMG/M metagenome (GOLD analysis project Ga0099364, IMG submission 73070) | Microcerotermes parvus P3 segment gut microbial communities from Pointe-Noire, Republic of the Congo - Th196 P3 | ecosystem: Host-associated > Arthropoda: Insects > Digestive system > Gut ...
TGCGCCGCGTACAGCGGGAGAAAGAACAACGATAACAAGCGGCCGAGAACGGAAAGAAAAAAAAAAGTTTGGCGAGGTTAAAACCCAAACTTTTACACAAAGAGCCCCCCCCCCCCCAAATTAACATCTTTCATGACCGATTCTCCTAAAATTGATGGTGAATGGAAAAACCTAACTATCCTATTCTACTATCGGCAAGAAAAAATGCAAGCAAAACGAAAAATTTTTGAGAGGGAAACGTTGATTGTTGCGTCCGGTGGAAATACAATGAATGGTTCGTCGATGGTTTTTGCCATACCTCTCACCTCTTCAAAAAATGTTACGATTATTCACACTGTGCGGCATTCTTTTCGGAATGGTCGCCTATTTGTCGGCTCAAGAAACGGCACCGGACTTTTCGACCTACGAGGGCCGCAAGGCCGCCGTTGTCGAACACCTGAAAGACGTCGTCCTCAAGGAACGCGGCAAGCACGGCATTCCACGAGCCCTTGCACGCTTGGCCAACGATCCGAACGACCGCGTCGCCATCGATTATCTGGTCGATATTCTCGATCCTCGTATGCAAACGATGTTCGATTTTCCGGGCATTTCGCTCGCCCTGTATCAATACGGAGACTCCTTCACGCCGGAGGAAAAGGAGAAGATCAAATCGTATCTGCTCAAACTGGCCAAGCCGGTTCGCGGCGAAGGCGAAGGCTTTCTCAATCACGGTACGGAAAACCATGCGATCATGATGTGGTCCGGCGCGTTTCTGTATCCTCAACTGTGGCCCGACGCTCAGTGGAACAACGGTATGAACAGCGAGGAACTCAAAGCCCACGTCAAAGAATGGATGCGTAAAACGTACAAAAACGTCTACCGCGTCGGATACGCTGAATATCTTTCAACAACGTATGAGGCACCGTTCAATTCCGCGATGGAAACCCTGTACGTCTACGCCGAAGACCCGGAAATGAAAGCGATTGCCGAAGCGGTAATGCTTTATAAGTGGGCGATCCTTTCTCTCAATGCCTTCGACGGCGAGATCATGGCTCCGAGCGGACGTATGGGCTATCAGATCGACCATGCACATCCCGGTCCGAAGTTCAGCGAAGTTCCCGGTGCCAGTTTTTACAACTGGGTACTCTGGGGATGGGGCGAGGCGACGGACAATATGAATCTCTCCTGTTTTCGTGGCCGCAGCGAAGAGGGCGGATACAACGAAACGAGCCATGCGATTTACGCGGCGATTTCCAAGGCGGTTCCGGACGACGTGTTTTTCCAAATTGCGGCGAACAAGGATCGGTTCACGCAGTATTCTTCGGCGTGCAACTTCGGCAACTGGGGCGAAGGCGCACCGCGTTGGATGCTTCGAAAGGTTTCGCGTGACAAAAACTTTGCCATTGGAGCGGCGAATTTCCGTTGGGTTCCCGGCGGCGACTACGCCGATCACGACGCCTGTGGCTTTACGATCCAATGGAGCAGTGCCGACCGATTTAATTACATCAACTGTTTCCATCCGTTCTGGTACGCCGGCGGCGACGATGCGAGTCGCGGTCCCGACACGTGGAATCACGGCGGTAACAGTCCCTTCCAACAGACCGCCATTCATGAGAACGTGGCGATTACCGTGTTCGACATTCCGGACAAGGACCCGTGGCCCGGCAAACCGTCGCCGGAAAAATGGGCTTGGCGCAACAAACACGAAAACGATCTGCTCAAACGCGGAATGCTGCGTTATCCCGACTCGGTTGACGAGCAAATCGAGGAAAACAATTGGATTTTCCTGCGTGAGGGCAAAACGTACATCGGTATTCGTCCCTTGAAGGAATACTACCTCGAACGCGATTCCAAAGAGAAATTTCTCGAAGGATTCGTCGTCGTCAAATCGGATCATGCTCAAACCGGTTTCGTGTTCGAACTCGGTTCGGAAGAGGAATTCGGCAACTTTGCTTCTTTCCGTGATCGGGTTGCGAAGAACAAACTCGACATCGATTGGAAAACCACGACGGTTGCTTATACCGGACTTCGTGGAGACACGCTGCAAATTCGTTTTGTTCCTGGTTTGCCGCTTGTGAAGCCGGTGAATCCGCCGGACCATTGGGCGCGTTACAATCCGGGAGGGTTCATTGCGGAGTCCGTCCCCTACGTTGCGATCAACGGCGTTGAAGAGCGATTTCTCGATGGTTGGCCGCTTCTGAAGAGTCCGTTTGTGGAGATGGACGATTCCGTTCTTAAAATCGACGACGGAAAGACCAAAATCACCGTCGATTGGCGAGGAGACTATCCGAAGATTACGAGAAACTGAACATATTGTTTCGCGGAATTTAGCGTGGTAGAGCGTCAAAAAACGAACAACAAAAGACCTGTCGCATAACCCAAAATTTCGTCATTCCCGCGTCCAGAGAAACAGGGTTAATATCTGCTCTCTAGACCCCCGCCTACGCGGGGATGACGGGGTTATGCAACAGGTCTAATCTACTTTTGGCAAAGATCTTATGCAAACAAAAACCCTGCTCGTCGTTGTCGCCGTTTTGGCTGCTTCCCTTCCGCTTCACGCTGAGAACTTTAACGTTCGTGGCGGCCTATCGAACACGTTCAAACTGTTCGACAAGTTGGAATATCAACAGGTCGCGTTCTTCGGCGGAGACGTGTTGCGCGGTAAAAAACCGTACAGTAACACCACCGTCGAGTTTTTCAAGGAAAACTTCAAAGAATCGAACATCGGTCTCAAACCGTATCCCGATCAGGGCGGTTCGTGGTACGGAGCGTTCCGTGTTGCCCGTGCGGAGCCGGTGTACGGAGCAACGGTCGCTAACGCTTGTATTGCGTTCATCGATTTTTGCTCGTCGGACAAAAACCTCACGGAGCAGGAAGCCATTGACGCCTACGAAGGCATCGTTCGTGGGTTGATTTCTTATCGTAACACATTGGACGTTGTGTTCATCTACACGCTTTCGCCGGAGATGCTCGACGATTTCAAGGCGGGCAAAACGCCGCCGATCATCGAATGGGCTGAAAAGGTCGCGGCGTTTTACGATATTCCGAGCGTCAATCTGGCAAAGGACGCTGCCGACAAGATCAATTCAGGAGCAATCACCGCACAGGAATTTTTCGCCGAAGGAATCACTCCGACACCACAGGGCGAAACAATCTACGCCGAAAAGATGAAAGCATTCCTCGATGCCTGTCTCAAAGAACGAACCACGGAGGGCGGACTTGTTTCCCGGAAATTGGCGGAGCCGATTTCGTCGACCAATATGCAATACGCTCAAATCATCGCTTACGAATGGGGCGACTACCCGAATACTTGGCAAGATGGGCAACCGTCGCCGGATCCCTATCTTCGGCATACGTTACACGCAAAATCGTCGGGGGAGTATTCTCTCACGTTCAAAGGAAAGCGAATCGGTATAATCGGTACGCAGCCTCGGGGCGACGAGGAAGGATTGTTTACCCTACCGCAATACTCACTGGATGGCGTTGACTGGAAAGCGGTCTCGTACCGATCACTCCGTAAGGGGCAGGAAACGAACATTTGGCTTGCCGACATCGCCGAAGGACTTGATCCGCAAAAAGAACACGTCTTGAAACTCCGTGATCCTAGCGGAACGGCACTCATCGGAGCGTTTCTCGTTGACGGCAGCGTGCAACGTCCGTTTGAGGGGCTAGCCCCGCTGGAGCGGATTGACGCAATCTATGCCTCGATTCCGTCGATAGACTACACGCCGCCGCAAGGTCGCTGGACACAGATTCCGAAAACGATGGAAAAACTCCAAAACGGGCCGTCGCTCAAAATTGTGATGCTTGGCGACAGCATTATGGGCGACACCGGATCATCGCAGTACGAAAGGCTTCTCGAACGGGAATATCCGAACTGCAAGGTGCAGCGGATTATGTCGCTACGCGGTTCGACCGGCTGTTGGTGGTACAAGGACGAAAATCGCGTCGAGGATTACGTTTTGAAACACGAGCCTGACCTCTTGATGATCGGCGGAATCAGCCAGCGAGGTGATGTCGAAGCGATTCGCTCCGTGATTCACCAAGTCCGGGCGAAGCAGAATCCGGAGATTATGCTCATTACGCCGGTTTTCGGTCACACGAACGATCCGCATATCAGAAATTGGACCTACGAAATCGACGCAGAAAAATACGCTTATCGAGCCGAGTTGAAGCAACTGGCCGAGGAAGAAAACTGCGAGTTTGTTGATTTGACCGGCGAGTTTTGGAAGTACATTCAGGATTCCGGCAAGGCTTACGGCTGGTTTATGCGTGACGGCGTTCACGCCAATGACCGCGGGTTCCAGTTGATCGGTCGGTTGCTTGTTCGCTACCTGACGGATTAACCCGACCCGACCGCTCCCAAAGGGGGAGAGGATGGTTGCTCACGTCGTCCCGGTCCATTTTTCAATCGGTCACTCATCGGCGACGATGACATTAAGCGTAACGCCTGGCACCGAGGCGGCAACGGATTCGACGCGGTACACTTCGCCGTGGTAAAGTTTCCGATCCGCTTTAATCATCACGTTCCTTTTTCCTTGGCGCAACCCGTTTTCGACGGCTTGAACGATTTCCTCCCGCTGAATATCCCGGTCGGCGGCCAACACTTTGCCGCTCGTCCCATCGCCGAGATAAACGACGGCATCGTTTTCGAAACCTGCAAGTGTGAATACGGTCGCAGTTTGCGGATTCACGGCAACGCCAATCCGTGCTTTCGGCAATTGCACCGAGGTCATTTTGCCGATGGTCGAACAAACGATGAAAAATATCAACAGCAGGAACACCACGTCGATCATCGGCGTAATGTCCATGTCGGCGGAGGAACGTTTCTGTCTATACAATCGCATGATTAAGATAGACCGCAAGTTGATCAATTGACGACATGTCGTATTCTATCCGCAATGAACGGAACACGCAAGGCCGTTTTACTCCAAGCGAGATGACGACTCCTTGTGGGGTAAAGGCGGTAAAGGCCATGGTTCCACTATTGCTTTTTTTCTGAAAACAAGTACAACGAGGATTCCTCAATGGACACTTGTGTCTTCCTCTCTTGTGCAAAGAATCCCATGCAACGAATTTTCACCGCTTGCTTATCGTTTTTCCTGTTCTCCGCCTCGCTTAACGCACAGGATTGGGACAAGCATCGCCAAACGGTGCTTGCGCAGCCGTCGCTGATTCGCTATCACGTTTTCGACGGATCGGCGACCGCATCGAATCTTGCACCGGCACAAGACACTGAGAACTCCGATCTCACCTACAAAACGGAGCATCCAATGGAAACGGTTACCGGTCCATTCGACGAAACCAAGGCGGTACGACTCGACGCCGGGTTCTTTGAAGGTCCGAAACTCGGTATCGACAAGGCGTTCAGCGTCGAAATGCGAGTCCGCCTACTCGACGCCGGAACCCAAAAAGGAAACAATAATTACGATAACGGTACGCTTTTCAGTCTCGGAAACGGTTGGGACAGCGGTATCCGTCTGATAACCGATTGTCCACGGCAATCGTTGACGTTCAGCATCGGCAGACCGGCGAGTCCGCATTCACGTAACGCTTATAGTTCGCATCCCGTTCCCTACGGCGTTTGGATGCACGTTGCAACGACGTGGGACGGCAAAACGATGCGGATTTACGTCGACGGAATGCTTTATACGATCATCGATTACGACGGTGTTCTGACGGAACCGGGCTGGGGTTTTCGTGTCGGATTCAACGGTGCGGGCGTCGGTTCCGTCAAAATGGATGTCGCCGAAGTTGCCGTGTACAAAAATGCGCTTCAACCGGAGGAAGTTCTCGCTCACGCTTTATTGCAACCGAAATTCCCGCCCGGCCCTGCGGCGTTGCTCCACGCGGCCATCGATGCCGTGTTACGAAAAGATTTTTCAGAGGCAACGACAAAGATCGATGAACTTCTGTCACTCAAAATGCCGACGGTGTACCAACATTCCGTGCGAAAATTCAAGGCGGAACTCGCCGCAATGTCCGGACATTTATCGCAAACGTTGCGGTTGTCGGCGGTGCTTCTTAACGAGCCGGACCTGCCGCCGAACCTCGCCGATGGTTTGATGCGGCGGCTGATTTCGACCGAACATCTGAATCCGCCGACCGTTGCGTCGAGTGCCGTGTATCGAAAAATTTTGGACGATAAGTCGTTCAATCTCACGGATCGGCAACGCTTTGCCGTCGAAAAATGTTACGCCACGGCACTCTTCGCCGAAGGCCAAACCGCCGAAGCCAAGAAACTGTTCGACGGACTTTCCGAACGGGAAAGAGAATACAACCGTGAAGACCTCGCCAAACAAAATCTGTCCGCCGAGTTCACCGATTTGTACAATAAATATCGGACAGACAGCGCAGCGGGCGCAGAAAAACGGTTTTTCTCGGAACAAGAGATGTCGATATCCCTGGTATCGAAGACATTTTTCGTTGCACCAGACGGCAAGGCGGAGAATCCCGGCACGGAATCTGAACCATTCGGCTCGCTTACTCAAGCACGGGATGCAATTCGCAAGTTGAAGAACAATGAGATGTTTCCGACAATCGGCGATTTTATCGTTTTCATACGAGACGGTATCTATCCCGTAACGGAAACTTTCGTGTTGGAACCACAGGATTCCGCAACAAACGGGGCGTCGATCACCTACGAAGCCTATTCAGATGAAATACCGATTTTTACCGGCGGCGTTTCCGCAACAGAATTCAAGAACGTTGACGATCCGAACATCTTAAAACGTCTGCCCGATAATTTCCGCGACAAAATTCTCGTGGCGAAAATTCCTGAAGGAACGGTGTTTCCGCCCGTCGCTCCACGCGGTTTCGGAAAGAACGGTCTCAACGCCGCTCCGAATGTCGAACTGTTTATCAACGACAAGCCGCAGCAAATCGCCCGTTGGCCGAACGCTCCGAAGCCCGGCGAGGCGGACACCTACAAGGAATCCGAAAAGGCGTTTGTCCGAACCGGCAAAGTGCATCGCGGATTTTTCAAAACGGAAACTGCCGGACAACCGGGAATCTTCGAGTATTTCGATCCGCGGCACGAACGTTGGCTCGAAGCGAAAGATGCCATGCTGTTCGGTTATTGGGGACACCTCTGGGGAATTACGAGTTGTCGTATCGAAAAAATTGATCCGGCGACGAAGAAGATTATTCTTGCAACGAATAATCCTTACGGCCACCGCGAGAACATGCCGTATTACGCTTTCAATCTGCTGGAAGAAATCGACGAACCCGGCGAATGGTATCTCGACCGCGAAAACGGGAAACTGTACGTTTATCCGCCGAACGGTGTCGATCTCAACACCGTAAAGGTCCGACTGTCCTGCTTTCCAAAGGAATTCGTTACGGCAAAAGACGTTTCGCACACGGCTTTGATCGGTTTGCATTTCGAAGAGGGAACCGGTAACGGAATTCGTGTTGAAGGCGGCGAAAGTTTTCACGTCATCAGCTGTTCCATTAAACGTTTCGGAAATTGGGGCATCGGAATCAACGGCAAAAATCACGCTGTGCTTGGTTGCGATTTGGTAACGCTCGGCGGCGGCGGAATTGATCTCAGCGGCGGCGATATTCGAACATTGATGCCCGGTAATAATCTTATCGAGAACACGTTCGTCAATGATTTCAGCCGCATTGACCGTTGTTACGCACCGGCGGTACATCTCGGCGGTGTCGGCAATCGATTAGCGTACAATTTATTCTGCGACTCGCCGGGCCACGCCATCCGCGTCGAAGGAATGGAACACGTCATCGAGTTCAACGAAGTCCACAGCATCGTCTATGAATCCGACGATCAGGCGGGTATTGACATTTGGGGCAACCCTTTCATTCGGGGAATGGTTTTTCGGTACAATTATTGGCATCACAACAATTCGGGGCGGGAATGCGGATCGGCGGGCATTCGGCTCGACGATATGATTAGCAGCGTGTTAATGTACGGAAATATCTTTTTTCGTGCGAGCGGCTCCAACTTCGGCGGCATTCAGATTCATGGAGGCAAGGACAACGTCGTCGACGGCAACTTGATGATCGACTGCAAATTTGCCGTGAGTTTCAGTCCGTGGGGCGAAAAGCGTTGGCTTGAACAACTTGACGGATATTTCGGAACGAGAAGTCGTCAAGCGGGATTCGATCCGGATTCGGAGATTTATAAAACGAAATATCCCGACTTTTCCGAACTGAAATTGCACACCGACCGCAATTTCGTAACACGTAACGCCTCCATCGGTTGTGATGCTTTTGCGCACAATATCCGCCGTAACGTTACGTCGGGCAACGTGATGCTTCCCTGGATGTCGTCGTTGTTCACGGAAACGCAGGGAATGGGCCTCGGCGGCGAAGACCGGGTGCCGTCAGAAGTCCGAAAGTTTCACGGACGTTTGTCGATCCCGACGGATTCGCCGATTTACGAACTGTTGGGCATTCCGCCGATTCCGGTCGATTCGATGGGACTTTATCTCGACGGCGTCCGAAAGGAGATTCCGAAAACGGAAATTACGCCGTTTTTCGTGCAGGAATGACAGGAAACTTGTTCCGCAACGAACCGCTTCGCATCAAACATTCGATCCCACTCCCGACAATTCGGCGGACCTAAAACTTGTCGATGGCTTCACCGAAACTGTCATACGTTCCATGGTCCGTATGGAAACGCAAGACAATCATCGTCGGATAAGCCGTTGGAAACTCTTCCTGAACGGGTATGACACTTGTTACGGACATCGAATTGTACAAGTCAGTATTTTTCAGACGTCGATGAGACGGCAAAGAATTTCTGTTACAATTCGATAAAAAGGACGGCGAAGTCGTTTTGAAAGATCAGGAACGGTACATTCCTTGGAGAGTCGATCACAATATTTCGTCGAGCCGTTTTTTGATTTCCCGCTCGATGTGGTTGGCACATTCTTCGTAGACGGTCAAGTTGCCGCCGATAGGATCGTTTATATCGCCGCCGTCGGTTCGCAGCACGCAGAGCCGTGTGTCGGAGCCGGGCCAGTACGAAAGAATCGCCTCCCGATGTCCACGTGTCAACGCAAAAATGTGGTCGGCAAAGCGTACCTGCATTTCGTTGATCTGTTGCGAACCGTGTTTCGACAGGTCGAGGCCGCGACTACGAAGCGTCTCAACGGCATGGCGGCTCGCCGAAACATCAAGTCCGGCAGAAAGCCCCGACGACATAACGACAAAACCGTGTTCCTCCAGTTGATCGACCGTACAACGCAAACGTTCGGCCAAAAGCATCTCGCAAATTTTTTCAGCCATCGGACTGCGGCAGGTATTGCCCGTACAAACGAACAGAATAATCCGAGCCGTCAATCGGTCGATGGTCTCCTTCTTAACGGCACCTTCCCGCAGGATCGTATATCCATCCTCCGAAACGGCCACTGTCGCCGACGGTTTGGCGACGGCGGTGGGACCATCGTCGATGAGGAGATCGATGCCATTGCCGAGAGACCGGATAATTTCGGTCGCCGTTGTTGCTTCCGGTTGCCCGGTAAGATTGGCACTGGTTAAGACGACGGGCTCATTCAATTCGCCGAGCGCAGTCAGCGTCAGCGGATGGTTCGGAACACGGAAACTGACACAATTATTCAGCACCACTGTCTTACGAACGAATTCCGGCAAATGGTGAATTTCGCTACAACGATCCGAAACGTCAAGAACGAGGCTGACCGGTCCCGGCCAACAGCGGCGAGCCAGCCGAAGGGCCAGTCCATCGAGATTCGGAACGTAGTCTCCGAGACTGACAAGTCCGGAAATCGCCAGCGGCAGCGGATGCCCCTCACGTCGGCCCTTTAACTCGATCAGGCGTCGAACGGCGATGTCGTCCGAGGCGAGTGCCGCCAGCCCATAAACCGTTTCGGTCGGCACCACGACAAGCTGTCCGTCCTGCAAGGCGTCGACCGTTCGGCAGACCGCATCTTCCATACCGGTGGACGAAGAACGGAGATCAATCGTTTCAAAGGGCATAGAAAAAAAGCAAGCGACAAGGGGAAATCGGACGAACAACACAATTGTTTCATATCGCCGCGTGAAAGTCAACCGGTAGGCACGAGGATTCAAAATCCCCATCAGGCAGGTTGCCGACCGCCGGGCGGTAACCTGCGGTACTCCGCACAAACACAGTCGAAGTACCGGCTAAACAGCCGCCCGGCGGTCGGCTACCTACCACACCCCTGGGCGAGTAAAAAATTACGCACACCCTTGACATTGACGCCGAAGCCAAGTAGAACGCAAATGGTACTGTCGGTTTCTTTTGACAATTGCCTTGAAAACTTATCTTTTTTCGGGAGAAATGACGCAAATTTGCCCCAATTTACCATTATGTAGTCGTGAGGTTATCATGGACGTATCACCTCGGTTTGTTTTTAACCCCTTTTGATGTTGGCAAAGCGATCCTATTGAACGTTAGTGTGACATTCAATGTGATTGCGATAGCCGGAAAGTGAGGAAACCTTGTTCCATTTATCACCGCAAGTTTTACGAAGGGCTTCCATCGTCTTGGCAATCGCTTTGACGTTGAGTTGGGCGGTTCTGGCCGAAGCCCAATCCCGAAGCGGACGGCGAGAGGACGAAAACAATCGTCCATCGTCTGCTCCGCCCTCAGCAAGACCGCAACAACCGACAGCGCGACCAACGCCGCCGACGACACGGCCAACCCCGCCGACGACAACGCGGCCCACCCCGCCGACAACGCGGCCCCAACCTCAGCAGTCGTCGACGACGAGGCCACAGCCCCAGCAATCGCCGACAACACGGCCACAACCTCAGCAGTCGTCAACGACGAGGCCACAGCCCCAGCAGTCGTCGACAACACGGCCACAGCCCCAGCAATCGCCGACAACACGGCCACAGCCCCAGCAATCGTCGACAACACGGCCACAGCCCCAGCAATCGTCGACAACACGGCCACAACCTCAGCAGTCGTCAACGACACGGCCACAACCCCAGCAGTCGTCAACGACACGGCCACAACCTCAACAGTCGTCGACGACACGACCACAGCCCCAGCAATCGTCGACGACACGGCCACAGCCCCAGCAGTCGTCAACGACACGGCCACAGCCCCAGCAGTCGTCAACGACACGGCCACAGCCCCAGCAGTCGTCAACGACACGGCCACAACCTCAACAGTCGTCGACGACACGGCCACAGCCCCAGCAGTTGTCGACGACGAGGCCACAACCTCAACAGTCGTCGACGGCACGACCGGATAGCATCACGCGACCGGATGGGCGCGGCGGACCGGGTACCACACGACCGGATGGCATCACGCGACCGGATGGTCGTGGCGGACCGGGTACCACACGACCGGATGGCATCACGCGACCGGATGGGCGCGGCGGACCGGGTACCACACGACCAGATGGCATCACGCGACCGGATGGTCGTGGCGGACCGGGTACCACACGACCGGATGGGCGCGGCGGACCGGGCGGTCTTGGCGGTCCCGGCGGTCCCAGACCGCCGCGTCCTAGTGGACCTCCTCCGGGTGTGACCGTGTATGATCGGGATATGCGTGAAAGGTATTCCAACAGGATGCACGACATCTGGAAACGCGGATATGGTCCCGGAGGTCCAAGCGTCGTAGTGGTGCCGCAATGGAAGTATCAACCGCCGACGACGAGAATCACCTACGTCCAGAATAATTTCGGTGGCTACAACCGATACTGGACGAGCGATTGGTACGGACGCCATCCGGGTGCGTGGAATCCTGTTTGGATCAGGCACAATCATTGGTGGCACCGTCCGACTTGGGACCGCACTTGGACGTGGTTCGGTGGCTTCTTTGCCGGAGTCGTGGTCAACAATGTCTTGGCACCTCCTCCGTATAATCCTTACTATTACGGAACAAACATTGTCTACAAAAACAACTACGTCTATGTGAACGATGTCGAGTACGTTACGGTCAAGGAGTACTACAATCAGGCTTGGGATTTGGCCAACAGCCCTGATATTGTTTTGGAAGCTCCGAATGTTGCCATAACGGAATCGGAAGACGATTGGCTTGCGATCGGAACGTTTGCCGTCTTCGAAGAGGACGGAGAAACGGACACCGGGTTATTGATCCAGTTGGCGGCCAATAAGGCTGGGATTATGCGTGGTAACCTGGTCGACGAAGCCTCCAACGAAGTCTGGCAGATTTTCGGTGCCGTGGAACCGAACACGCAACGGGTTGCGTTCCGTCTTGCCGAAGATGATGAGATGATCTTTGAGTGTGGTTTTTGGAACCTGACACAGGACACTGCTCCATTGCTCATTCATTTCGGTGCGGAAGACCACACATCCCGGACGCTCATCCGACTTGTCAATGAGTGATCTCGCCATTGTGTTCCAAGGAAAAAAAGGGATGGAGACGTGTGTTTCCGTCCCTTTCTTTAGGACGCGAACAAATTTTAGTTACAAGTTTAGGCCGATACAGTCAGGTAGACGACTTTTTCCAAAAGTCGCGCGGTACTCTGTACAAAATTTTTGATTTTTGCGACAAACGAACTATTTTACCGTAACGAAAAAGAGCCGGCAATTACGAATCTACCATTCCTTTGCCTTGAATCCTTCCGGAGTCTTCACGATTTCCGCGGCTTCGCCGGATTGCTCGATAAGTGTCGAACACCTTGAGGAGAAGGTTTTTGAATCCGACCAAATTCTCAACAACGATCCGATGCTTCTTGCTTCGTTCTTCCACCACGCCAAGCTCGTTCTCTGACGGACAAATTTCATTGGACGGGATAGTAGTCCGGCAGTTGGACCATTGATGGTACCGGCATTGATAAAAAGAACGCCAGTTTCACTTGTCCGGCTGAGCGTCGTGCCGCCTGCAACGTTCATCGTTCCGCCGTTGAGGTCAATCGTTCGATTGGCATCGTAGACGAGAGTGCCGCCAGTGTTGACGGTCATTACACTACCGGCGCCCCGGAAATTAATAGACTTGTTCGGAAACTATGCGTGGAGTTCTTGATTGAGTATGGCACAGATAAGATTCATTCTCAGCAGATGCCTTTTTCGTCGATTACGATAGCGCACACTCATGATTTTGAATGTTTTAATTCTGGCGTTGATGTTTTCAATGACAATCCGCTCTTTCGACAACTCACGATTCAACAACTTTTGCTCCGCCGTCAACGGATGGTTTTTGCTCTTCTTATAAGGAATACGGCTGTTTTTGTGTAACGCCAATAATCCCTGATAACCACTGTCCGCCAACAACAAAATCCCAAAAACAAGAGCCTGTATCGTCGATTTGAATAACTGAAAATCGTGGACACTCCCCTTTTCCTGAGCCGTGCAAAGAATCTCCTGCGTTTCGACGTCGGCAATGATCTGTGTTTTTATCGTGTGCTGTTTTTTCTTTCCCGAATACCAGTCTTTTTGTTTTTTTTTGGACGTTCAATCGGACTTTCCGTAACATCGACGGCCAGCGTCCGACCGCTGTTTTCCCTGTCAAGCAGTGCTTTTTTTCCCGGCAGATGAAACATTTCGGTCTGAATCAGCGTATTTTCGACCAAGGCAATCGTATCACTGACCGTGCTTTTGGCAATCTCGTAATCGTAGGCGAGGTGGGCCATCGTCCGGTATTCCCGCCAGT
>Ga0099364_10009412_pt1 | contig 13555 bp, 9 predicted proteins | sample TergutTh196P3_FD_73070 | JGI IMG/M metagenome (GOLD analysis project Ga0099364, IMG submission 73070) | Microcerotermes parvus P3 segment gut microbial communities from Pointe-Noire, Republic of the Congo - Th196 P3 | ecosystem: Host-associated > Arthropoda: Insects > Digestive system > Gut ...
CAATGAGTCCCTGCTCTAATTCGCTTTCACTGTACTTGGTGTTTTCTTTCAAATCGAGGAATTCCAAAATGTACGGGTCTTTGAGAACATAATCCGCCTCTCTTTTTGGTTCGAGTTTCATTATTTCCCCCGCAATTTCTGGACGGTGTTCTTTTTGTGTGGCAAGCAAGCGTTCATAGAAAAACGAATTGATTTGCCGTTCAAGTTGACGTGAAGTCCAGCCGGAGTCTGCGCTTTCGGTCAGGTAAAATTCCCGGCGTTTCGGCTCGTCAACACGCATTAACATGCGGTAGTGCGTCCACGTCAATTCGCTACGCAGTGCGTAGCGATTCGGAAAGGTCTGATAAAATTGGCGCATATTGCGCAAATTCGCAATTGTAAATCCTTTGCCGAACTCTTTGGTCAACCGCTCCGACAGGTACGCAAGCAAATTTCGACCATACTCGGCACGCTCCCCGACGGCTTCGGCAATTTGCCTGCCGATTTCCCAGTAAACGCCGACCATCGCCGAATTGACGGCAACGACAACACTCGTCCGCGCTTCGGCAAGGGCGGTGCGGATCGATTCGTACACTTTTGCGTCGCCCGAAGCAATTGGCGATTGAGCGGTTTCGGTCTTGCTCAATTTGTTCTTTTTGTCCATTGTAACTATCTTTAGGGGATTTTGCCGTCCACCACCGGCAAGGATTTGTCTCGTTTTTATTCATTCCTGTCGAGTAATTTCATAATGGGGTATTCACGAAATTCAGTTTGTTGCTCTTGAGCCAATTTAGCGAAATGTTCGTTAAACAACGCTGTATCGCCCAATAGAATTGCTATGCCACACAACATTTTCGAATCTTTTTGTTTTTCACGTTCGGCATTAAGGTAAACGATGTCTGCTTGGTCAAGTGAGCAGAAGCGTTTTGTGACTTGTATCTTGTTGAGCCGATGGACAAGAGTGTCTTCGTTTTCAAGCAAGTAATCGGCTAAATCATTCGAAAATTTTACAATATGTCCGTTGTTAGGGGTAGCGTCCATTGCTTTGATTGCTTCTAGTAGCAAATTGTTGTACTCTCCGCCCGCATGTGATGAATAGGGAAATGCCCGAATGGAATCCATCACCACGTTTCCTCTGAAGTTTGAACTTTTCTCAATAGTTTCAGCGTCAAGACAATAATAAGGGCTAACCTTTGTCTGCGTTCCATCATGCATTTCAAATACGCCCCAACACCTTTTATAATAATCACTGCTGAACACGTTAATAAGTTCTCCTTGATAGGCAAGTACAAGGAAAAAGTAATTTCCGATCCGCAAAACCTTGACACCATCTTCTTTGTACAGAGTAGGAGAGTCCTTGCCATCAACCACATGTTCCGACAATATCTCCATTAAGTGTAAATCTCTTTTACTAAATTCAGTAATATCTATAGGGGAATTCATGCCCAGAAAATCGAAAACATGTTTCATTGACTGAAGGACTTTATACCCTCGCTCAACTTTGTGTAAAGCTATCTTCTGTTCAGGAAGAATACTTGGTTTATACGGAAACTCAATATCTCCAACACGTATTTTATCTCCGTTGACAACTCGTAGGAGGAAATCAATATCCTTGATTCTATCGTCAAGAGTTCCAGTCGCAGAAAACTTTGTTTGACCATCCAGAAAGAAACGCCACGATGACCCAAATTGGTAATAAACACCATTTTCATTTATCTGATGGCTGAAATAATGGTTGCCATAAGACACATTGCCCACCCAAACTTCTGACGTGTCATGGAGCATGAGATGAACATCGTCGTTGGTTAGATTCGCCAGAGGGAAAGAAATATCATTTTTATCTATTGCATACACATACAATGGGTTTTCGGCAACAATATAATCGTTCAGGGCTTCATAGCCTTTTCCAGGATGCCCAGTAATAACTGATAGATTCAACCCTTCAAGCCCTTTGATCTCACCGAGCGGTTTGATTTTACCGTGTTTTTGTTTTTCTTTGTCTCTGATAAAATTTTGACATACGAGAGTCAGGTTGCTTCTGTCAAGGCTTATGAGTTCTATAGACGTGGAGTTTCTCCGCATCTTTTTTATTGTATTTTCTATGTCATAGGGAAGTAGTTGTTTCCAAAATATTTTTTTGACGTGCGATTTCTTCAAAATCTGAACGACAAAAAACAGAATACCAGCTTCCTTTTTGTATGCCTCCAAATTTGCTTTTTTAATTCCTGGATATTTGCATGTGTGTATGGAAAGTCGTTTTACTTCATGTCCTTTAATCTGGACAGGTATCCTATCCGAGTAATTGTCGTTCGTCTGTTTGGATGATTTGTACACCCAAATATGCCCATCAAAAAAAGGGCGAGTGCCTCCCGTTTCAAAATCGGGATGTAACAAGTCCTGCTCATCTGTTACTCGTGCTATTTCGGTAACTGCAATGCTGTCGATTTTCTTGTTGTCTCTTCCCATGGTATTTTTAACTCTTCCGAATCGGTACAGTTGCTTCAATACGGGCTTTCAATCTCTTGTAAAGATCATTTTCGTCTTTGTAGTCAATATGAGCATACTGCCTTGTGTCAAAGTGAAGATCATTTATCCGTTTTCCATTCTTGTCTGTTTCGTTCCACCAATTGGCATCAACCAGCCAAATAACAGGAATACCCAACCCCAGTGCAAAACCGGCTTCAAAATATACTCCCCCACGATTGCCCGTAAAATCTGCAATTAGACATTGGCTTTTCCTGATTTCTGCGATGATTTCGTCGCAAATTTTGTTATTAGTTTCCTTGTTATCAATACGAAGACATTCATCAAAACCTGCCTCTTTGGCGGCTTTTTCAATATAGGAAAAGAATTTATCTCTGCTTGAATGAAACCACATGGCGACAAACGCTTGTGGCTGATCGCCTGCGGCTCTGGTTTTGAGAAAGCGAATGCGGCGTAAGCCTTCTGGCTGGATACGAATTCGCACAGATTGTGAGTTTCGTAGCAGACGCTCTTTTTCTAGTCTGTTGGGTTCATTGCCACTTGATGTATTTGACCAAGTCTGCTGAATGGCAATGGTGCCCTCAACTTCGAGTAAAAGAAGAATACCTGTCTGCAAGTTCCAATTGTTTGTAAAAGCGATTGATGGCTGCGGATACCCTTCTTTTGCTCGAATTATTTCGAGAGCGTCTCCGGGAAATACTTCTAACTGGGCGATGTTCAAAAGTGTCCTGTCAAGGATTTCTATCGAATCTTTGGGATAATTACCGAGAAACGTTTGCAGTTTGTAGACAGGATATTCTACGCCTACGTTCACAAGCACAGAATCGTCTGTTTCTGCAAGGACAAAACCGCCTCTGTCATGAATAAACCGTTCTGCTGCTAAATGTGATGCTCTTTCTCTCTCATCGACACAGTGCTTATAATTTAACTGCGTTGTTCTATGGATGCCATAGGTGCCACAAGAAGAACAATCGTAAAATCCAACATCCCAAACCTCATTGTGGGTGCGCATAGTACAAGGTCGCCCGCATAAAAAACATGTTTGATTTTGATTCGTACTCATTTATCTTTCCCCCTCTAAAATTCCACCTTCGGCAGCCCTTCAATAATCTTCACGCTCTCCACACTCAAATGCACCACTCGCTTAATCAAATCGACAATGTAGCGGTCATTGTCATGTTCCTTGCGCCAATCATTCGGATCGTTCACAATGCCACTGTCCTTGTGCGTCGATACCTGATAACGCTCCATTATCCATTCGACGGCACTGCGACCGTTGACAACGTAACGATACGCCTCCGCCGGAATACCGGCTAAATGGAGTTGCTCATTGTAAATGATTTTCGACTTGTCCGTTTTACTCGGAAATCGCATTTTTGTTACGTGATAGAGGGCAAGGGGCTGAAGCCCCTTGTTATTGTCAGCACTGGCAAGGGGATTTATCCCCTTGTTTATTTCCTCCAGCGGATACATCGCACCGGTCTCGTAATTCAAATGCAACGCTGCCAGTTTGCGTCCTGCTTCGCTGAATTGGCGGAATAAATTCACGCCGCTAACCAGCGGTATTCGCGGCAACTGCTTCTTTAAGTCTGCCGCAAAGCGGGTTTTGTAACTCTCACTGTGTAAAATGCCGTAAACGTAATAAAAGATGTCCTCTTTGGTGATGACTTCAGAGCCGCAATCTTTAGATTGCGAGTGCGGTACTCCGCACTTCCTACGTCGGCTATCGCCGACGGCGCAATCTAAAGATTGCGGCTCTGTTGTGTAATACTCCCGAAACTTCCGCAACATCGCATCCGAAATGTTCTCCCGACGAATGTAATCGCCCACTCGTACACCATCAGAGCCGCAATCGGGCACAGAGCCCGAAGCGTAAGCAAGGGAACCCTGACTTACGTCACGGGCTCTGTCAACCCGCTCATAAGTGTAAAGAGGGAAACATTGTGCCTTTTCGACAAGTTCCAAGTCGGAAATAGTATCTGAAATTACTGCGCAAAAATCTTTTCTCGATCCAATGCTGGTAACACAAATCACAAGATTCTCCACACCCGACACAGGAAATATCTGCGACCAAAGACCAGGAGATTCTATGAAAGGCTTATCATAATAAAGAAATTGTTTCGTAAAAGGACGATATATACATTCATAGTACGCTTCGTCATTATGCGAATGGATGAGTGATTTTCTTACATCGTTGCGTAATGCTCTAGTCCACGCTATTTTTTGCGGATCATTGTTAATAAACTGTTCGACAGTTACTTCCTTGTCCCATTCTTTGCGTTCTTTGTATTTCTCTACCTGCTCGTTGTAAAACTCAATCATTCGAGTCATGTTGCCGGTAAGTTTCTTTTTAGAAAAATTGTAACACCACGCATCCCGATTGGTCGCAACGCCAATCGCAAACATGTCAAATACCGTTTCGGTATCTTTGTCTTTCTTGTCGCCGAGCGGGATGAATGAAGCGAACACATTGCCTCGTTGGTTGATCCAATCGCGTTTTTCGTTGGGCGTAATGGTTTGCCAGTCAATACCTTGCAAGCCGTCGGCATCGGCAAGGATTTGCAGTTTTTCGTTACGGTCAAGGTAATCGCCAATGTCGTGGTAGTAAATCTCCGCGGAAGGTAGGCACTTGACCGCCGGGCGAGTGCGTGCGGTACTCCGCACTGGAACTTCCAGTCGGCTAACGCCGACGTTGCCGCCCGGCGGTCGGCAACCTACCTTTTCGGGATTTTTGATCAACAACGTAACCGCAATCTGCGTCATGATCGGAAAAACATTTTGTCCTTCTTTTTTTGCGCTATCGCCTTGTTTTCCACGAATACCGCCCCGAAGATTGAGAACATAAATATCCGTAAACTCATCGGCGAGACACTTTCTAAAACCGTCCATTGCGTTTTTGTCTATCCAGCCGCCGTTAGTAACAAAACAGATGATTCCTCTATCGCCGATACGATCCGTTGCCCAGCGGAACGCACGAATATAAGAATCGTAAAGATTTCTTTGTAAAGCGGCATTTGAAGCGGCAGCATACGTTGCCTTAATCCGATCATCGAGTTGTTGATAGGCAGTATTGGGATTGCTATCATTTGCCGATCTTTGCCCAACGGAATACGGCGGATTGCCGATAATCACCGTAATCGGCGTTTCCCTTTGCCGCTTTGCACGTTTGCTATTGATGTCGATGTCCCCCAACGTTTTTTCGTTCATGATAGTGAACGTGTCGGTATGGACAATACCGGGAAACGGCGTGTAGGAAAGTTTCGCCCGATGCTCTTTTTCCGCAACTTCGTGAAACGTAGTGCCGATATTGATAGCGGCAATGTAATACGCCAGTAGCACCAGTTCGTTGGCGTGAAGTTCTTCGGTATATTTTCGCTTCAAATCTTTTGGGGCGAAGAGTCCGCTTTGCAAGAGACGCACAATGAAAGTACCCGTGCCCGTGAAGGGGTCGAGAACGTGAACATTTTTTGCACCGATACCTTCGCCGAACTCTTGACGCAGGGCTTGGTCAACGGCTTTGATAATCCAATCGACCACTTCGACCGGTGTATAGACGATGCCCAACTTTTCAGACAGTTTCGGAAACGCCGTCTTGAAGAATTTATCATAAAGTTCAATAACGATTTTCTGTTTTCCCTCGGCGGTATCAACACCGGAGACACGTTGCTTGACCGATTCGTAGAATTCTTCCAACTGCGTATTCTTTTCGGAAAACGCAGTTGCATCCTCTAACAAGCCGACCACGTTATCGAGTGCCAACGACACCGGATTGTTTTTAGAAAAATCGTCGGAATTGAACAACGCCGTAAAGACCGGCTTCGTAATGATATGCTGGGCAAGCATTTCGATTGCCTCCGCCTCCGTGATGGAATCGTTCAGATTGATTCGCAAATGAGCAAGGAATGCCGCAAAATCGTTTTTATGCGCATCGTCATCGGCAAGTTTGGTGAGCGTCTCAATGTGCTGTTGTGCTAATTCCGCCACATCCTTTGCCCAGTCTTCCCAATATCGTTTTTCGCCGCACTTCTTGACGAGCGTGGCATAGAGAACATTCTTCCACTTGACCGTCTCTTCATTTGTCCAATGAAAAAACTGCTGTGTATCGGGCTTAACTTCCTTTGGCATCCCATCGACGCTTGACGAGCCGATGAAACAGACTTCGATTTTCTCCGGTTCCTTGCCGTCGAGTTCGCAGACGTTGATTTGATTTTGGAATCGATCATCGTGCGCTCGGAGTGCTTGCAACACGCCCCAGACCATGTCGTAGGCTTCGTTGTCATCGAGAGCATCTTCCGGTTTGATGCCGGGCTTCACGACGACGGGAATGATAATGTAACCAAAGTCCTTGCCGGGTGCTTTTCGCATCACTCGTCCGACGGATTGGACAACATCGACTTTCGATTTTCGAGGAGTGAGAAACAACACGGCATCGAGGGCGGGAACGTCGACTCCTTCGGAGAGACATCTTGCATTAGACAAAATGCGGCATTCATTTTTTTTCGTCTCTTCTTTGAGCCATTGGAGTCTATTGTTTCGATTGACAGCATCCATCGAACCATCGACGTGTTTCACTTCGCAGTGTAGTGCTTTTTTGTCGGTGTCGCCGATGTTTTCACGATACTCCGCAATGATGCTATTAAACTGGTCTCGAAATGTTTGGGATTGCTTGATGGACGTGGTAAAAGCGACGGCACGATGGAGTTTCGCTTTGCGCTCATTGCCATATTTACCAGCAAGAGCATTCCAGCAACCGACGATTTTGGCGGGATCGATAAGCGGAAGTTCTTTTTTGCTCTTGCCAGTCGTCGCACCCGCTTCGATAAAAGGAGCAACTCGTGCATCGACACCGAGAATGACAACTTTGTAATCGGACAGCAATCCCTGATTAACCGCCGATGAAAAGCCAAGATAGTAAAGGATTTCGCCGAAGTGTTCTTTGTCGTCCATCGACCAGAGCGGCACCTCCCGTTCCTTCGCTTTTGTTTTGGCATCGGAAGAATACAGCCGAGGCGTGGCAGTCATGTAGAGCCGCTTTTCGCCCTTGATATATTTTGCATCGTGTACTCGGACGAAGTTTGACTCCTCTTTGCCTTCGAGTTGGGCTCCGGTAGTGCGATGGGCTTCATCGCAGATGATAATATCGAATTCGGGAACCCCCTTCTTTTGTGCTTCATGAATTGCATCAATGGATTGATACGTCGAGAACACGACGGTCATCACATTTTTAGCAAGGGGATTTATCCCCTTGTTTATGGATTTCGCAAGTGCAATACCGTCGGTGGTCGCCGGTATCACAAGGTCGTCCGGCGTAGTAGGGTCGGCATCGTCATGCTTGCCCACTTTGACATCGGAACAGATGGCATAGCACTGGAGCGGAATCGAAGACTCCGCAAGCCACTCACGCAGAGTTTGCGACATCAATGAAAGCGACGGCACAAGGAACAGTACGGTTCCTCCTTTACCTGCTTGTTTTTCGGCAATTTTCAGTGATGTAAAAGTTTTACCAGTACCGCAAGCCATGATCATTTTGCCTCGGTCGGCAGTTTGGAAAGCATCGATGACTGCTTTTACGGCTTCTGTCTGGTGCGGTCGGAGTTCCTTTTTGGGTTTGAGTTTGAGTTTTTTGTTTGGATGGTCAGCGTCGAATGTTGACCAATCGACTTTGCTGTTTTCAAGGTCGGACAGTCCGATGACATGAACCGGCGGGTCTTGATTGTGTACCGCTTCGGCAGCGTTGGTGGAGAGTTCTGCTGTAGCAACGAGTATGCGACGGACGAATTCTTTCTTTGTGGAAGAGGCGAGGAAGGAATCAATATCGCCTTTGGAAATTTTGCTCTCGTGAAACTTGCACTGGACTGCGACGTATTGGTCATCGTGCGTGGTTGCTACGAGGTCGATGCCGGTATCGGGTCGGTTGTTTCGATGTTCGTAGTTTTTCCAGAGTACGACTTCTTTGAATTGCTGAGCCCATTCTGGTTCGGCGAGTAGAAATTGTCGGATCAGTTGTTCGAATCGTGTCCCTTTGTCGCTACTGGAAGTGGCGACTTCACGCATTTTTTCGATGAGTGAAAGGAATGTGGCGGACATACGGCGGATCAGGAATACTACGGTTTGGATATTTTACCCGAAAGATGTGAAATTTGCTAATGGGGATAAAGCAACGTTCAACGTAGAACAGGTTGATTTTCGGTTGCATTTTGAACAACCTGCTCACCCGTTGCCCAATCAAAACCATCGGAGTCGACGGTCGATTCCGGCTCCGAACAATCGGCAATTTCTCCCGAAGGGCGCACGTTTTCCGACTGTGGACAATTTTCCTGCGTCCTTCGGGCGGCATTTTTACCATGTTCCTTATTTTCTAGACTCTGGTCGAAGGGAGCATCGCTGCACTCTTGGGCAAATTCGGGGATTTTTCCCCCGAAGGGGGCAGCCGTGCGCCCTTCGGGAGATTCGGAGATTCTGTTCAAACCTTGGAGGTAGTTTTCGACTACTTCTTTCTCCGAAATTCCGGTAAAGATTTCCGGCAAGAACCATATCCAATGCGACTCTTTACCGAAACTACCGACCTTCCTTGACACTACCAGTCGTTCTTTCTTTGCCCGTTTCAATATGTCTTTCGAGTGTCTCCATATTCATAAATCTCTTTCACCGCAACAGCCTCGGCAAGTAGAAAATTTTCCAGCCAACAGACGGCTTTTTTATTATCTGTGATAGTAGGCATCGTATCAGCGGTAAAATCACCCTCGGTGTCGGTATATTCAACAACGCCGATTTCCGGGTCGGTCGGACTCTTTTCAATCTTGAAGGTAATCGCTTTCGGTCGCAAGCCGTGAAAGCAGTTTAGCATGCTGCAGGCAAGGCGATTATGCCATAGCCAATGGATAAACTCGTCTTTCACATCGGCAAAACAACCGCCAATGAGATCGGATGACTTCGCCGGTTCCTCGATTATCCGCTCTTGTAATACCGCCGGATATACTTCGTTTTTGACTATCATATCGGGATCGAATGTTTGAAATCGTAGCCGGTTTACGTCGGAACATTGTTTGTCGATGGTGTATTGAAAATCGGCTTGCATGGTTTTTAGCAATCGTTTCAAGTCTGGCATACCTTCGTAAGCGGCAAGAGCACAAAGTCCCAGACCGCTTGCCAAGAGCATCACGGCAAAACATAAGAAACGGACGCAATCATCTGTTTTGCCGATTCGACATCGGTGATTCCCTCGTTGTAAATATCGAAGTCCAAACAGATGATACCGTTTGGCGTGAATTTCCTCCCCCTCGCCTTACTTTCATGCGGTTCTGCCCCGAAAATGACACATGGCAGGGTATCGGTTTTTAATTTGTCTCGTTCCTTCTTTTCGGATATTGCCCGGACTGTGTCAACCTTTTCGTCATGGAGTTTGAACCAATCCAACACCTCGCTGATAGTAATCGTTCCGCATGGGGCGTTTTCGTACGTTTTTCGATACCCTGATATTGGTTTCGACAAGAGCGATTCTACTGCAACGGGATTACCGGCAATAATTCGATACTCGGTGTGTTTTGTCGGCTTGCGGTGTTCGTGATTGCCGCTTGAAGAATTACGTTCAAACGTAGATTCGCCGACGGGCTTGTTCGATTTATCGACACTCCGCGCAATCGTTGTAACTTCGTTTTCGTCCAGTGGCGGTGAACATTTTGCCGAATTGACATTTTGCAAGACCGTTTCCAGTTCGGAACCAGTTAATCCGATTTCCGTTTTGAGTGTCAGTCCGAGATTGTAAAGTTTTCCATTTCGCTCACCCTCACCGATAGAGTCGATAGTGTTGACGTATTTTTCGATTCGTGTATGATTGTCCATGTTCATTTGAAGTGAAAGTTTGATACTACCCCGTTAACTCTCGGAAGGAGTCAGCGGGGCGTTTCAGTGACATACCGTAACCAACCGGTAATGTCCCGGTGTATAGCCATCGCATGCCCGCAATCCAGAGCGTTACGCCTCGCAAGGGTTGGTTTTGCGATTGAGCCCATGCCGCTGTAACACAGCCGTTGCTCGGCTTTGTCGCTCTTGAAATACCCCGTCATTACGGCGTTTTGTTTTGGCGGGCGTGGGGATTGTGGCGGCAGACTGCAATGCGAGCCAACGGTCAATGTCGGCACTCATCCACCTGCCTTTTCCACCCGTCGCACTGATCGGCAATGGGAATGTTGATTGTCCCCGTCTGGCTTGCCCAAGCCAACGGCTGATGGTGCTGGTCGATACACGGAGCCGCTCGGCGACTTCGTGTATCAGTAAAATCTTGTTTTCAGCCATAATGTTTGCTCCTTCTGTTGTAGATTCGGCTACGGTCAAGCGTTGCGTTGTTGTGGTTTTGGAAAAATGACAGTGATTGCCGAATGGCTTTAGGGCTACCCGCCAACGTCGTTGACTAGAAAAGATTGCCCTACATGAGGGGGCGGTTTTGGCTAATTGCAACCAAAACGAAGAAGAGAAAAGACGCAACTTGTTAAAATTAAAAAGGTTACGACGATAAAAGAATTTGGTTAATCATAACCAAAATAACCAAAATGCTCTATCATCAGTTTCCATTGTATCGGGTTTCATTGTAGATATAATCCTTTCCCACATCGTCGCTTACGGTCTTGCTTTTTATGCGGGATACTTCTGCGATTGCGGTTTCAAGCATCTTTTTTCCCTTGCCTGAAGACATTGCACCCTGCCACAATCCGCACCGTGTTTCCGCGTCGTTTTGGTTCATTTTTTCGTCAATGATGAGTTTTATTGCGGCATGGTATTGCATGTCTGACACTTTGTTTCTCCTCTTTTTCGCCAACTTATCGGAATTCACTGCCGGTTCATGAGTTTTCTGTGCAGGTATTTTTTCTCTGATTTCTTTCAAGACAGCGGTATTCTCTTTGATTGCAGCGACCGCATCATTGTCATTAACCGGCATCGGGGCTTTTTCCCAAGGGCGACGTAATTCCTTCGTAATTGCCGCTGTTGATTTGTCGATTGTTTTGATAACCGGTTCGGTAACGCTTTCCTGTAATACCTCATGCGGGTCAAAACCTAACCACTGCTTCGTCATTGCCCGCTCCACAAGACGCATAAAAACGATGTCGGGGTCTTGCGAGCCCTTCAACAAATTCTCTTTCGTTTCGCTTTCGGCAAAAACAAAATCGTCGATGTCAAACGTTTTTTCCGTGTGCCAGCCGCGCCCGGTTCCCCAATCAGGCAGTACGAGAAATTCCAACTCTACTTCTTCATTTCCTCTGCAATAACCAAATTGGTAGTAGGGGGCATCTTCGTTTTTTGCTTCCCATTTTCGTTTTGCAATACCATAAGCCCGTTCTGCTCCCTCATTGCTTGTGCGGGAGAAAAAACGGCATTGTCGGGATTTTTGCCGATTAGATATGGAGCAATCAAGTCCTGCTCGTATTTTGCAAGTGCAAAAACGGTCTTTTTTCCGGTTATTTTCAGGGTTTTATGGTGTGCCGGTGTGCAGTACCAAAGATTCGGGTCTTGCCCTCGTTTTGCATCCCCCACCGTTACTTCACCAACTCGCATGCTACAAATTTCCTCTGGTCGCATGCCATGTAATCCTTGTATCTGAACCATTGCTTGCAGGGTTGGAGCCATCACAGACAAGGCGAGGTTGGCCACGTCAAAGGGAACGTCTTCACGATTAGGATGGTCAAACGCGCCAGGATGCCCCGGCTCCAATTGCTAAACAGTGAGTAACGCTCGGTGTGTTGTTTCCTGTACCAACTCCTCTGATACCCCCCATCTGAAAATGGTTACTATCCGGTTTGTGTGCTTATTGATAGTTTTTTGGCTGAACCGCCCTGATTGTACTATTGCAGAACGCACTATTTTTAGGCACTTTGGCGTAAAGGATTCAACGGGATATTCGTCTCCGAAAAGCGGCAGCAAAAAATCCATAATAATGGTCTTGACGTTCGAAAAATCAGATCGCAACCTTGCCTCCGCATAGGCAAGATAGAGACCGGCTAATTGCTCTACGGTTGCGTCCAAATTCTCCCGCCCCTGTTGCGACAGGACGGATTTTGCGGCGTCAGCAGGATTTCGATGGTTTTCCCACCATTCCAACTGAAACCGGGCGTAGGCGGCTTCCGTCTCTGGACTGCCCCATCGTTCGGGCAAGTAGTGTTTTTTACGGTCGATCAGAACAAAGGCTTGGTTGCCGCTTTTGCACAATTTTGGCGGTTTCGTTTTTGGCAGGTGTGTACACCTCTCGGTAAAAAGTTCCTAATTAGGAACTTTTCGGACAACCATATGCTAATTTTCCAAAATTACAAAAAGCCGCAAAGCGCTTGTATTTCAAGGCTTTACGCCAATGGGCGATGACGGGCTCGAACCACTGGCCTTCTGTGTGCCAGGAACACGATTTCCGATTCGACTGACGCACTGCCGGATGGTTAAAATAAGGGAAAAGCCTGCAAATGCCAGCATTTCCCGACTCAAACGACTCGCTCATTCTACTCCATTCTCGTGCAAAATCAACCACGCAAACCCTTTATTTTCACGAAAAAACCCTTATACTCACCGCATTTTTTACTAGGGTGTGTTGATACTACTCTTGACAGGCATTTTCATTCTGGTATGCTTCTATCAGGGAATAGACACAAGAACACATCGAACGGATACAACACCTGTTTCCCAAACAACGAGGTAATGTCGAAATCGACTACTTGCAGTTCTTTCAAGCCTTGCACTACATCGCAAAAAATGGATGCACCTGGCGAGCACTGCCTAAAGAATTCGGTAAATGGAATAGTATCTATCGCCGTTTTCGTTACTGGATTGATCGCGGTATCTTCGACCGCATCGAAAAACATCTCAAGTCGCAAGCCGCTAATATCAAAGTGATTAAGGCTCTTGCATTAGATAGCACTTACATCAAAGTTCATCCTGATGGTACAGGTGCGCCCAAAAAAGGACCGCAAAGTATCGGCAAAAGTAGAGGCGGTTTAACGACCAAAATACACTCGATCGTTGCCGATGAAAGTAGCCGATTATATGTATCTTGCTGTTTGTATCAGTAGCAGAAGATATTGAAGTAGAATTATTGATAGTAGAAGTAGCGAAG
>Ga0099364_10009413_pt1 | contig 13554 bp, 9 predicted proteins | sample TergutTh196P3_FD_73070 | JGI IMG/M metagenome (GOLD analysis project Ga0099364, IMG submission 73070) | Microcerotermes parvus P3 segment gut microbial communities from Pointe-Noire, Republic of the Congo - Th196 P3 | ecosystem: Host-associated > Arthropoda: Insects > Digestive system > Gut ...
TAGTGACAGGGGGTTGTCTTTGGCAGCGAATTACGGGAACAACCCCCGCCGCCCGCAGGCGGCACCCCCTTCGTGCGCGAAGGGGGCAAAGATTCGGGCGGCAAATTACCCTCCCTACGTGGTTTTGTTTTCAATTATGCATTATGAATTATGAATTATGAATTATTAAAAGGAGTCTCCCATGCTCGCCTATTATATAAACCTCACTCTAATCCTCGGGCTCGCTTTCCCGCTGTGCATAATAAAGCCCGCTAAATGGAAAAGCATACTGTATCTTTGCGTTACCTTCGGCTATATGTGGTTTTTGGCGTCGTTTCGGCATAACGTCGGCTTCGACTATCAAATCTACATCGATATTTTCGAAAGTCACAGGGGCGCCCCACTGCTCGCGGAAATCGCCTCTAACGGCTTTGAGGGCATTGAGCCGGGGTTCATCGCGCTCAATAAGCTAATGGCGCTGTTTGTACACAGCCCCGCCGCTATGTATGGGATTTACAGCTTTTTGATTTTTGCGCCTGTTGCGTGGTTTATTTACCGCCACTGCAAAGATATCTGGCAGGCGGCATGGCTGTATGTGACACTCGCTTTCTTTTATAGCAGCATGAATTTCATCCGCCAGGGGCTGGCGTGTTCTGTAATTGTGCTGGGTTACGGCTTTCTTAAAAACAAAAAAACCGTGCCGTTTATCCTTGTTGTGCTTTTGGCGGCGTGCTTCCACAAAACCGCGCTGATTATGGTCCCCGTGTATTTCCTGTGCCACCTGCGCTTTACATGGAAGCGCGGCGCGGTTTACGGCGGCATAACGCTGCTGCTGTATATTACGTCGCCTTTTATAGTCGATTTCGTCACAGATTATATTTTCACCGGATACAAGGGCACGATCTGGCTTGAGTCCGGGCTGTCGGTTTTATTCCTTTTCGTCCCTGCGGTTTTGCTGACCGCCTGCCTTGCCCTGAAAACCCGGTGGGGGCGCCATGAACCCGATGCGAATATGCTGCTTAACCTGACAATGTTCAGCTTCTTTTGCTGGGTGTTTATCACAAACCACTTTATCCTGGAGCGCTTCGGGATGTATATGTATATTTTCGCAATCGCCGCTGTGCCGTCCGCACTGCTGTCGCTGAAAGCTTCCCCCGAAGTTTACGAAAAATACGCGCAGGCAAAAGCATCAAAAAAGCCGCCGAAAGAAATTGCCCTTTACAAACAGGACATCCTGGAGCATAATAAGTATTATTGGAGCGCGGTGGCAGCGCTGATAATAATCACTTTGTGTTATAATGAGTTCGGTATGCACACCGGGGGCTTCCACGGGGTTTTCCCGTACAGTTCGATTTTTAATTTATAGGAGGGTTTTCATGAAAATCGCGGTCATTATCGAAGGCAGTACAAAAATCAGGAGCTTGGATGTAGAAAACGCCGTCAAGGGCTTTGACGGGCACGAGGTCTTCAACCTCGGCATGAAAAACACCGAAGGGGAGCCTGACCTTACCTACATGGAAACCGGGCTGCTCACCGCCCTTTTGCTCAACCTGGGCGCGGTGGATTTCGTGGTGGGCGGCTGCGGCACGGGGCAGGGCTATATGAACATGGTGCTTCAGTTCCCCGGGATTGCCTGCGGGCTTCTCTGCGACCCTGTGGACGCGTTTTTGTATTCGCAGGTAAACGCCGGCAACTGCATCTCCCTCGCGCTCAACAAAGGCTACGGCAACCTCGCGGGGGACATCAACGTGAAATATATTTTACGGGAGCTTTTTGAAAACGAATACGGCGCGGGCTACCCGGACGCGCGCAGGGAAATCCAAATAAACGCCCGCAAAAAGCTGGCGGGGGTGTCGCTCGCGGCGCATAAATCCATGGAGGAAATCATCGCGGGGATCGACCCGTCTATCACGGAAAACGCGCTTTCCTTCCCCGGCATTGCCGATTTCATTAAAACCCACGCGCCCCAAAGCCCGCTCAAAGCTTTTGTTTTAAGGCGGGTGTGAGCATGGAATACATAAAAGAGCTTTCTGTTATGCTGGAGGTCAAAGCGTGTGACCTGCGCGCCGCGCTGTATACGCAAAGCCGCAGCGCGGCCGACAGGGGCATACATATCGGCGGGGCGCAAACCGCGGTTGTCCCGATGGCGGCGCTGTACTACGGCGGCGGGATGCGATACTGCCTTGACGACCCAACGACAGAAGACCAGGATATCTTCATCTTAAGCAAAGGTCACGCGGTTGCGGCGCTCGCGGCTGTGTTCGCCGATATCGGCTACATCCCGGACGACGCCCTGCTCGGCTCCCGTGCTTGGGGCGCGGTGGTAAAGGGGCATCCGGGGCCGGTTATCCCGGGTGTGCCTGTCGCGACAGGACCGCTGGGGCATGGGATTGGCATAGCCTGCGGTTTTGCCGTGCGCCAAAAAGAACGCGGCGGATTCAACACATATGTTTTAGCGGGCGACGGCGAACTGCAGGAAGGCTCCTGTTGGGAAAGTATGCTCTTCGCCGCACATCATAAGCTGGACAACCTATGCGTGATTGTCGACAAAAACAACGGCCAGAGCGACGATACCAAAAACCTGCTTGTCGGGCTTGACGATTTGGGCGCACGGTTTGAGGCTTTCGGTTTCCGCGTATTCCACGCGGACGCGTCCAATATCCCGCAGCTTCTCGCAAGCTTGGAAGAGTTTGGGGCGTACCCGAGAAACGGAAAGCCCACCGCGATTATCTGTGATTGTTACAAGGGCTACGGCGGGTTTTCCTCAAATGCAGGTAAGCATAAATCCACGACCGATGATGAAGACTGCGATAATGAGCTTATGTTCCTAGGCCGCCGCCGCGAGAAGATGATCGCCGCACTCAACCACATGGATCTAAGCGCCGTCACGCTCTACGCCGAAAAAATCGGCTACCGCGCGGAGTATTCGGATGGTATGCTCACCGGGCTTGTGCGTATACCGAAAACGGTAAACATAAAACGCGCGGCAAAGCGCGATAAATCGCTTTGCTATGACAGCGCAAAACTCCCGCAGTTTGAAATCGGGCAGACAGCCGCGCCCACGGAAATCGGCATCGCGCTTGCGCGGACATTCGCGCAGGACAGCAATTTCTACACAATAGATTCAGACCTGTCGAACATCAGCGGCCTTTTCGAAGGCACCGCGCTTACAGACAGGACCCGCGCCTTCAACGCCGGTATCGCCGAATGTCACATGATGAATATGGCGGAGGGGCTTGCGGCAGTCGGGGCAAATGTATGGGTATGCACATTCGGACCTTTTTTCAACATTCAGGCGTTCAGGCGCATCTGTGTGAGCTTTCAGGAGCGCGCGGAGGTAATCGAAGCGCCGGGCGGCTGGCTTTCCGAGGGGCATAATCTGGACATAACATTTTTGTCCATCGCCGCGAATTTGGACACCGGCGTAAACGGCGCAACGCATATCTCCAACGACGATATCACAACAATCGGCCAGCTCGCCCATGTAAAAATCATCGACACCTCCTGCCCGCAGCAGCTTCTCGCGGCGGCAAAATGGATCGCGCAGGGGGGCCGCGGCCTTGTTTACCTTCGCGCAATGCGCAACCCGTCCCCTGTGCTGTACGGTAAAGATTTCACGTTTGAGTACGGCAGGGGCTATTTCCTGCGCGGGGACGAAAACAGCGGCACGGTGATAATTACCAGCGGGCACGGGGTACTCGAAGCGCTTGCCGCGGCCGATATACTCAGCAAAGACGGCATCGACGCGGCTGTCGCCGATATGCCGAGCTACGACGGAGTTTTGCTGCGAAAACTCGCCGAAAGCGGCAAAACAATCCTATTCGCGGAGCAGAACAACGGTTGGCTGTACGACTGCTTCTGCCGCGATGTGATAACCCGGCGCTTTGTTTGCGAGAGCGATAAAATCCACCGTATATCCGCGCGGGACGAAAACGGCAATCTGCGCTTTATACAGTCCGGCACTTATGATCAGCTCATCGGCGCGCTGGGGCTTTGCCCGAGGGGCATTGCGGATACTGTCAAGAAAATCTTAGGGAGGTAATATCATGCCCGAAAAGCTTATGCCTTTTATCGCGGGGCAGTTCGCGCTTTCCGAAACCGAAAGCTATATGGATGTTTTCGACCCCTCAACCGGTCAGGTTATCGGCTTCGCCCCCTGCTGTACCGCGGGCGAGGTTGAAAGCGCCGTAAGCGCGGCGAAGGCGGCGTTTCCCGCCTGGCGCGATACGCCCGCACATAAACGCGCACAGCTGTTTTTCAACCTTCAGCGGCTGATCAGTGAGAATATGGATGAGCTGACCAAGCTTGTCGCAACAGAACACGGCAAAGCTTTGAGCGAGGCGGAGGGCGACGTTATCAAAGCGCGGGAGATGACAGAATTTGCCTGCGGCATCCCGAGCCTTTTGATGGGCGAGAGTTTGATGGACACGTCCTCCGGTTACGACACCACGCTCTACCGCGAGCCTGTCGGCGTTTTTGCCGCAATCGCCCCGTGGAACTTCCCCGCCATGATCCCAATGGGCTGGATGACGCCGCTGTGCGTGGCGTGCGGCAATACAATCGTGCTGAAGGCCGCAAGCTCCACGCCGATGACCGCGCTGAGATTCGCGCAGCTCTACAAGCAGGCGGGCTTCCCCGACGGCGTTGTAAATATTATCACCTGTTCGCGCAAAGAAGCCGAAATCCTGCTTACCCATCCCGATATCGCGGGCGTTACATTTGTCGGCAGTACGGAGGTCGGGAAATATGTCTACAGCAAGGCGGCGTCTGCGGGCAAGCGCGTACAGTCCCTTTGCGAAGCGAAAAACCACGCCCTTGTCCTGCGCGACGCGCCCATAACCCGCACGGCGGCGGGGATTATGAACAGCGCGTTCGGCTGCGCGGGGGAGCGTTGCATGGCGCTGCCCGTGGTCGTCGCGGAAAACGCTATTGCCGATGAACTGATAGCCGAGCTTGTGCGCCTTTGCGGCCTGCAGAAAATCGGGCCGGCGTACCTTCCCGACACAAACCTGGGACCGGTAGTCACCAATACGCACAAGCGCAGTGTCGCCGATTGGATCGAAACCGGCGTAAAGGAAGGCGCGAAGCTCGTCCTCGACGGGCGGGATGTAACCGTCCCCGGCTACGAAGGCGGTTTTTATCTGGGGCATACAATCTTCGATAATGTAACGCCTGAAATGAGCATCGGCGAGCGTGAGATTTTCGGCCCCGTCCTGTGCGTCAAGCGCGTGGACAGCTTTGAGGAGGGTCTTGCCCTGTGCAACAAAAACCCCTTCGCGAACGGCTCGGTTATCTTTACGCAGAGCGGCTACTACGCCAGAGAATTCGCAAAACGCACCGATGGGGGAATGGTGGGCATAAATGTCGGCATACCCGTACCGGTGGGCGTGTTCCCGTTTTCGGGGCATAAGCAGTCGTTTTTCGGCGACCTTCACTGCCACGGCAAGGACGGCATACGTTTTTACACACAGATAAAATGCGTAACCGGTCACTGGTTCGACGAAGATGAGATGAAAAAAGAGCGCGTTTCTACATGGGACGGCGCATTATGAATTAAATCTACCGGGAGGATTCCAATTGCGCATACATATCGGTTTACTCGGCGCCGCAAAAAAAATCGCGGCCGCGGCACTGTCCGGCTTTTTACTGCTCACGGTTTTCCCGCAGGCACACGCGGCCTTGGGGGACGGTTCGATGGTCGAAATCACCGCTGAGCAGGCGCGCACATACTCCCCCAACAACCGCAGCAACAGGCCCAACCCCGCCTTTTATCCCCTGCCCAAAGGCACAAAGGACAGGATAACCGGCGGGCGGGTGTCGTTTCGGACGGGCGGGGTCACGCATTATTTCTATAACCTGGCATCCGGCGTCAGGGTTTCGGCGGACGATATCCGCGAGATACCGCGCCAAAACCTGCGCAACGAAATAAGCAGGCTCAGAATGAGCAGGCGCGGGAGCTTTATCTATGTCACGCTCAGTATGTCGGACCGCGTTTCCTACAAGGTCACAAACCGCTCCGAAACAGAAAACACAATCCAATTCCACTTCGCGAACACTGTTTCAACACCGGGGAACCAAAGGTTCGACAGCGGCATTTTCTCCCGGACGGTATGGGACGGCAGCACGCTGACCTTGCATTTCGCGAAGGACAACGCCTTTTGGGGATACACAGCATATTACGAAGGCGATAATCTGATTTTGAAATTCCGACAAAACCCCGGTTCCATCGAGAACGCGCGCATCGCGATTGAAGTCGGCCATGGCGGAAAAGACAGGGGCGCGCCGGGCAGGAACCCCGAGCTTCATGAAACCGACATCAACCGCCTCATCGCACGTGACCTCGCAAGGGAACTGCGGGAGCGCGGCGCGACGGTCGCGCTGGTGGGCGGGAACGACACCGGCCCCAATCAGCGCCGGGACAGGGTCGAGGCATGGGGCGCGGACCTCCTGATCAGCATACACTGCAACTCCGCCGTTAACAGGAACGCCGCCGGCACAGAGGTTTACTTTTTCACCGCGTTCAACCACAGCCTGGCGGCTAACCTGTCGCGCGGCGTCAGCAGGGCGCTGGAAACCGGCAACCGCGGCGCGAAAAGGGGCTTCTTCAACATAACAACCTCAACCCAAATGCGCAGTGTTATGGTAGAGTCCGGGTTCATGTCCAACCAAGGCGAATACGCAAAGCTAATCCAGCGCGGCTACCAGCGCAGGATTGCGCGAAGCATCGCCGACGGGATAGAGCGGGATTTTTAGGCTTGCGCCAGGATTAAGGTTTTAGGTTTGAGGATTTAGGAAGGGAAGAAACTACAAGTTTCGCGCCTATTTAAAACCACCCCGTCAGGCTACGCCTGCCACCCCTCCAAGGAGGGGAACAAGCCGCAAAAGCAAGTATGCACAAAACTAAATCAGGGAGCGACGCCCGGTACAAATCTGCGCACGTAATAACAGCGGAAAAAGTCTTTGATTTCTTTTATTCCTAATACCTTTTTTCGCGTTCCAGCCCTGGAGCTTGGCTCGGCTGAGCGATTGGGCGGATTGTAGAACTATGCATATGACGTGCGCGATGAAAGGCACGAAGCTATGCGGTTTGTCGAAATGGGGGTCCGGGGTCTCCCCGGTGCGCTTTGGTTACTTTGCCGCGTTGCAAAGTAACAGCCCCCGCGGCTTGAGCGGTGAAAATTAACCGAAGATGAAACCGTGTTATAAACTCCCCCTGTCAACTCCGTTGACATCCCCCTCAAGAGGGGGACTTTGCCTCCCTCTCTGAGGGAGGTGGCGCGAAGCGTCGGAGGGAGTTACGGGCGGGAAAACCCCGCCCCTACAGCCTTCGGCAGGATTGAGGTTTTAGGATTGAGGATTTAGGAAGGGAAGAAAACATAAGTTTCGTCCTTTCCCTAAAACCTATAACCTATATCCTAAAACCTGCGCGAAGCGCCGTAGGCACGGGTTTTTCATTTCAGACTTCCGTAAACCTCACAAAATAAGCTTTAAAGGGGTACCCATTTGCTTCTCACCGCAAAAATCGCCGTCGAAGGCGCGGCACTGCACTTCGACAAAGAATACAGCTATCTAATACCCGCCCGCCTTGCCGCAAAAGCCCGGGCAGGCTGCCGCGTGCGTGTACCCTTCGGCGGCGGGAACCGCGCGCGGACGGGGTTTATCCTCTCTGTCAGCGAAGCCCCGGAGCGTGACCCGCGCTGGAAGCCCATTTCGCAGCTGCTCGACGATGCCCCTGTCGTCGGGGAAGAGGGCCTGCTGCTGATGCGCTATTTGCGCGAGTATACATTTTGCACATGGTTTGACGCTTTGCGCGCGCTTATCCCCGCCGGTATCGGCATCCGCCCCACCGAAACCTACTCACTCACGGGAAAGACTGCCCCCCCGGGGTTATCTTCGGCACAGCTTGTTATAATAAATTATCTGGCGTCCCGCAAAAAGCCCGTGTTGAGCGCGGATCTGTCCGCCGTTTTGGAAACCGGGGACGCGTCACCGGAACTTTCGGCGCTGGAGGAAATGGGCATAATCGAAAAAAGCGAGATACTCAAACGCCGCATACAGGACGAAAGGGTCGTGATGGCGCGGCTTGTCCGGGAAGTGCAAAACGACACGCTGACAAAACGCCAACGGGAGGCCGTGGATTTCTTGGAGGAAAACGGCCCCGCCTCGCTCAAAGAGCTTTGCTATTTGCTGGCGATGACCAGGGCAGTGCCGGACAGGCTGGAAAAAGACGGCGTGATCGAATACTACGAAATGCCGCGCCTGCGCGACCCTTACGGCAGCAGCGCATTTGATACGCAGCCGCCACCGCAGCTTTCGCGCGAGCAGTCCGCCGCGCTGGATGAGCTTCAAAAACTCGCGGAAACGCCAAACCCAAAGCCCGCGCTCCTCTACGGCGTTACAGGCTCCGGGAAAACGCCGGTGTACCTCGCGCTGATCCAAACCGTGCTGGACCGCGGGAAAAGCGTTATTGTCTTAGTGCCGGAAATCTCACTGACCGCGCAAACCGTCGGTGTTTTCCACGAGTGCTTCGGGCGGCGCGTTACGGTGCTTCACAGCGGGCTTTCCCTGGGCGAGCGGATGGACGGCTGGAAGCGCATCAGGGAGGGCGGCGCGGATATCGTAATCGGCACACGCTCCGCCGTGTTCGCGCCGCTTCATAACATCGGCTTGATCGTAATAGACGAGGAACAGGAGCATACCTACCACTCCGAAAAATCCCCGCGGTATCACGCGCGCGATATCGCAAAGCTGCGGTGCGCATACCACGGCGCGATGCTGCTCCTCGCTTCCGCAACCCCATCTGTTGAAAGCTATTATAACGCCCGGCGCGGCGCGTATTCTTTGGTAACACTGCACGAACGCTACGGCGATACCCTCTTGCCCGACGTCTACACTATAGACATGGGCGACAGCGCGAATTTATCGTCCTCCCCCATTTTCAGCCAAAGGCTGCTCGATGAGCTTCACTATAACCTCGCGCATAAAGAGCAGTCCATTTTGCTCATAAACCGGCGCGGGCATTCCACGCTCCTGCGATGCCCTAGCTGCGGAAAAGTAGAAGAGTGCCCATTCTGCTCCGTTTCGCTTACATACCACACCGCCAACGACGCCATGATCTGCCACTACTGCGGCCACACAAAGCGCCGCCCCGATAAATGCGCCGAATGCGGCAGCGAAATGATCCGACTTAGCGGCTACGGCACGCAAAAGGTATGCGAGATTCTAAGCAACCTCTACCCCGACGCCCGCATCCTAAGGGTCGATATGGACACCACCATGACAAAATTTTCACACGAAAAACACTTTTCCGGTTTTTTGGCCGGGGAATATGATATAATGGTTGGTACGCAAATGGTCGCCAAGGGGCTGAACTTCCCGAACGTTACGCTTGTAGGCGCGCTTGCCGCCGACCAATCGCTTTACACAATGGATTTCCGCGCGTTTGAAAAAGGCTTCGCGCTGCTCACTCAAGTCATAGGCAGGAGCGGGCGCGGGGAAAAGCGCGGCCGCGCGCTCATCCAGACATATTTCCCCCATCACCCGGTAATCGGCTTTGCCGCAATGCAGGATTACCCGGGGTTTTACGCGCAGGAGATACTCAGCCGCAAGCACCACCTGTACCCGCCCTACTGCGCAATGGCGGGGGTCGGCTTTTCCGGGGTCCTGCCGGATGAGGTCGCGAAGTGGTCGCAGTGGTTCGTGCAGGCGTTCAGGGAAGAGGCCGCCGCGTATCCCGGCCTGCCGCTGCGGCTGTTGGGCCCTGTAGATGCGGATATGTACAAAACAGCGGGGAAGTACCGCCGCAAGCTTATCATAAAATGCAAAAACAATAAAAACACACGCGCACTTATCCGCGCGGTGATAGAGCGTTTTTACAAGGAATGCCGCACGGTCAGTGTCTTTGCGGATATGTATTATGATAGGATTTGATTTGCACTCAAGAGCCAAAACACCCGTCACGAAGCCGAATGAATTCGCCTTCGCGCCACCCTCTTTAAAAAAGAGGGTAAAGCCAACCGCACGATTTCCCCTCTTTTTTAAAGAGGGTGGCATCACTGCGATTTATCGTAGTGATGACGGGTGTTTTGCCTTCGGCAGGATTAAGGTTTCAGGATTTAGGAAGGGAAGAAATTCATAATGGCAATCAGGGAAATAATCGAGGACGAAACCTTCCTGCGCAAAAAAAGCCGGGACGTCGTCGTTTTCGATAAAAGGCTGCACACCCTGCTCGACGATATGGCGCATACACTGCGCGATGTCAACGGCGTCGGGATTGCCGCGCCGCAGGTTGGCGTACTGCGCCGCGTTGTGCTGATAAACGAAACCGGGGAGCCTGAGGACCTGCTTGAGCTTATCAACCCCGTGGTTATAGAGGCCTCCGAGGAAATACAGGACGACGCGGAGGGCTGCCTTTCCTTCCCGGGCGAGTACGGCATGGTGGAGCGCCCCATGCACGTGAAGGTCCGCGCCCAAAACCGCAGCGGTGATTTAATTATTTTAGAGGGCGAGGGGCTGAAGGCGCGTGCCTTCTGCCATGAGATCGACCACCTAAACGGCGAGCTTTTTATAGAAAAAGCGTCGCGTATGCTTGACCCGGAGGAATTCGAGGAGAGGAAAAAGAATAGGAAATGAGGATCGTGTTCATGGGCACGCCGGATTTCGCCGTGCCGTGCCTTAAACGCATTATCAGCGACGGCCACGAGGTTTCCGCCGTATTCTCCCAACCCGACAGGCCCAAAGGGCGCGGCTGGAAGCTTGCGCCAACCCCTGTAAAAGAGCTTGCCTTGGCGCACGGACTCCCCGTATTCCAGCCCGTAAAGCTGAAGGACGGCGCTGTCGCGGCACAACTCAAACAGCTCGTGCCTGATGTCGCCGTCGTCGTGGCGTATGGGCGGATTCTGCCGGATGATATCCTGTGCGCCCCGCGCCTTGGCTGCATAAATGTCCACGCGTCGCTGCTTCCGGCGCTTCGCGGCGCCGCCCCGATCCAGTGGGCGGTAATCGGCGGTGATAAGTACACCGGGATAACCACCATGCATATGGCGCAAGGGGTCGACACCGGGGACATAATACTTCAAAAGCAAACCGAAATCGCGGAAAGCGAAACCGCGGGGGGGCTTTTTTCGCGCCTTTCGGAAATGGGCGCGGATGTCCTGTCCGAAACCCTGCGGCTCCTCGAAAGCGGCGCCGCGCCGCGAATACCGCAGGACCATTCCCGCGCGACCTTCGCGCCGATGATAAAAAAAGAAATGGCAGCCCTCGATTTTACAAAACAGCCGCAGGGGCTGTGCAACCTCGTGCGCGGGCTAAACCCTTCCCCGATGGCAAGGACAACGGTGGACGGGAAAATCGTGCGCGTTTTATCGGCGGCACCGGCAGAGGGCTTTTCGGGAAGCCCCGGGCAGATTTTAGGCACCGGGCGTTTTATTGTGGCTTGCAAAAACGGCGCCGTAGAATTTTTGACCGTCCGGCCCGAGGGCAAAAAAACAATGGGCGGCGGGGATTTTATTAGAGGGTGGCGGGGCGCGGATAGAGATTAGAGATTTGAGATTAGAGATTAGTAAGGGACGGTACGACAAATTTCTTCCTTTCCTATTTTCTATTTTCCAATTCTAATTTCTATCTGCGCTTCCGGTGTCGTTCCCTGTTTTAGGTTTGTGCCTACTTGTACAGTGTCCAACAAAGCTACACTGCTAACTGAAGGTTTAAAAAGCGGGGAAAAATTCGTTTTCTTTTTTTCATATTATCTTTTTCCCCGCGCCCAGCATTTGAGCCTCGCAAGGCGAAAGCGGAAGGGAAATGTGTCGTGTTGATTGCGCTTTACTTGCCGCGCTGGCAAGTGTGCTTTCTACAGCCTCTGCGGGGGGTCGCGGGGGTTCTTAGGGGGCGAGCGGGGGCGGCGGCCCCCAGCCCCATAAGCCGCGTTTTTCTTTGTTACTTTCTTTTTGGCGGGACAAAAAGAAAGTAAATAATTGCGTGCGGAGCGCGCTGTTGCCTCCGCGGCTTGAGCGGTGAAAAACTGCCGAAGGTAAAATCGTGTTAAAACCACCCCGGTGCTTCGCGCCACCCCTCCAAGGAGGGGAATTACGGGCGGGAAACCCCGCCCCTACGGCGCTTCTCACAGCTTTCACCTTTTAGGAGAACACAATCATGCAAATAACCGCAGCAAGGCAAACCGCGGTGCAAACTCTCATGCGCATCAGCAAAAGCGCCTCTTGGTCAAGCCTGACTATCAGCACGGCAATAGAAAAAACCGGCCTTTCCGGGGGGAGCGCCGCGTTTTACACCGCGCTGGTCTACGGCGTGCTGGAACGCCGCATTACGCTGGATGCCTGTATTAACGCGCACTCCAAAATCCCGATAAAAAAGCTGCAGCCTGCCGTTGCGGCTATTTTGAGGGTTGCGGTTTATCAGCTGCTCTATATGGATAAAACCAACGATGCCTTCGCCGTTAACGAAAGCGTGGGGCTTACAAAAGCCATGGCGAACGATAAAGCGGCGGGCTTTGTAAACGCCGTGCTATGGGGCTTTGTCCGCGAAGGCAAAACAGTCCCGCTGCCGGATAACGAATACGATAGGCTGAGTATACAATATTCCATGCCGGTGCCGCTTATTTCCCTTTGGCGCGAAGCCTACGGCGAAGAGATAACCGCTGCCCTGCTAAAAGCCGGCATCACCCCCGCGCCTACTTATTTGCGCGTGAACACACTTAAAACCACCACCGAGGCCCTTGTCGCGTTGCTGGCGGATTGCGGGACAGAAGCACAGCCCGTACCGGAAGTGCCGGGATGCTTAAAACTGCTTTCCCCCGGCGCGCCCCATAAGCTTGAAGCCTATAACCGCGGGCTGTTTTACGCGCAGGATATATCAAGCCAGCTGTGCGCGGCCGCCTTGGACGCACAGCCCGGTATGCGCGTGCTGGATGTTTGCGCCGCGCCCGGGGGCAAATCTTTTTTGCTTGCGCAAGCTATGGAAAACAGCGGCGGGATCATCGCGTGCGACCTTCACAGCCACCGCGTAAAACTCATAGAAAAAGGCGCGGCGCGGCTTGGCATAGATATAATCACCGCGAAAAGGGCGGATATGCTAAAAACTCACGATCTTGGATTGTTTGACCGCGTACTGTGCGACGTGCCCTGCTCCGGTTACGGGACTATACGGCACAAGCCCGAGATCAAATACAAGCCGCCGGGGGATTTTGCATCACTTCCCGAAACCCAGTATAAACTGCTCCGGAACGCTTCACAATATTGTAAGGGGGGCGGGCTGCTGCTCTACAGCACCTGTACGCTCAGCCCGCAGGAAAATGAGGATGTCACCGAATCTTTCCTGCGCGCAAACCCCGCTTTCGCCCCATACCCCCTCCCGGAGATTTTAGGCGGCAAACCAAATGTAACCTTGACAACGCAGTTTGACGGGGACGGCTTTTATATGGCTTTGATGAAGCGCGGCGGCGCAGCGCAGGATTGAGGTTTTAGGATTGAGGTTTTAGGGTAGGGCGGGGGGGTGGCCCCCCCGCGAAAAAAGGGGGGGGGATTCGCGGGGGGGGGGGCCCCCCCCCCCAACCCAAAAAGA
>Ga0099364_10009414_pt1 | contig 13554 bp, 19 predicted proteins | sample TergutTh196P3_FD_73070 | JGI IMG/M metagenome (GOLD analysis project Ga0099364, IMG submission 73070) | Microcerotermes parvus P3 segment gut microbial communities from Pointe-Noire, Republic of the Congo - Th196 P3 | ecosystem: Host-associated > Arthropoda: Insects > Digestive system > Gut ...
GGCCCCAAGAGCGATAAGATTCTCGGTATGGGCCACAAAAAAGGGGAAAAAAAAGGGGGGGGGGCGGGCCAAAAAAAAAAAAAATACCCCTCCTTTTTCCTTTTTTCTTTTTTTTTATTTTTACCCCCCTTTAAAAGTTTTTCCTTTCCCCCGTTTTTTTTCCCCCCCCCCCCCAACCAAATATCAACGCCATAATTAACTAGCCGCCACAAAAACCGCAACCGCCAAAGCTCCCGATTTTTGCTGGCATAACTACAAAATTGATTCCAGCAGTTCAACCAATTCAATTTCCGAAATCCCTTTTGTTTCAATGTCGAAGTTTAGGCCGTTGTGCCGGAAAGTTGCAATATACAGCTCATTGTAACTCGCTACTGAAACATCGGTTCCGTTTATCTTTGATGGCTTCAAGTTTTCGTCTTGCATAGAATAGTCCCTAAGCGGTTCAAAATCTTTCGAAAATGCGACTACAATACTCTTTTCTACTGCGCCGTTTGTTATTTTTTCATACGTCAGTACATAGTCATGCAGAATGTCATAATGCGCACCTACGCATTCTTCTTTGGTTTCGCAAAGCCTCTTTGTATAAACAAGGTGCTTCGAATATAAATTAAATTCGCTCGGTATTTTCATGCCATTTATAAAGCTAAACTCACTAAACTTTTCGCCTGCGCTAGAGTCAGTTTTCATGTCAATATCCAATCGAGCCGCATCAACGTTTCCCGAATTAACACTCTCTAATCTATTGATAACTATCTGATTCCCGTTGTCAGATATAAAAGTTGTCGTGTCGTCGTTTCGCCCAAATATCATAAATCCGCCAATAACTAGCGCTAAACAAGCCGGCACCAAAGCAAACCTTAGCCAACCCCAGTTATTTGTCTTTACATTTTTCTTGATTTTCCTACTCATATTATTCTCCTCTTCTATTCTGGAAAGAATTTGACGATAGTTTTCGCTCTTATCAAATTTTTTCCTTAACTTGTGATTGATAGAATTTTTTTCAGACATTTCAATTACGCTCCTTTCCAAAAACTACTCTCAGTTCCTTTAGCGTCCTGTATAGGTGATTTTTGACCGTAGATTCGTTCAGCCCCAAACCCCTTGCAATCTCTTTTATAGTTGCACTCTCGGTGTAGTAGAGATAGAAGATTTTGGCAATTAGCCCATTCTTCTCGCCCAAATACGCCCAGATTTCTTCAGCGGTAATTTTCTCTAGAATTTCCTCTTCTAGGTTAATATCGCTTTTTGCTAAATTAACAATTTCTGGCTCATCGCTACTCTTGCTAGTAAAAGTCTCCCTAAGCCTACTTTTCCAAGAATAGTACTTTTTTAGCTTGTTTTTCGCTATCCCGATAATGTAGGGCCTCGGCTCTTTGATTTCCTGTTTCTTCATCATCTTGAATAACTCAAAGTACGTCTCCTGAATGATGTCGTTGACATCGTCCAGGTGATTACACCTAAAAACTATGTATTTCAACACATGGTCATAGGTGTCACCATATACTGTCTCAAATCTATCTTGAGGTTTTCGAATGCGCATCTTTCTCCTCTACCTATATAGTGGCACATGAGTCGCAAAAAGTTTCATTTTCTAATTTCGCGCCAAAATGAACCCGAGCGATTTTCCGAAATCGCACCACGGCACAATATTATTGACGCTTGAACCCCGTATTCGGCACAGCTATATCCATATATTCAAAAGCTTCTGCCAACGTGCTGCTATTCACACCATCACTGACCACTACGTCCACCAAGCCCGCCAAGTGAGCCGTGGTGGTACAAATAATATTATTGTCTGAAGAAAACCTTATACCAACACACGGTGCCGTATCAAACATAACCGTAAATGCCGACGGATGAGGGACATAATTATACACGGCTACAGGAGTAGCGCTGTCCGTAATGGTATTATTGCCCAGCTGGCCGGAATCGTTACCTCCCCAACAGTAAGCGTTATTATCCGAATCCACCGCACAGGCATGCAGAAAATGAGCGGAAATCTGAGTGAGAGTCTTACCCGCTAGCAACCCTGGAACACCCACAACTACTGGAGTAGTATTATCGGTTGTAGAATTATTACCCAGCTGACCAAAATCATTACTGCCCCAGCAATATACTTGGCCCGCCGAGTCTAGTGCGCAGGTATAATCCCCGCCAGAGGCAATCTGTACGATAGTTTTACCTGCTAGTGCCCCTGTAATATCTACCGCTACTGGGACATCACTCCCAGTGGTAGAATTGTCACCTAGTTGACCATAACTATTATCTCCCCAGCAGTAGACACGGCCCAGCGAATCAAGCGCACAAGTATTACTGCTATTGGCAGAAATTTGCGTAATAGTTTTACCTGCCAGTACCCCCGTCATATCTACCGCCATTGGTACATGACTGCCATAGCCAGGACCATGGCCTAGTTGACCATACCAGTTATTCCCCCAGCAATACACCTGTCCAGCCGAATCTAGAGCACAAGTATGCGAGCCGCTAGCAGACATCTGAGTGATAGTCTTGCCCGCCAGTACCCCAGTATTATCTACTGGCATTGGTACGAAGTCATAGCCGTAAGAATCTGTCCCTAGTTGACCTGCATCATTGTACCCCCAACAGTAAGCTTGACCTATGGAATCTATAACGCAAGTATGGTTATATCCAGTAATAATCTGCGTCACGACCCCGCTTAGTGATGTGCCTGTGAAATCCACTGCTAATGGAACATATCTATCAATAGTAGTGCCATCGCCAATCTGTCCGAACGTATTATAGCCCCAGCAATAAACTTGACCCGCCGAGTCTAATGCGCAGGTGTGACCATTGCCAGATGAAATTTGCGTGAGAGTTTTGCCTGCTAGCACCCCAGTAGTGTCTACCGCCACTGGAGTAGTCCTGTTGGTGGTAGAATTGTCGCCCAATGAGCCGTTCCAGTTCTCGCCCCAACAATAAGCCTGTCCAGCCGAGTTCAGTGCGCAAGTATAAAGTCCGCCATTAGAAATCTGCTCAAATTCTATCTTTTTGATGCCAAAGTCACCATAAATAGTAACCTCCGTACCTCCCGTAATGGGCCCCTTATTTATTGAAATTGAGGTAGCGCTAAAAGCAGTAGCTGTGGGCAGGGTAGTTAATATTGTAGCCAATACGACAAATAAAGATGTCAAGCTGCAAAAAGCCAACAAGCACACCCTCTTAGTAGAATTTGTTTTTCGTACACAAAGGCCACTCATGATATCTTGTCTCCTATCTGTTTCTTATTTTTTTGTCTCGACCACTCTGCGCTTTTAAGCATATGCTCTTCCGATGAAAATGTCAATACTACAACAATCCAGCAAAAAACCGCCACTAAGGCGGTTTTTTGTCGTACTGCCGTCTAACTCAACTAGTTCCCGTTGTACCAATCCTCATCGTCGTCACCGCTAAAAATATTATCAAAATCCATAAAATCTACATCGCTTGGCACCTTGAAATCCGCCTTGCTAGCAGCTTCACATTTAAATGAATATCCGCCATCCTCCTCGTCATCTTCTTCAGTAGCAGTATTTATCTCTCTGACAAATTCATCCATTGTCGACGTATCACTTGTCTTGAAGGCCATATCGCCCTCTTCAAGACCATTCGACCAGAAGTAAAAACCTTCACCCTCAAGCATCAACATGTGTTGCTTGCTATCCGAATCCGCAGACTCAGTAATTACTACTTTGATTTTCCCAAACCCATCACTGGTCTGCATCAATATATCCTCGCCATCAGGTGAAGAAATCGTACAGTTAAACGCCTTCTTATTTGTAATTGCATCCCTAAAATCAGCTGTCGTCTTAATCGTATCACTACCCCGACCACCAATCAGCACAATAGCCAAAACTACCACAACCACCACTGCTATCAGCCCAACAACTACCCCGGCACCCTTATTTTTTGATTTTTCCTCTCCCTCCATCTAACCTCCTTTTTTGACAATATGCCCATAATACCACGAATTCACCATATAAGGCAAACTGCCCGACAATCCAAGGCTCTTATGTTTTGACAATGCGCAATTTTTATGGTACTATTAACATTCGGTGGAGTCCTTTTACAAAAAATATTGAAAGAAGGGGGAATCATTACGATGTGGTTCAAGAGCCAGTTCAAAAACCTTGCCGTCAAGTTGATGGGGCAGGAGCGCTTCGAGTGGTGCAAATACCATAGCTCCAACATCGCAACTTGGACGCACCTAGCCATCTCCTCGGGAGTCACACTATTTATTCTTTACCGAGGATTGTTTACCGAATTGCCACTGCTGCATTGGGCTTTCGCTGCAGTTTGGTTTGTTGGCTCTCTGCTGGACATCTTGGACGGCAGATTAGCCCGGAAGTACAAAGTAAAGCCTGGCGAAACCAAACCATCCGACAACGGATTTGGCGCCTCCCTCGACGAAAAAGTCGACAAATGGTGCGCTAATCCCGCTTTTCTCATTTTGGCCTTTTTCGGTCAGGTGAGTTTGTATTTCGTAATCATCATGATGGCGCGAGATGTTTTCGTCTCCCAAATCCGCAAAAGGGAACCGGCAATCCGGTCCGCCCAAGCACTTGGCAAAATCAAAACAGTTTGCCAAAATGCCACTATCATCGCCGCCCTTTTGCCCGCGTATCCAGGCAAAGCTATGGTTGTCTTCTGTCTAATCGCCCTGTCAACCATTTTCAGCCTCGCCAGTGCTGTAGGCTATCTCATTTTGGCCCTGAATGTCAAAAATCCGGACCTGCTGAAAGAAACCGGCGGCACCATGGGCGCAGCTAATTGGACTACCAGTTTTCGTATCGCTATCACACCAATCATACCGTACATTTTTATCGTACGACTATTTGACACGTGGAGCGATATCATCGGGACGATGCTGATGCTGACTGCCATTCTCACCGACATGCTCGATGGGAAATTGGCCAAGATGCTAAACCAGAAAACCAAAGCTGGCGCAGCTCTCGACATCATAGCAGACAAAATCATCTTCTATTTTTCCTTAGCCGGCCTGTTTGTGGCCAGCAACTACACCTTCATGATTCCAGATTTTGAAATCTCTCTCGCCAATCGGCTCGTATCTCTTGGCATGATTCTCATGCTCGTCGCTCATGACGTACTACTCAGCTTCTTCTACTTCCGTTACAAAAACCTACCTGGTCTCGAACTGAAGTCCGACGGAGTAGATAGGGTACGTTTCTTCCTGACCTGTGCTTGGATTGTCGCTGCCAGTTTTGCGCTGACAGATTTCGCGTCGCTTCTCAACGCGTCGCCTTCTCCCGGGTTCAGAAATACTCCTTTCGATACCTTGTTTACTTGGGGCGGCTTCATAACCTTAGCCGTCGCCATGGGATTATCCATATTCACCCTAGGGCGAAAGGATATGTACCTCAAAAGCCTTAAACAAGCCGCAGGTCTCACCAAGACCAAGCGACCACTAGTTTAGGGCCTAAGCGAAAAACCGTGCACCCGCACGGTTTTTTTACGCCAAAACCGCCGAAACTGTCGCCGCAAAACTTTTATTTTCATTCCACAATGTCAGCGCCGCTATCTTCACTGCCAACTCGCCGGACCACAGATTAATTTGATTATAATTTGTATCACCCAATCCCGTCGTCACCACTTCGCCACCCTGCGCCACTATAATTTGACCATTATGATACGTCGTCACCATCACCGGATAAGTAATCGTAAATTTATGCAAGCTCTCAATTAGCTGATTTGTCGGCATCGACAACGTAATCATCTTTGGGTAATACACCGCTCTAAAAATCTTTTGCAGCTGAGGCAAAGTAGCGCACAACACCACACCATCACCCTCCAGCCAATCCTGCGCACTCGTCGCCAGCAGTTCCACCGCATCACGCGTAATCAAAATCGGCTTATTCCGCCCCGCTACCAAGCGCTCTGCAAAGGTCGTCGTTTCTGAATTTTTGCCCATATCGCCAATCATAAAAATAAAATCAGTATTTTCTGCAGCAGCAGTTGCGAAATTTACCGCACCTTTACCAAACCCGCCCGCCGCCTCGCTGGGCGCAAATACCACGTCCGAATTTGCCGGCACCTGCTTTTTCAAACTATCTGGCAACAGCACTTTAACCTCACCAATCCCCACCGCAACTGCCTGCGTCATCGCATTGGCGACCGCAAAAAAACTCCCTTTGCTCCCGCCAACAATTAGCAACCTGCCCGCCAGTTGCTTTCTTTCCGGCCGCTCAATATCAAGCTCATCAAACAGCGGCTTTTTGCCTTGTTTCTGCCAATAATTCATTTGTTCCATATCATACCTCTAAATTTATACTCACCGGGCAATGGTCCGAACCCAAAACCTCCGGATAAATTTCTGCAGCCTGCAATTTCGAACGCAACGCCTCGCTCACCAACACATAATCAATCCGCCAGCCCACATTATTCTCCCGCGCCTTCCCCCAGTGACTCCACCACGAATATTTCACCACATCTGGATGCAAAACCCGAAAACTATCCAAAAGCCCTGCCTGCACCAGTAATTCATCAAACCCCCGCCGCTCCTCATTCGTATAGCCATGTTTGCCCACATTCGCCGCCGGCCGCGCCAAATCAATCGGCTGATGCGCCACATTAAAATCCCCCGCCAGCACCACTGGCTGCTTTTTTTGTAGCTCCACCACGGCCTCCGCCAAATATTTATCCCATTTCTCCCGTATCGCCAACCGCGTCAAATCATCCTTCGCATTTGGCACATAAGCCGAAACGCAAATAAACCCCGGCAACTCCACACCAGTCAAACGCCCCTCTTTTAGCAAATCTCCATATTCATCCTCCAACCCATCACCATCTATATCCGCTAATTGCACTGCGCCATTTGCCAGCTCTTTCCGCACCCACACCGCCGTTCCCGCATAGCCCGGCTTCTTCGCAAAACTATAAAACTGCTCATACTCGGAAAACTCTTCCCGCACCCCACTCTCCGCCACCTGCGCTTCAGAAATCTTCGTTTCCTGCAACATCAAAACATCAGGCGCATACTCATCGATAAATTTCCGCAAACTACCTTTTCGCATCACTGCCCGCAACCCATTTACATTCCAAGAGAACAGGGAAGTGCTACCGACTTTCACGCGCAAGGTCCCTCTCTTTTATAGTTTGTCTCTTATCATACGCCTTTTTGCCCCGCCCCAGCGCAATCACTAATTTAATATGTCGCTTCAGTGGCAACAACTTCACCGGCACAATCGTCAGCCCCTGCACTTTCTGTCGCAAAAGCCCCGCAATCTGCCGCTTGGTCGCCAGCAATTTCACGTCTTTCGCCATTTCTGCCCCCAAAGTCATCCCCACCAGCCACAGTTCATCTCGTCGAATCACCACATACGCCCCCCGAATCTGCGCATGATGGTCGCGTATCGCACGCACTTCTGGACCCGACAACACCATACCCACCTCCAGTTCATCACCCAACACATAATCAAAGCGTGCCTTACGATTCACCACTACTGCTGCATTGCTTTTCATGGCAATTCCTTTCTAATCTCTTTTTCTCGTGCCTTCTGAAAAGCCCGCTCAAACCTCGCATAACCCTTCGCCCTAAACAGCACGTAACCCAACTGCGTCAAACCACTCTTCATCCTCTCAGTTTTTTTATGCCACGTCGAAGCATAATGATGGTATACCACTGTTTTTTTCGTCTTGCGCACTTTACCTGTCGCATAATGTTTCGGCGAAAAATACTCGGGCGCAAAAGTTGCAAACTTGCCTTTCGCATATTCGCGCGTTTTTCCGTCCAACTTAATACCATAAATATCTTTCGCATAAACCGACGGTGCATGCACTGTTCTCAAAAACGTATTCGTCACAATTTTTTTATTCACATCCACCACCTCATATCGTTTCAAAATTTTCCGAATCCACGGCGAACCTTTTTTCGCCCCAAACACCGCCGTACTAAACCAATAATTCGACTCCCAGCCCGCAAAACCATCATATTTCAAAAACGCATCCAGGGGCTTCAGTAGTTCCACGTCCGTGTCCAGATAAATCCCACCCTCCGCATAAATCACCTGCATCCGCAACACGTCCGCCGCCAACGCCCAACGTTTTTCGCGCAGCGCCTTCGCAATTAGTGGATATTTTACCAAATCCGCATCTTTCTCGGTCCAACACCGCACCTTAAAATCCGGGTTCAGCTTCCGCCAACCCTCAATAAACTTCGCGTCCCTCTCTGGCAGCGGTTTATCTCCCAGCCACACATAATGAATCTTCTTGGGTATACTCATGATACAATCATCATAGCATGAGAATCGTCATTTCCACCGACCTCTACCACCCTATGATTAACGGTGTCGCCGTTTTTTCACGCAATCTAGCTGTCGGCCTCACCCAACGCGGCCACCAAGTCATCGTCCTTGCCCCCAGTATCACCGGTGATTTCGCCATCGAAAAAGACCCCGACCATCATTTCAAAATCGTCCGTCTCTCCAGTGTCAAGTTGCCTTTCTACCCAGACCAAATCAATAAAGTCACCGAGATGAAAGCCATTTTCGGCAAAAAAATCCCCCGCCTCTTCTACAAAAAAGGCCTCAACGTCAGCTTCAATCCCTATTTTGAAATCAAAAGGGTTCTCGACGACTTTCAGCCCGACCTCATCCACGACCAAACTCCCGGACCAGTCGCCCTCGCTGTCTTTTACTACGCCAAAAAGCGTGGCATCCCGCTCGTCTCGACCGGCCACGCCTACCCCGATAATCTCACCAGTCAACTCGGTCTACCCAAAACCATCAAAAAACCCGTCGACGCCGTCGTCCGCAGTTACCTCGCCAGCTTCCTCAAAAAAAGCGCTCACGCCACCGCACCCACCGAAGTCGCCGTGCACGACCTCGTCCCCAATCGCCACAAAATTAGCACTCCTGTCGAGGCCCTCAGCAACGGCATCGACCTCTCCAGATTCAGTCCCCGCAAACCAAAATCAACCATCTATGCCCAATATAATCTACCCAAAACTCCCTTCGCCCTCTACGTCGGCCGCATCGACCCCGAAAAAAGCCTCCACATCCTAATCGAAGCCTTCGCCCAAGTTCTCACAAAACTTCCCACCGCCAAGTTAGTCATTGTCGGCGACGGCACCAAAAAACAATACCTGCAGCAGCTCAGCAAACAGCTCAAAATCGCCGATTCCGTTATCTTCACTGGCAAAATCATCGGCAACGACCTCCCCGAAGTCTATCGCGCCGCCCGCCTCTTCGCCATCACCTCCACCACCGAAACTCAAAGCATCGTCCTAATGGAGGCTATGGCCAGCGGCCTACCCGCAGTGGCTGTCCGCGCCGGCGCCATTCCCGAACTCGTCAAAAACAACCTCAATGGCTTCCTTTGTAAGCCCGATGACGTCGCCGCCATCTCCCGCAGCATCACCAAAATCTTCAATCACGACGACCTCCAAGCCCAAATGAGCAAAGCCAGTCTCGAAATTATCAGCACCCACGACATCGACTACACTCTTGCTCGCATCGAACAAATCTACACCAAAGTCATCTCAAAAACCGCTTAATTTGTTTTGCCGCCTCTTCCGGCCGCTCATAATTAATAAGGTGTCCCGCTTTATCGAGCTCGCAATATGCCACTCCAGCCTGCTTCGCCCATTCCCGCACCAGCTTAGCGTTAGACAATTTATCTTTTTTGCCAAAAACCACCAACGCCTGTCTGTCCCGCGGCACCTTCACTTCGTGCAACATCGCAACTTTTAGGTCCCCCCGCAACGATTGTCCCGACGAAAATTGCACTCCATTCTCGTAGTGCGCCAAGACATTCTCTCTACGTTTTGCTTTGTCGCCTGTCAAATAAGACGAAATCATCCACGATACCTGCCGGCTCGCCAGCACCTTCTTCTGACGTTCTTTTTTGAGCGACCTCAGCACTCCATTCAATATCGCATAAGATGCCCGGCTCATCATCTTGGCATTCGCCTTTCGCAAAATCGGCGACATCAAAATCACTCGCTCATCCACCGTCTCTGGATATTTTTCTACATAATACGACCCAATAATTGCCCCCATTGAGTGTCCCACCATCACCGGTTTCACCCCCAAACTCTCCACATATTTTCGCAACCACTCAACATGTCCCTCCAAATCCTGCTTTTCTAACTCCGGGTTATCCCCCGTCCCCGGCAAATTAGGACTCACCACCTCAAAATCATCACTCAGCTCTTCGCTAATTTTCTTTAATCCGTCACGGTTGCCCCTCAACCCGTGCAGTAATAAAATCGTCTGTTTTTTATTTTCGCTCATATTTCTTTAGTGCTCTCAACACCGCCGGACGGTCAAAACCCACAATCACCTCATCACCGATAATCGTCGTCGGCACTGTCTCAAAATTATAATCAAACTTCTTCGCAATCTCATCATCCACCGCCAAACTCAAAGCACTCCGCTCTTCATAGGCAATCTCTTTTTGGTCCAGCCAATCCATCAGCGCATGACAATACGTGCAAGTTGGGGTCGTGTAAATAATCGGTTTAATCATCTTTCTTTCTCCTGTAGTTCTCTTATTATACCACGAACTGCTTGCGTATTCTTGCACTCCATCATCCGCTCGCGTACCTCCGCCGCCCCCGGAAAATTATTCACATAAATCTTAAAAAATCGCTTCAACGGCTCAAAAACCGCCCGCTCATATTCATCAAATAAATCCAGATGGTACTCTAGCAAATCGACTCGGGTTTGTAGCTGAGATTTTTCAGAAGACACTTTGCGTGCGCGCCCGTCTTCACGGGGCGCAGGCGCTGCGTTCGGCTGGAAATAGGGGCGTGCACGCCCCTCTTCCACAGCTTCTTCAGCATCCCAACTACAAACCCGAAAACAAAATGGATTTGCAAATACGCCTCGACCAATCATAACTCCATCCGCCCCCAACTCAATAAACTTCTTCCCGTCCTCAACATCCCGGATATCCCCATTAATAATCAGTTTCGTCTGCGGCGCCACCTCGTCTCGCAAAGCTACAATTTCCGGCACCAACTCAAAATGCGCCTCCACCTTGCTCATTTCTTTTTTGGTCCGCAGATGCACCGTCAATGCCTTCACGTCTTGTCTTAGCACAAACTCCAGCCACTCCCGCCATTCGTCCACCCGCGAATAACCCAACCGCGTCTTCACCGACACCTCCAGCCCCGACCGCTTCGTCGCCGCAATAATTTCCGCCGCCAACTCCGGCGTCCGAATCAGAGCCGAGCCACCGCCGTTTTTCACCACATGCTTCTCCGGACACCCCATATTAATATCCACTGCGGTATATCCCATCTCACGCAAACCACCAACCGTAATTTCAAAATGTTCTGGATTTACCCCCCAAATCTGCGGCACAATTGGCATTTCTTCAGGCAAAAACCGCAATCGCTCCATCGCGCTAGGCCGTCCTTTTTCGCTGGCATAACTACTCACATTTGTAAATTCCGTAAAGAAAATATCCGGCCGCCCCGCTCGCGCCACCACCTGCCGAAAAACCACATCCGTCACACCATCCATCGGCGCCAGACAAGTAAAACCCCGCCCAAACTGCCCCCAAAAACCTTTTTTCATTACGGCATATTTTACCATAAAAATGAGCTCCCGTATATACGAGAGCTCTAAAAAAAATTAACGCGGCCTCCGCCGATAAAGCATGATTGCCAGACCCACAAACACCAATATCATGACTACGCCTACGGCAATTCCGATTGGTCCTATCACACCCAATACTTTTTCCAACCCAGGACCTACCCACATGGCAAAATACATGAATACTGCCAGTGAGGATACTCCCACCACGACGCCAATCAAGAATCGCAATATTCGGGGCAGAGCATACCACTTTCGATATATTCGATACATAAACCTATCCCCCTATCTATATATGATGGCTATACTTAAGGTGTTATCTGCTCAAAAACAACACTTCATATTTTTATAATCTCACACTTTCCACAAAAAGTCAAACTACAGCGAGACCGCGATGTCGTGTAGTTGCTGCCGCGTCAAATCATTCGCTGCATCATCAATATAATAGAACACACCGCCATTCATCCACACCGCATCCGACCCAGACACATAAATCGTCAAACCTTGTTCCTTCACCACTTCGTAATTCTTGCCCCAATTCGGCAAAACAAACTGCGCCAACAGCGCTGCCGAATCCCAAGAGGATTTTTCCTGCGTCAAAGTAAACCGCTTGCCTTCCTTGTGCACAAAATCAATCGTAATCTTGCCGCCATCCTTAGTCACCAGCCCATCCATCCGATAATCTTTCGGCACATAGGACGGATACGCATTTTCAATCCCGCTCTGCATCGCTGCCACACGCACCGACAGATCCGGTAAGTTCAAATAAACCAAATACCCCAACAGGGCAATCGACGCCACTGACATCGTCAAAGCCACCACCAACTTACGCTTGCGCCAAATTCTGCGCTTCTTCGTGAACGCTTCCGTCATTTGCTCTTCAGCCGTCGTCCCACCGCCGTTATTTTCCGTCGCCATCCGTTGCAGAGCCTGTGCAATCGCGCGTTCTTTCATCTCCTTCGCCGTCAACTGTCGAGGTGCTGGCGCCTTACGTGCCGCCACGCGAGCATTAACCACCGCCGCCGTAGGATGAACTACTGGCCTCTCATCAGCCACCTTGGCAGACGTCTTTCCTGCCGCCCCAGCACCCGCCGCCTTCGCCACTGGTGCCAACTTTACGCCGCCTTTTTCCTTCTTGCCCATCAATGCGCGTTTTTCGCGCTCCATTCGCTCCACTAGCACCCTGCGCCGCAAAAATGCCTCTCTCTCCAACTGCTGTCGCTTCGAAATCTGCGCCTGCGCCGCTGGTCGCTTGACAAACTTCCGATTCAATGTTGTTGATTTTTGCAAAACTTTATGGCGTGCCGAACTAGGATGGTGCTGAACTTTCCTGCTTGTACTCTTTTTTACGCTATCCATACTACCTCGCTTTAATCTGCTAAAGCTATAATAAACCGCTAACGCGAAAAAATCAAGCCAAAGTTATTTTTTTCACAAGCATTTTTTCACACTATTTGTGCTATTATTAAAACTACATGGAAAGAGCTAAAAAGAAGCGGCTTTATCATCTGCGCGTCGTAACCACGAACATCTTGATGGGCATCTCCGTTGTTGTCATCGCTGGCATCCTCACCTTGCTTGCTATGGGTTACAACTTCAGCAAAAACGGCCTCGAACGCTCCGGACTTCTTCAAGTCAGGTCTCACCCCAGCAGCGCCACCGTAGAAATCAATGGCGAAACTCAATCTTCACGCACCGAAATCCGAAAAATGCTCTCCGAAGGCAATTATGAAATCGTCGTTACCAAATCCGGTTATGGCGTCTGGAACACTACCGTCAACATCGAAGCTGGCCTGCTCACGCGCATCGATTGGGTCCGCCTCTTTCCACTAAAACGCACCGTCGAAACTGTCCACAAATACAACCCTACCGACACTGGCAACACCCTCCGTCACGTCAGCACTTCGCCAGACAAGAATTATCTCGCCATCATTCATCCCGACTCCAAGACCGGCGCCACCAACCTCCAAATCATCGACATCCGCACTGACGAAGTAAA
>Ga0099364_10009415_pt1 | contig 13553 bp, 10 predicted proteins | sample TergutTh196P3_FD_73070 | JGI IMG/M metagenome (GOLD analysis project Ga0099364, IMG submission 73070) | Microcerotermes parvus P3 segment gut microbial communities from Pointe-Noire, Republic of the Congo - Th196 P3 | ecosystem: Host-associated > Arthropoda: Insects > Digestive system > Gut ...
AACCCTATACTGGAACAAAAACTTCTCTTGTGTTTATGCAAAAAGTTCACCAAATACCATCTGACTATCCTATTTTCATGGCTGTTTCAGAATCTGTCGGACATGACAGGCGTGGAAACCCGCTGTATCGAAAAGATAGTAATGGTCAATACGTTAAAAATGAAGGAGGAAATAATGTTGTTTGGAACGATTTGCCCGAAATATATGAGCAATGGTTAAAGTTTATATCGGGAGGGCAAGTTAATTCTTCGATTCCAAGCTGTTTTCTGGTGAATGCGAAAGCGATAATCAACGACTTGACATCAAGAATAGACGCTTGGTATTGGGATCCGAATAAAAATGATTTCGCAAAAAAGCTGGAAGAAGCTGTTGGCGAAGAAATCACTGAAATTATGAGGCTCGGTGATTTAGTGACTGAACAGGGGATTTTTTACCCTGGACGCCATAGAAGAAACTACATTGAGCCGTCTGAAAACAGCGTTCCATTTTATTCTAGTTCACAAATACTCCAGGTAAGGCCGTTTGACTTGAAGTATCAACCTAAGGATTACGGACCTGCGCAGAAACATTATGTTTATAAAGATTGGATACTTATAACACGATCTGGCTCAACAGGTCGAGTGGTAATGGTTACGGACACAATTGCAAATACTATGGTATCCGAGCATGTTATCCGGGTAATATGTGATGAGCAAACAATTGATCCATATTATGTTTATTCTTATTTAGCTTCTGAAAGCATAGGAAAGGTTTTATTGGAAAAGGGAATCTATGCTTCGGTTGTCGACCATATAACACCAGATTTTGTCGCCTCAATACCGATTGCAAGGCTAAAACCAGATCGTGAGCGTGCGATTGCCAATGCTATGAGGGAAGCCGAAAAGAAACGCGACAATGCCAATAAAGCTTTTGTTGAACAACAAAGAGCCCTTGAAAATCTGCTAAAGGAAAATGTGGGGAAATGAAAATTAACCGTGCAAGGTTTGCGAACCTATCATAGATGAAAACACGTTTATGATGGCCTCGACTATACCGAAATGTACCCGTGTATAATAACCCACAGATTATTTTATTGGGAGGAATTTTATAGTTATGGAGCAAAGAAAAGTTATCATCATTGGAGCGGCGGGACGTGATTTTCATAATTTCAATACCTTTTACAGGGACAACCCCGCTTACAAGGTTGTGGCTTTCACGGCCGCGCAAATTCCGGGCATAGCGGACCGCAAATACCCGGCGGCGCTTGCGGGGCGTCTATATCCTGAGGGCATACCCATACACGCGCAGGATGAACTGGAACGGCTGATAAAAGACCTGGACGCCGACGAATGTGTATTTTCATACAGCGACCTTCCGTACGCGAAGGTAATGGGCATCGGGGCCATGATCAACGCCGCGGGCGCGGATTTTAAGCTGATGGGCTGCAAGAGCACGATGCTTAAAAGTACCAAGCCTGTGATCGCTGTTGTGGCGTCGCGCACAGGCAGCGGCAAAAGCCAAACCACACACCGTATCATGGAGATTCTGAAAGCCAATGGCTTAAAAGCGGTTGCCGTCCGTCATCCCATGCCTTACGGCGACCTTGAGGCGCAGAAGGTGCAGCGTTTCGCGAACGTTGACGATTTCACCAAGCATAATTGCACCATCGAGGAGATGGAGGAATATGAGCCTCACGTGGTGCGCGGAAACATTATCTACGCGGGCGTGGATTTCGAGGCGATCCTGCGCGCGGCGGAGAACGACCCAAGCGGCTGCGATGTGATCTTATGGGACGGCGGAAACAACGACTTCTCATTTTTCCGCCCCGACATCACCGTTACGGTGGTAGACCCGCACAGGCCCGGCCATGAACTTTCCTATTACCCGAGCGAAGTAAATCTGCGTCTGGCGGATGTGGTGGTGATCAACAAAATAGACAGCGCCGATTTTGAAAACATACAACTGCTCAGAAGCAATATAGAGAAGGCGGTTCCTCAAGCGATAGTGGTGGACGCCGCCTCCGCCATAACGGTGGAAAATCCCGAGCTCATACGCGGCAAACGGGTGCTGGTCATAGAAGACGGGCCAACCCTTACGCACGGCGAGATGAAAATAGGGGCCGGCATCGTCGCGGCTCGGCGTTTCGGCGCGGCCGAGATCATTGACCCGAGACCATACGCTGTGGGCACATTGGCCGACACCTACCGCATCTATCCCAATATCGGCACGCTGCTGCCCGCCATGGGCTACGGTGAAAAACAAATGGCCGATCTGACCGCCACAATAGACCGCACCGATTGCGATTCCGTAATCGTCGCAACGCCAATCGACCTGAAGCGCGTCATACAGATCAACAAACCCAACACGCGGGTACGGTACGCCTTGCAGGAAATAGGCCGCCCGACCATGGACGACGTTTTAGCGGATTTCATAAAGAAGGCCAAAGGGTAAACGAGTATGAAAGAAGGCGCTTCCGTTTTGGAGGCGCCTTCTTGTCATCATGCTGTGCTGAGTGTTTTATATCGTATATGCCGCTGCAAATGCCGAGGTTGAAGGTTCTGTTCACGATTCAGGCTGCAATTGCTGCATTGTTTTTTCAGCGCGCAAATCCCGCACGCTTGTTTCATTTGTTTCATTGCGCCCGCCGCGTCTTCAGCGGTAATTGAAATCGGGAACCGCATCACCCTATTCCCTTGCGGCTCTGTTCGGACAGCAAAGTTGGCGCATGTATAACTTCTTGAAAAGTCATTTTCTAAAATATGTATCATTGGATTGATCACTCCGCCTCCTTGAAATTTTTTTACACCCTGGAATTGATACCAGCAAAACGGTTACAAACACTGTTTCCAGACATTGGCCGTTTAACGAAAAGGAAGTTTAAACTATAAGGCAGGTTTACAGTCAAGCATGAAAAAGTACGTATGGAGGTAAACATGCTCCCAAACGAAATCGAACAAGCCAGCATGAAAATCATCGGACAGGAACTCGCGGCCCTGGGGCGCGAATTTGACGCCGATGTCATGCCCGTCGTTAAGCGGGTGATTCACGCGACGGCGGACTTCGGCTTTGCGGATACGCTGACTTTCTCTCCCGGCGCCGTGGAGGCGGGGATACGCGCTCTTGAAAAAGGCGCGGCCGTGGTCACGGACACCCGGATGGCGGCGGCGGGGATAAGTAAAAAACGCGTTGCGCAAAACGGCGGGGTTGTCCTGTGCTTCATGTCGGACGAGGACGTGGCGCTGGAAGCCGGCGAACGCGGCGTGACCCGCGCCGTCGTCAGCATGGAACGCGCCGCCGAAAAAGCGCCCGGCGCGGTCTTCGCCATAGGCAACGCGCCTACCGCGCTGCTGCGCGTCTGCGAACTCGCGGGCGAGGGCAAAATAGAACCCGCTCTGGTAATCGGCACGCCGTTGGGGTTTGTCAACGTCGTGGAGTCCAAAGAAACGCTGATGAAAATGGACTCGTTCCCGTGGATCGCGGCGCGCGGGCGCAAGGGCGGCTCGTCTGTGGCCGCGGCGATTGTCAACGCCCTTTTGTATTCGCGAAAATGTTAGACGCGTATTCCCGCCGGCGCGAGACCGGCATTGGCGTCTCCACCGGCTCGTGCGCGGCGGCGGCGGCCAAGGCGGCGGCTTTGTGGCTGACGGCGGGGGCCTGCCCGGAACGGGTCGAGATTGACACCCCTGCCGGGCGCGTTTTGAGCCTGGATATAGTGCCCCATTCGCCGGGCTGCTGCGGCGTTGTGAAAGACGCGGGGGGAACAGGTAAATACGCGGACGCGACGGACGGTATGACTATATTCGCGCGCGTCGAACTGGGCGGCGGCGACGGCCCGATAGAGTTCCGCGCCGGAGAGGGAATAGGAATCGTTACCCTGCCGGGGCTGAAAGTACCCGTGGGGGAACCAGCCATAAACCCCACGCCGCGCCTTATGATCGAAAAATCTCTGCGCGAAATTATAAAAAACCGCGCCGCCGTCGTCACGATTTCCGCCCCCGGGGGCGAAGAAGCCGCCAAACGCACCTTCAACCCAAGGCTGGGAGTGATGGGGGGCATATCCATATTGGGAACCAGAGGAACGGTTCGCCCGATGGACGAACAGGCGATACTGGAGTCGCTGGCCCTGGAACTCAACACCCACGCGGAAGAAAAGAAAAAGATAATTTCCCTCACCTTCGGCAGCACGGGAGAAAACGCCGCGCGAAAGGCTTTCAGAATTACCGGGCGCTGCGTCGTGCAGGCGGGGAATTTCATAGGGTTCGTGCTGGACGAGGCGAAACGCCTGGGGTTCGAGCAGATTTTTATCTGCGGGCATCCCGGTAAGCTGCTGAAGGTGGCGGCCGGCGGCTTCAACACCCACAACCGCGTCGCGGACGGCCGTATGGAGGCGTTGTGCGCGCACGCGGCGCTTCTGGGCATGGAGCACGGCTTCATCGAAAGCCTGTACCGATGTGCCACGACGGAAAGCGCGATGGAGTTGCTGAAGCAGTCCGAAAAGGCCGGCGCGCTCTGGAACAGCCTGGCGGAGGCTGTGGTGAGGCGGTGCGTTGAGTACTCGCGTGAAGTTTTGTCGGTGGCCGCCGCTTTTGTCGATAACAACGGCGCTGTTCTTGGGAAAAGCTCCCTGGTCGATTTCATGGCGGAGGAATTGAGGAAACAATAGCACTAAACGGGGTTATTAATCTGCTTGAATTGGTGTATCATAGTTTAATAAAATTTTTGCAGTTTGTACGGATTTTTCATCTTTGCGTTTCAAACGCTATCTTACTTTATATTGGAGTGCGTAAAACCATGAGTCGCGCTAACGTGAGTGTAGTTACCCTAGATTTTTCCATGCACTGGCTTTTTATACCGCCGGTTGTCGCGATCTTTACCATAATGCTGACGGGGATTTTCTCCTCGGGGCTTGGCGTTTCGGTCGATTCCGCGATCTGGGCGCTCGTAGGGCTGATGTTCATTCTTTTGACCACCCTTTACGGAATTTTTATAAAGGAGTATTTTTTTAAGGGGCTAATGCCTGTGCAGTTAATTGCCCAAGGCATTTTACTCTGCCCGCTTTCGCTGAGAATGGGAGCGCCGGCGCTTTCTTGGCTGGGGGTGGTTATGACTATCAGCGGCGCTATGCTTCTTGTTACAATGTACCATCGCGCGCGCGCCGGGCTTACGGTTCCTCGGGCGGAGCAGATGGTGTATAAGCCTGAACCGGCCGTTTTGCCTCTGCCTTTCGCCATCGCCAACTCGAACGGCTACATAATTTTTGCCAGCGAAACCCTGCTGAAACTGGCGCATAAACCCCGTTCCGCCATAAGCGGAAAAAAAATCGACGCGCTTATGCCTCTGGGCGAAGAAACGGTAAACATGGGCGGAAAAGAATGGAACGTCCTGCATGTGCCCATGGGAGATGGAACTCACTATTTTCAGCTTGAGGAAGCGGAGGAAACAACTGTAACGCTGCACGCCAACACCGGGGACGATAACTTCATCGACCCCGCCACGTCTCTTTACCGCCTGTCTTACGCGGTTATGCGCGTAAAGGAAGAACTTTACCGTATTTACCGCTACAAACGATGGATGTCCGCCCTCCTTTTGCGCGTGCATTTTCCAGAAAACGTTTCCTCCGTTTTTGGCGCGAAAAAGGAAAGCGAGGCGTTCAACGCGTATTGCCGGTTCGTTAGCTCCAGCACAAGGGAAACCGATATCCTGTGCCTTGTCGCCCCCAGAGACATACTTGTAGTTATGCCGGAAACGCCATTGGAGGGCACGCAGGGCGTTATAAACAAGCTGTCGAATTTCAAAACCCGCCTCAAGGAAGAAACCCAGGGACTCTGCGACGTTATGGATATTTTCGAAAGCACCGCTTACTTCGACGCCTCCTCGGGGATTATGGATTTCGACAACCTCATGGGAAAAATGGAGATGCCGTAATTTGCGGGGAGAGGGTTCTTGATTCGTTACGTATTGGCCTTTCTGGCCGTAACCCATCTATATCTGTATCTGAAACTGCGTTCCGGGTTTGGGGTTGGGTGGTGGGGCCTCATCTATGTGGTGTGGGGCGTTGTGTCCGCCATATTGCCCTTTGCCTCCCGAATGGGATATCTCGGCACGGGGCGGCCTCCTGAAATTTTGTTCGGCCTCGCGTTTACTTGGATTGCGCTCGTGGGAATGGCCTGCGTGGGCTTTTTTTTCATGGATGCGGCTTCGCTTGCCGCCTGGCTGCTCGACGCGCTGGCCGGAACGAATTTCAAACCCAGATTCTTCGCCCCGCGCAAATGCGTTCCCGTAACGCTTCTTTTACTTTTTGCGGCCGCGCTTTACAGCTATTACGAGGCATGGGACGTAAAGCGCGTCGACATTGTGCTGGAAACTTCTAAACTGCCGGAGGAGATTGACCGCCTGAGACTGGCGCATCTGACGGACATTCACCTGGGCGGGCTGTACACCCCTGCCCGGTTCCGGAGGGTCATGGACATCGTACGTTCGGCGGAGCCGGACATTTTGGTCTTGACGGGAGACGTCGTGGACGGTGACATGAGCTTTTGGGAAGAGGAGACGAAACTTCTGGCCTCGCACGGGGCCAAATACGGCGCTTTCGCCGTTACCGGCAACCATGAATTTTACGTCGGAATCGACAAAACCGTCGATTTTATGAGGCGCGCGCGGGTTGTTCTCCTGCGCGACGCTGTAGTGGACGTTGCCGGCATAGCGATTATAGGGCTCGACGACTCGGCGCGAATGGGCAGGGGCACGTCGGAAACGCTGCCAAGCGGTCTGAACTTCTCGGAAGACAGGTTTGTGCTGCTTCTCAAACACAGGCCGCAGGTAATAGAGGGCACTGAAGGCAAATTTGATTTGCAGTTGTCCGGCCACACTCACGACGGGCAAATATGGCCGTTTCGTTATGCGGCCAGGCTGGCGAACAAACATGTGCAGGGTCTGTCCCACAAAGGCCCTAGCGCCGTTTACGTCAGCAACGGCGCCGGATTTTGGGGGCCTCCTCTGCGCTTCCTGGCGCCGCCGGAGGTCACGGTGATAGATTTGGTGCGGCGTTAAGCCCGGAGGGTTGTTTTGGCCAAAGAAGACCCTATGCGTTACGTATGCGGCCATTGCGGTTTTTCCACCGTCACGCGCACGGGAAAGTGCACGTCCTGCGGGCAGTGGGGTACTTTGGTACAGGCTCAAGCCGCCGCGGAAGGGGCTAAAGCCAGGGCCGAGGTGGTGAGCGCCGTGTCCGTCGTGCCGCCCAGGCGGGTTACGTCGGGCATACCGGAGCTGGATCGCGTACTTGGCGGAGGCTTGGTTCCGGGCGGAGTGGTACTTATCGGGGGACAGCCGGGAATAGGGAAATCGACGCTTCTCCTTCAGGCCGGCGGACTGGTAGCATCGATGGGAACGCCTGTGCTTTACATCTCCGGCGAGGAATCGAGCGCGCAGGTGGCGCTTCGCGCGTCGCGCCTGGGAGTGGTGTCGGAAAACCTCCTGCTGTACTGCGGGAATAATCTGGAGGACGCGCTTTCCAATGTTACGGGCTCTCAGAACGCCGGGCTTTTTATATTGGACAGCGTACAGGCTGTCAAGGCTCCGGGGGAAACCGGCTGGCCGGGTACGCCCAATCAGGTGCGCGCCGTGGCGCAGCTCTCGGTGGACGTCGCCAGGGCGGCAAACGTGCCGGCCGTGCTGGTGGGGCACATTACCAAAGACGGACGGCTCGCCGGGCCTATGCTTTTGGAGCACATGGTCGACGCGGTTCTGACGTTTTCCGGCGAGGGGTATTCTTCGTACCGTATGTTGCGCGCGATAAAAAACCGTTATGGCAACACCGACGAGCTGGGCGTTTTTGAAATGAAGGAAAACGGGCTAGCCGCCGTGGAGGACAAGAGCGGGCTTTACTGGAACCGCGCCGACGCCGGAGTGTCCGGCGTCGCCATGACCGTGGCAATGGAGGGTTCGACGCCGTTGATCGCCGAGGTTCAGACTCTGGCAAGCCCGACGGCTTTTCCATACCCCAAACGCACGTCGCGCGGCATAGAACTGAACCGTTTTCAGCTCCTCACCGCCGTCCTTGAAAAGCGTTCCGGTATTCCGTGCGGCGGGCACGATCTTTACCTCAACGTAGCGGGAGGGCTTTCGATCCAGGATCCGTCGGCGGATCTTGCGGCTTGCGCGGCACTGGCTTCGGCGCTTCAAGACAGGCCCCTGCGCGGCGGTTGCTGCTATTTGGGAGAGGTGGGGCTGGCCGGGGAAGTGCGCCCGGTCGTCCGTCTTGCGGCAAGGTTGAAGGAAGCGGAGCGGCTGGGGTTCAAACACGCGGTAGTCAGCGAAAAGGAACGGGATGAATCAATCTGCGCGCGCCTCGACGTGGCGCGTGTAAACAGCTTGAGCGACGCTCTTAAAATAGGAGGAATTTTAACATGAGACGCTTGAACAGACTATTATTGATCCTGCTCCTGGTCATAATCATGCTTAACCCGTCGGCATCGGACGCGGCGAACCCGAACAGAGTCGTCTCGGCGGCCATTTCCGGCACGGTCAGCGTACAAATGGAGGAATTTGTGGCGCGTGTGGTCAAACATGCCGAAAAAGAAAACGCCGCTCTGGTCGTGTTCAGACTGGACACTCCCGGCGGGCTTGTCTCGGCTACAAGGGGCATAACCCAGACGATTCTGAACTCCAATGTCCCGGTGGCGGTATGGGTTCCTCCCGGCGGGCGCGCCGCGTCGGCTGGGTGCTTTATAATGCAGGCCGCTCACGTTGCCGCCATGGCGTCGGGCACGAACATAGGCGCGGCCCACCCGGTTATCGCGTCGGGCAGTAACGTGCCGGACGGAGACATGAAGAAGAAAGTCATGAGCGACCTGATGGCAAGTATGCGTTCCCTGACACAATTGCGCGGGCGCAATGAAAATGTCACGCAGCGGATGATCGAGGAGAGTCTTTCCCTCACCGCTCATGAGGCTCTTGAGGGAAACGCCATAGACGTCGTGGCCGACGATATTGACTCCCTGCTCTACGCCTCAAACGGGCGTATGGTTGAGGTAAACGGCAAACAAACCACAATCGGCGTTTCACCCAACGCCGGAGTGGAAAACGTCGAGATGAGCTTCCAGGAACAGTTCATACAGTTCCTTTCGAGTCCGGACATCGCTTATCTGCTGCTGGCCGGCGGGCTGCTGGCTATTTTCTACAGTATCGTAACGTCCGGCGGGTTTATTCTGGGCACAACAGGAGCGGTTATGCTGTTGCTGGGCGGTATAGGGCTGAAAATGCTGCCGTTCAACTGGGCGGGGGTCGCGCTGCTCATAGCCGGAGCCGTAATAATGGGCATAGAGATAATGACCGGCGGGACGGGCGGGTTGTTGGGGCTGCTGGGCACAGCGGCCATTATAGCCGGGGGCATGTTCCTGTTCAGAGCGCCTGGCGGGGAGCTTCTGCACGTTTCGATGGGCTTGATTACGGGCATGGGTGTAACTCTGGGGCTTTGTTTCATGATTTTCGCCATGATGATAACCAGGAGTCTGAGGTCGAAGGTAACGACCGGCCGGGAGGGGCTTATCGGCCTTGAAGTCGAAATCACGGAAGACCTGGATCCAGAAGGCATGGTCAAGTGCCGCGGCGAGGTTTGGAGGGCGCGTACCAAAGGCGAAAGCCTGCGCAAAGGCAGTCCCGCCGTAGTAGTTTCGGTCGACAGCATAATTCTGGTAGTGAAAGCGAGATAAGAGAGCGAAAGGAGCAAAAAGCACATGGAAGAAAGACATTGCCAAAGTTGCGGTATGCCGATGGGCGCGACTGACGAAATGTATGGAGCCAACGCGGACGGAAGTAAGAGCGAGGATTACTGCGGCTACTGCTTTGGAAACGGTACTTTCAAGCAGGACTGCACGATGGACGAAATGATCGATTATTGCGTTCCCCACGTGGCATCTGCCAATTCAGGTATGAGTGAGGACGAAGCGCGAAAAATGATGGGAGAGTTTTTCCCAACGCTCAAACGTTGGAAAACGGTATAGGTATGTTACAGATAGTACACACAAAATTTACATTGTTCGGCTATCCTCAAAAAGCAAAATACATTTCGTGTCGTGATTGAGGAGGTTGAGATGTGAGAAGGTTTTTGTTGTTTTGCGCTATTGGGATTTTGCTCATCGGGAATGCGGCCTACGGAAGGGAAATTTACACGGAACCATATTTGGCGAGCCTCGCTCCTTTCCAGAGCATGAACGTAATCTGGCTTACGGGAGAGAGCGCCGACGAGGCTTGGGTCGATTTCGGCGAAACCGAGCAGTACGGTCAGAAGACGCGCGCGGCACAGTTCGAGATCAAGGGAATGAGACGTTCCGCCAGGCCGGACGGCTATGACGACGACCCGGAAAAAAACCCGGAAGTTCCGGTTTTTCAGCAGATCGGAGAACTTGAGAACCTGAAACCGGCCACGAAATATTTTTACAGGGTAACGACAAAAATCGGGGACAAAACGATCACCGGCTCTCCCTATCATTTCAAAACAGCCCCCGCGCCTAATTCCGACCTGCCGTTCAAGTTCGTGCTGCTTTCCGACCTTCAGCAAAAAAATCAGGTACTGGAAACAGTGCGTATGGCGGGACAACAGGACGCGGATTTCGTTCTCTTCGCCGGAGACCTTCAGAACGTACCATGGAAGATTGGCGAATGGTTCCCGGTCGATGGCTGCTTCATAGCTCCCGAGGAAGAGGGCAAAGAGTGGTTCACTGTCATGCAGCAGACGCGGGATTCCACGCGGCTTCTTCAATACATGCCTATTTTCCCCGCCCCAGGCAACCACGAAGCCGACGATCAGCGAATCTGGACCGACAAAGAAATGGCGGCTGACCCTTCCAGGAAGACCCTCTCCATTTACATGCAACTGTTTCGCCCGCTTTACCCTGAACAGCAGGCCGAACGCAACGGCAAGCACTGGTACTCCGCCGACTACGGCAACATGCGCATAATAAGCCTCTCCATTTTCCGTTGGCATCCCTGGGATCCATACGAAGCCCCGGGTTGGATACTTTTCGACGACATAGCTCCCGACAGCCCACAGGTCACTTGGCTGGAAAATGATTTGAAAAACAAGAGCAGCCGGTATACGTGGGTAGTACAGCACTGGCACATGCTCAACCGGGGCGCTGAGGTATGGGTCCCCATGTCGGAGCCCTTGATCGACCCCGCCAAGCCGGACCGCGCTGTATACCCGTACGGCGACCACTGCTGGAACGTACTGCGTCCGCTTTACGAAAAATACGGCGTCAACGCGGTGAACTTCGGGCACTCGCACGTATACGAGCGCTACCTGATCAACAACGTACACTACATCGAAGCGGCTACCATAGGCAACAATTACCGGGATGAGGACGACCCGCTGCACTTCAGCGGAATAGCGCCGATCTTCGAGCAAAACGGGTTCCGCTCGTGTATGATAGTTTCCTCCACGCCCGAAGGTTTGGTCGCCAGGGCATTGAGAGCCAGCGACGACGGCAATGGAAACGCGAGAACAGGTGAAGTTTTCGACGAATTTGTTATCGCTCCTTTTAATAAATAGACTCTGGATACGGAAAGCAGGTGTAAAAAATGAATTTCCGAAAGCATATTCCCGTTTTGACAGTGCTGGTAACAATGTTATGTGTTGTTTGCCTGCCCTGCGCCGCAAAGGCCGCAGACTACAAGCCCGCGGTAGCCGCCCATAGGGGCGCGTCCGGCTATTTGCCGGAGCACACTCTGGAGGCCAAGGCTATGGCGTACGCCATGGGCGCGGACTATATCGAGCAGGACGTGGTCTTCACCAAAGACAACGTGCTTGTCGTTCTGCATGACCACACCCTGGAAACGACGACGGACGTCGAGGCGAAATTCCCGGGACGCCACCGCGATGACGGCAGCTACTACGCGATAGATTTTACCTTGAGTGAAATCAAGAGCCTTCTGGTGACGGAGCGGTTTGACGCGAAAACGGGAGAAGCGGTTTTCGCGGGCAGGTTCCCGAAAGGGTTCGGCATCGACTTCCGGGTTCCCACGCTGGAGGAGGAAATCATCCTTATCCAGGGGCTGAACAAGGCCACAGGCAAAAATACCGGGCTGTATGTCGAAGTGAAAGAGCCCGAGTTCCACGAAAGGGAAGGCAAGCCCATCATGGAAGCCGTCATTGAGCTGCTTTCCAGGTATGGGTACAACGAGGAAGACGCCAACGCCATCCTCCAGATTTTCGATTTCGACGCGGTGAAAAAGTCCCGCGCCCTCGGCTGGAAAGCGCCGCTTGCCATGCTGGTGGACATGGACGGCCAGAATCTTGTTGACGATAAGGACATCCACAAGTGGCTGCTGACGGAGGAGGGAGTAAAGGAAGTTTCCAGGTACGCAAGCATTTACGCCCCGTGGTTCAGTCATTTGGCGGTTCCGTCGGAAGACGGCAAGAGCTGGACAACCGCTCCCTGCCTGAAATGGGCCCGCGACGCGGGCATGAAGGTTCACACCTGGACGCATCGCACGGACAGGCTTGCCGGAGGATTCGCCTCGGAAGAGGCCATGTTCGACGCCATCTTCAAGGAAATGAAGCTGGACGGCCTGTTCAGCGATTTCCCGGATCGCCCTGTCGAATATCTCAACAAAAACGGCTTGCGTTAGCGGATGATACGAGAAAGAGAAGGGGGCTGCTCCTTCTCTTTCTCTTTGCCGCTATGGGATATACAGATATAAGACAGCCCCGAAGACGGCAAGCAGCATACTGTTCAATGTTCCGAGGAGATATTTCTTTTATCTTTTGTTTATATTTTTAGTAATGCGGCTTACTTTTTCGCGCCACTTTTTCGCTTCTTCAGGTTTTCCAAGCTCATCATATGTCAATGCGATGTTATAGCAAGCGGATATGTTTTGGGAAGATTCCGCCCCAAACGCCTTTTCATAAACAATCTGCGCTTCATTGTAGCATTCCAGCGCCTTGTCGTATTCTCCCTTATTGTAATAGACACTACCAATGTTGTGATAGAAAGTAGCCGTGTATGGGTGTTCCTCCCTCAACGCCTTTTCCATGACAGCCAGCGTTCTGCTTTGCCATTCCAACGCCTTGTCGTATTCTCCCATGTCGCAATAGACATTGCCAATGTTGTTGTAGGAGACCGCCGTGTCCAGGTGTTCCACACCCAAAACCTTTTCTCTGACAGCCAGCGCTTTGCTTTGCCATTCCAACGCCTTGTCGTATTCTCCCATTTCGCAATAGACATTGCCAATGTTGTTGTAGGAGGCCGCCGTGTCCGGGTGTTCCACGCCCAACGCCTTTTCTCTGACAGTCAGCGCTTTGCTGTGCCATTCCAGCGCCTTGTCGTATTCTCCCATTTCGCAATAGACACTGCCAATGTTGTTGTAGGAGAGCGCCGTGTCCGGGTGTTCCCCACCCAACACTTTTTCGCGGATGTTCAACGCATTTTCATGCCGGATTAAAGCGTCTTTGTATTTACCAATCTTTTGAAAAGCGTCGCCTTTATTGTGATAACTTTCAGCAATCAATATTTCCTCCGCGCCGATCGCCTCCCGTATCGCCAGGGCTTCTTCAATATATTCCAAAGCGGCTT
>Ga0099364_10009416_pt1 | contig 13553 bp, 8 predicted proteins | sample TergutTh196P3_FD_73070 | JGI IMG/M metagenome (GOLD analysis project Ga0099364, IMG submission 73070) | Microcerotermes parvus P3 segment gut microbial communities from Pointe-Noire, Republic of the Congo - Th196 P3 | ecosystem: Host-associated > Arthropoda: Insects > Digestive system > Gut ...
GCAGTACAAGGACGCTACCGGCTGGAAGGATTTATCCCCCCCAGACGGGTTCACGACAGACTCGTCGCTTTCTGGCAACATGAAAGTTATTATCCAGGCTTCCGGGATTCAGGCAACCGAATATCGTGTCGTTTGCGCGATCGGCTCCCCTCCCTTCTTCACTTGGTACGTGGTTGATTTTGAGGAGAATTCGAAAATCCCAGGCCAAGTAACCGGTGTTACTTCCCATGTGTCGGGAAATACGGTCACGCTTTCCTGGACGGAACCGGAGGAGACAGGGAAGTTGAGCGACGGCACCGCGACTGAGATTACCGGTTATCTCGTGAAATACGTGTTGCTTGCAGCCTACAATGAATTTAGTGGCGATGACCGAGTGCCCTGGAGCGACAACGTTACGGTAACGGGAACAACAGCGGAGATTGTGGTTGTTCCCCCCCCCAAATTTCCCCCGGAAATTTACTCGATCTACATGTTCTCGATCACGGCGATCAACGACGCAGGCAAGAACGGCGAAAGCCGGTTGTACGCCGTGGACATAGAGGACCCGTCAAGCGTGTTGTTAAAGCAGGTCTATTCCGTCCCGGCAGACGACACCACGAAAACGATCGCCCTGACGGACCTCTTGCTGAACGAAGGAAGCAGTGCGACGGGACTGTCATTGGAATTGGAAGTGAGAGGCAACTCGATCACCAACGCCGCGGAACAAGGCGGTGTTCAAAATAGTTCCAATTCCTGGAGATTCGATTTAACAAGCGATTTCCCCACGACGATCATTTTGAATAATGGTCAATTTTCCGGTAACAATGCGGTCATTTTTTTCGACGGCACCGAACTGAAGGTTACCTGGGGTGGCGGTCCTCTTGTTGGAGGGGTCGTTAGCTTCCTGGTTGTCGTCACTGCCGACAATGAAGATCGCGGTATGTGTTGGGTGGGAGTGAGCTTTGCGGAAACAGTGATTCTTGGCCCGGAAACAAATAAAATCTGGGAAGCTTGGGATGGAACCGATCCCGATTATCGATTTACATTGACCGCGATGGCGGCTAATAGCGGCAGCTTGGCCATTTGGGCTTGGGATGGTCTGTTTGGTGTCGGAAACGATTATGCCAATATCACTGATGCTTACACCGCATTCAAAACCGAGATGGAATCAGGGAGCGGCAGTCCTCAGCCCGATGGTTGGAAGATTGTTGCGGCTGAAAGAATCACACTGAACAATCCTGGTCCCGGCAGTTACTATTACGTTGCGGTTGAATCGAGCGGTCCCGGTAACACGAACAAGGTTTCTCCTTTACGGGAAGTTGTGGTGGGAAGTACGCCGCAGGAGGTCATCTCCCCGATTCTCCTCTCCGAGAATCAGCAGCTTACGGCAGCCGTCGGCGTACCAAAGTCCATTGAGTGGATTCATTCCGGCGTAACCGGAATGAGTTATCATGTCTCGTGCGAGAATCTTGATACAAAGCAAGCTTACTCAATTCCCACCAGTCCGGTAACCGTTACCTTGGGGGGAATCGACTCAACGAGCATCCCAGTGGTGGGGTACCGATTCGATGAACCTGGAACGTATGAGATTCGTGTACTTGCCTCAAAAACGGTTGGGGATGTCGGTTATCGAAATCGCTCGTCCGTCATCCAAATTGTGGTAACGCCTTCGCCGGTTGCCCCGTCAGGCCTTGCGTCTTCTCCCGTAACCCAGGCGGGGGATCAATATGTTACAACGATTACGTTCACGGCGGATAACACCACCGGCAACAATCCGGTGACAACGCTCTATTATTTCGACACCCGTTTGTGGGGGGTTCCTCCTTATCCGGTAAATTTTGTTACGGCCCGCACGGAATTATTGGCGGAACTGAGAAAGGAACAACCGGACTTGGGCAGGATTGGGTGGACCGCCGTCGATAGCAATGAAATTGACACCAACGAAACCACCGGAGAAAGTTCCTGGCTGTTCGAGGCCCCCTCCGAAGCGGAGACGGTGATTTATAGTTTTATTTGCGTAACGCAAGATATTAATGCGGCGGTTACGTCGGACATTCGAGTGATCATCCCGGCATTAAGTTAAACAGTATCGCCGCACAGGACGCGGCGGCTCATGGAAATAAAATTGATGCAGCAATTTTTTGAGGTCGAACAGGAAATCACACCGCTTTTCGCTGCCGGTTCGCTTGCCGTGAGCGAACCGGTGTTTGTGCTCAACGAGACCGGGCAGATCGGTACGGAATTCGACACCGCCGCCCGAATCGATCAGGTGGTTTATCTCCCGCTCAAGAAAGGAGCGACGCATGCCGACATGGAAGCGATGGGATTAACCGTCGAGGATAACATGAAGGTTTTCCGCAGCACTACGGCGACCGAGACATTTTTCGCCGATGTGGTTGCCATTGAGGAACATGACGAGGAGTTTGACCTCGATTGGGTGGAAACGCCGCCGATGGACCAATCGCCGCACGATCTGCTTTTCGCGGATTATGAAGTTTAGGGCATCGGAAAAATGAAAAATGAAAAAAGAGAGCCGCAATCGTAGATCGCGCTCCGATGCCCTATTCCCTATTCCCTATGCCCTATGCCCTATGCCCGGTACCCTATGCCCTAATATTATCTGCATGAAGTGGGGGACGAAATTTGGTCCAACTTATGTCAATACCCTTGCCGCGATGGTCCGTCGTCATTTGCAGATGCCACACCGGTTCATTTGCTTCACGGACAATGGGGCCGGACTCGATTCGCGTGTTGAAGTGCGTCCGTTGCCGGAAATGAATCTCCCGGAACACCTGCCGGAACGCGGCTGGAGAAAATTGACCGTTTTTAACGAAAGACTTGCCGATCTCGAAGGAACGGCCCTGTTTCTCGACCTGGATGTTTTGATCCTGTCCGATTTACAACCATTTTTCGACCACCCAGGCCGGTTCTTGATCGTCCACGAATGGGGCTTCCGCGACCCGGTGATCGGTAATTCCTCGGTGTTTCGCTTCGAGGTCGGCAAACACCCCGATATTTTGGACGATTTTGTGAACCATTTGGATGAGGTCCGCGAGCGGCATCGGAATGAACAGGCGTATCTTTCCCATTCGGTCCACGCCAAGGGGATTCTGGAGTATTGGCCGGAGGAGTGGTGCGTCAGTTTCAAGCGGCAATGTATGCGCCCGTTTCCGATCAACTACTTTCTTGTCCCCCAAAAGCCGGAAAACGCGAAAATCGTGGTCTTTCACGGCAACCCGACCCCGGAAGCCGCCCGGAACGGCTGGATCGGCAAATACGGTTTACGCCGCGTCCGCCCGACACAATGGATTGGGGAAGAATGGAGGATCGGGGAAGAATGAAACGAGGAGTGAAAAACGGGGATTAATCAAACAATCCGCCTTTTTTCCCGGTTGTTAAAAAATCATCAAAATTTGTCCAATCGGCTAAAACACGGTCGGTTGCCTGTTCATACAGGGCGAGCGTCGCGATGTTATTGGCAACTTCCCCTTCGATGAGGAAACGATCGTCCGCCCCGCCCTCTTCCCACAATCGCGGAGAAGCAACCTCTTTGGCTTGTGTTGCTGATGCCAGAGGTTCCGAAAGCACGGTAGGCATTTCCTCAAGCAATGTGGTGTTTGGCATATCCAACTCCCAATCAACCGGCATCGCAACAGCTGCTGGTCTGGCAAGAACCTGGAAGGTCAAATGGAAGTATTGCACATCTCCGAAAAACGAAGTCGTTTCGACCTCGACATTGTAAATTCCCGTGTTGGCATACAGATGATGTATCGAAATTCGGTTTCGCGGCCCACCGTTGATGATCGTTTCGATCGTGTCCCCCCAGCGAACGATCCATCTCATAATCGGGTCGTTTTGCGTGTTTTCCGCCACGATTTCCCAACGGCCTGCTTCCCGTGCGTAAAAAGAGGTATTGCCGGAAATCACATAAGTCGGGGCTTCCACAAGGATATTGATTCCCAGTTCAAACGGATCGCTTCGTCGGCCAGCCGAGTCTTCAACAATAAGCCGAATCGGATACAAACCAGGTTCGGGGATGATTCCTTCCGACAAGAATTTGACAATTTCACCAAATTCGCCTCCTTGCGTTCCCCAATCGCCGATTTCGCCGAAAATTCCGTTATTGTTGAAATCCCAGAGGAATTTCTGTCCCGGCGTGCTTCCTGTAACGACTCTTCCCTCGAAATTCAATTCTTGACCGAACCGGATTGTCGTTCCTTGGGGGGCATCAATACTTCCAACGAGATTTGCCTGGTATTCACAAGCTCCCATATCAACCGTATTGCCTGTTTTTGACACAAACCGGAGATAACCTGGACCGCGAACATCGTACACAAGTGCGGTGTTTCCGCTTCCCAAGGAGAGGCCGTTATTGCCGGAATCAACTGCAGGCGAACTACTCGAAAGCGGATAAATCATTTGCCCGTTGTAATAAGACGGACCTGTGAACTGCGGGTTGATGGGAGCGGTTGCCGTTCCGATTTTGTTGTTTTGACTCCCGGTCGTCAAACCGTTTCTTAATCCGGTGTTATTACCGATAAGGTTAAAACTTCCTCCCAGGACCGCGTTAAAGTCCGTATCGTTTTCATCATGGTAAACTTCAAGGTCGGGCGAGACATACGAAAAATTGTCTGCAACGATGGAATTGTTCATTTGCACGGTTGCCAGAGCACCGACCATGAGACCACCGATATAATCGCCGACGTTTTTCGTAACCGTCAAATGGGTCAATCGCACCGTTGTCTCCAGAAGTGCCAACCCTCCTCCGTGTGACGCGCGGTTTTGAGCAAAGGTCGCGTTGGAAATTATGGAGGAACCGTTGCGGGAAGTCATAAACAGTCCTCCCCCTTCCTCTCGGGCACTGTTTTGGTATATCGACGCTCCGACAATCGTTGCGTTGGTTGTATGCAAAAGCATTCCGCCACCGGAAACGGTTGCGGAACACCCGGAGACGATAATATCCGTCGCGTTGAGCGTTGCGTTTCTTGAATAAAAACCGCCCCCCCCTTCCTGCCCGGTACTATGACTATTCCGAATCGCGACTTTGTTGAGTGTAATGTTCGACGAATAAGCGACCATTCCACCACCGTTGACGGAGGAACAGCCGTTTTCCAGCGTGATCTCCGAAATGTTGACATTGATATTTCCGACGGCCTTGACGACGGACGACTGGTATCCCGCATTGATGCTCAGGTAATTCATCGCACCCGGTGAACTGATGTCACTACTGAGCGACGTGGTCCAACCGGAAATCGTCAGACCGCCGTAAACCGTCAATGCTTTTCCGTTCAGGTCAACCGTTCCAGTGAGTCCCGGTGCAAATGTAATGGTATCTGTTTGGGTAAAGGATCCGGCAGGCGCGTTGCCGACGACAATATTGCGATTGGCCGCTTCAAATGCTTCACGAAACGTAAGTTGCTCCGGTATACCGATGGCGTCCTCGAGGCTTGTAACAAGGTAGGTTTGCCCGGATCGTTCAGCAGTTGCCGTATCAACGACGCCGATCCTCATTCCTTGGCCCAGAGCCGGGCTTCCAGTGAGCAGGGGGAGCACAAATACTCCATTACCAAAATCGGTCGGGGCACCTGTTTGCGGATTGAGCGGTGAGCCTGTCGTTCCCACTTGGTTTCCTTGCGAGTTGTTGGCGATGGTTATTTTCGTGGAAGTCCCGGGAACGGCGGGAATCCCGGTTCCAACGCCAATGACGTTGTTACTGCCGGAAAGAACAAGAGTCGTTTTAGAACCGCCACCGGTTGCCAATTCACCATAGATGTCTGGAGTTGTTGTCGCCGTATTAGCGGCAACAATCGACGCATCCAAATTGAGTAGCCCGGATACAATATAGATTCCGCCCCCTCTTGCGTCGGTCGATTGGGCAACATTTTGGGAAATGGTCAAATTCGAGTAGGTTGATTCCACCATAGGACTTTGACCGTCCGCGTTGTTCGAGAAGAAAATGCCACCGCCAAACCCGGCGACATTGTTTGCGACGGTGGTTGACGAAATATTCATCACGCCAAACTGGCAAATTCCACCCCCTTGTCCCTGAGTGGAATAACGATTCGGAGCAACATTGGAAATAAAGGACGAAGTCGTGATCGTTCCAGTTCCGTTGTCTTGTAGCAAACCACCGCCGTACATTCCCGCATTGCCGGAAAAGTGAGACGTTGAGACATTAAGTGTTCCGGCGGCTTGATACAAACCACCACCACCGCTATTGGCCGAGTTGTCGGCAATCACGCTTTCTTGAACCGTCAGGGTTCCAGACTCGAAGCGGATACCGCCGCCGTAACCGGTTGCGAAATTCTCGGTGATTGAGCATCCCTTGATCGTCGTTGAACCGCCACTGATAGAGACTCCCCCTCCACCGTCAGCGTTGTTTCTCGCGATGTTCAGGTTCTCAAGAGTGACATTGGTGCAATTGACCAAAACAATTCCGCCGCCGTACCGCTCCACTTGTGTGCTAAACCCGCTGGAATAAATCCGGGCATTCCCACCGGTGATTGTCAATCCATCAATCGTAAGATTGGGGGCACCGTAGAGAACCGAGTATGCATTGTCTTTGACCGTATCGGGATTACTGAGATCATCGTTACGCCCAAGATCACCGCTGAGGATCGTTTGGTACACATATTCCCCATTGACCACGGCGCGGGCGTTTTTGTTGGTTTCATTTCCCGCAAAACCGCCATAGATCGAAACGCCGTTGATCAGGGAAAAGGTCGCACTGCGAGAATCGTTCGTGTTTGTGAGTTTACTGGGAATATAGGTTCCTTCGGCGACCCAGATTTCCGTGATATTGCGACTGGAAATGGCCGCAAAGTCCAGAGCTTCTTGAAGCGTTTTGACCGCATTACCCCAAGAGGTTCCGTCTCCGCCGATTCCCGTCGCATTCGCATCGACATAGCAAACGGCCAAAAGAGCGCGGTCTTCCAGCGGTTCGATTTGAAGCCGTCGCGGACGCGGGGCTTTCAGGCGATCTGAAAAACTTTTTGAATTGTCCGACCCGCGAAATGTACGCACGATTTTGCCGAAAAAAGGAATTAGGTCCATAGTTCGAAAAAAGATAAAAATGAAAATGAATCGGCTTCGCCAAACCCGCTACCCGGTAGATGGGATTATACGGTTAGAATCGATTATATTCAATAGGAGACCCTAAGGACACGTACAAATTTTCCGGAAGGTGGTGGAGTTTTGCAAACCCTTGAAATCGCGTAGCAAAGAGGTATAATCATACATTGTCTTGAGAATTTTAATACGATCCCTCCATTTACGACTTTATTATGACTGAAAAAAAGACATGCGTTTCCGAGTCCGGTGGTTGTTCAACGCAACGGCGGAGTTTTTGCAAATCAGTCGTTGCCGCCGGCATAGGAACTGCCGCAATTGCTCCGCCGGTGGCTGCCGGGATTCGCGTGGTACTCAGTGCAACGGAGCAAAAAGGGGCCGCCGGAAAATTTTATTCGCTGACCACCATCGATTCGCTCGGACAAACGCCGCAAAAATTTCTGATTACCGACGACATCCGCGATGCCTGGATGACTTCGCCGCAACAAAAAATCGGTTCCGTGTTTCTCTCGAAAAATGACCAGGGGGAAGTCCAGGCGATTCACTCCGTTTGTCCGCACGCCGCATGTGTCATCGAGACGGCGGTCAAAAAGAACCCGAAAACCGGGAATGAAGAGTTGATCTTCTATTGCCCATGCCATACTGCCCATTTCGACCTGAACGGTGTCCGCTTGGACGAGGCGTCCCCTTCTCCACGCGACTTGGACACTTTGGAGGTAAAAATCGAAGATGACGGCAAGGTTTTGGTGAAATTCGAAAATTTCATTACTGGAACCGCCGACAAAAAATCAAAAAGTTAGCGACGGGGCTTGCGACGGGGCTTGCCACAGGGTTAGCGGCGGGGCTTGCCACAGAGTTAGCGGCGGGGCTTGCCCCGCGATGGAGGAAAACGACTCGGCATGCGGTTCTGATTGACTCCCTGGTTTCAACCAGAACACCGCCCCGTTCCAGTCGTCTTCCGATTCCAGTGTCAAGCAGAGTTTTTCGTCTGCTGTTTGGGTACCAATCGCCAGGCCAGATGAGCCGTAATTCACCGTATTCTATTTGTAATATGCCGTCAAGAGGGAAAATTGAAAGATTTTATGTTCGCCTGTAAGCCTCAACTGCTTTTCGGACATTTCCGTATTCCAAAAGCATTGCGTTGGCTTTTTCAGCGGGTAAACCGGTCGCTTCCATAATCATCCGGGTCCCGCGGTCCACGAGTTTCGCATTGGTCAGCTGCATGTCGTACATCTTGTTCCCTTTGATACGACCAAGTTGGATCATCGCCACAGTCGAAATCATGTTCAACACAAGTTTTTGAGCGGTCCCGGATTTCATACGGGTACTTCCGGTTACAAATTCCGGTCCGACAATCACTTCAATTGGAATATCCGCCTCCTGGGCGACAGGAGAATTGGGGTTACAAACAATACAGCCGGTCAAAATTCCATTTTCGCGTGCCATTCTCAGGCCGCCGACGACATAAGGTGTCGTGCCGGACGCCGCGATTCCGACCAAAACATCATCCTGACCGATTTCGAATTCACGTAAATCGTTCCAGGCACCATCAAGTTGATCTTCGGCAGATTCAACCGCTCGCCGGATCGCACGGTCCCCGCCGGCGATAAGCCCGACAACCCAACCGTGCGGGGCACCGAATGTCGGGGGAATTTCCGAGGCATCAAGAATCCCCAGCCGCCCGCTCGTTCCGGCACCGATGTAGAAAAGCCGTCCGCCCCGTTTCATGCGAACAACAATTTCAGAAATGAGTTTTTCAATCTGCGGTAAACATTGACCGATGGCTTCGGGAACGATTCGGTCTTCGCGATTGATCCCTTCCAAAAGTTCGCGAACGCCTTTTTTCTCCAAGTCGTCGTAATGAGAGGATTGCTCGGTGATTTTTTCCATAATATTTTTTAGCCGGTACTTTGCGTTTTCGCCAACATTTTCAGGGAAAAACAACCATTTCGATACGGTTATTTTTCTCAGGCCGTCCGCCGGGCAAAGGTCTGGCGGTTCCATGACCAGTAACCTTGATCTGTTTGATGGTTACTTTCTTTTGATCCAGTAAACGCGAAGCGACGGTACTGGCTTTTCGGGCTGTTAATTCGAGAACATACGCCGGATTTTGCGGATTTTCCAAAATCGAGTCGGCATGACCTTCGATCCCAATCGTATTGTTGGGATAGTTGACCCGAATTTCCTTGAGGACGTTGCCAAGAACTTCGTCGGCGGTCGGAAGTAATTGCAGGGCGGTGTTTGGAGCAAACAGAACCGCGTCGTCAATTGCGATTCGAATCGTATCTCCATCCCGTGGAAGCACCCGCACTCCTTCGATTTTAATCACCGGGTTGTAGGGAAGCGGGACGTTCGGCGGGATGACAACCGTGGCCTGTCTCAGAATCGACGCATCGAGGTTCTGGATTTTTTGCTCCTTGACTTCCAACTCCGTTTGAAGGTGAACGACTTCAGCAGAAAGCTCTCCCGCCAGTTTTTGGTAATACTCCGTTTGTGAATCCATTTCCGGTTTATAAGCGGTTTCCGACATCGGCGGCGGAAGTGTGCCAGGATTTTGCGAAACCTCTTCTGCCGCTGGTGGAGGAGGGTGTGGCGAACCTGATTTCCCGGTCCAACGATTAATGAGTGCGCAACCGCTCGCCGAAAGCAATCCGAAAAGAACTACCCCCGTTAAAACAAGTTGTAAAACAACCTGGCAGATATGAGAAATTGGTTTCATAATAAAACTCCGCTCCCTATTATGACCGATGGTTCGAGGGTATTGGCTGAAAAAAAAAATGTTTCTTGGGAAAAAATGCGATTGACCGCCAACACAACCGGCAAAAATTGCTCTTGACAGCAAAATCGGTTTTTTGCATAATCCCGCACCTTTATTTCTGGACGTTTGTTTTCCTCGAAAAAATCAAGCGGAATGAAACGCTTTACCCAACCGGTTGTTCCTTCCTGTCGATTGCCAAAACCTTTGGCCAATCGTGTGGTTGCGGTTGGATCAACACTATTGGTAATTGTTAGTTTTTTACAGGCGGTTTTTGCCGCCGCTCCGCTTCTTCCCAAAAGGGAGATTCCCCAAAGAACGCCGTCTCAAGCCGTTCCCAACACAACCCTGTGGGCGAATTCCGCCCGGACGACCAGCGATTCTCTGATTCAGGTTGTGTATGACGAGGAGGAACCCGAAAAAATGGTTCCTCCCCCTCCTCCGCTCCGAAAACCCTGGGAGGCCGCCGAATTACCTGTTTCCCCCGGTACTGCGCTGGAATCGGAACCGTTCCTGGAGGCCGACAGGGATGATTTCGAAGAAGAAAACTCTTTTTTCGAGGAAGAACTACCGGAATTTGTCGATTTTCTCCCGCTTGACACGCCGCAATACGAATTACCGGCGGTCACTGAATCTCCTGCCGATTTCATACCGCAAACTTTTTCGCCGCCCCAACCACTTCAGTTACCGCAAGTACTACAATCACCGCAATCACCTCCATTGCCGTTCGTAAGTGATCCCAGCGGGGGAAATCTCGCATCTGTCCCGTTGACAATGAACACCTTGCCGCAGGGAGCACCTGCGATGCTCGGCCAAATTCCCCATCAGGCCGCCTACAATCATTACGTTGCAAATCCCTACGGATACACCCCCTACAACTCTCCGCAAACCGGCACGGCTTATGTCAATCCTTACGGGTATGGACCTTACGGATACCCAAACGCACCGGGAGCGTACTGGGGACCGACCGGTTTTACGGCCAATCCCTACGTTACCAATCCCTACGTTACCAATCCCTATGCTCCCTATTCTCAGGTGTCATATCCTGGTTACCCCAATCATCCGGGCTATCCAGGCTATCCACCCCCTTATGGTGTTCGTCCGGTTAATCAGGTGAATGGCGATGACCGGTCCGACTCACTTTCAAGCACGACATGGGAAACGCTCGGATATTTCAACCCGCTCAAATCCCCCAAAGGTCCGAATCGCGGCGTCGGCGGCCCGCTGATGATGCGTTCCTGGCGGGACAGACCGTTTTACCTCGGTGCGTTCGGTGGGTGCATGTCTGGCAGCGAGTTGGTTTCCGGGCTTGTTGATCAAGGATACGGCGGAACCGGCGGAATCCTTTTCGGATGGTACGCCGATAATTACTGGGGTTTGGAATCGCGGCTTCATTTTGCCGGACTTCCCGGTAAAAACACGGCACAAGGACAGGAAGCCTACGAACAATGGTATCAATTGCAAAACGAGACGGAATTTGTCCCGCCAATAGGTTCACGGAATAACGCGGTTTCCATGTTTGATGTGAGTATTCACTATTACCCGCTTGGTAATGCGAAATGGCGGCCATACCTAAAACTGGGACTTGGAACGGCCAATCAGAAGTTTCGGGACATGTACGGCGAAAAACGCGATTACAATTCGTTTATGATTCCCTGGGGAATCGGCCTGAAATACTGGTGGAATGAACGAATTGCCCTCCAAATGGAGTTGACGGACAATGTTATTTTTGCCGTTGAGGAAGCCAAAACGCAAAATAACGTCGCTCTAACGGTTGGATTGAATTTCCCGATTGGAAAAATCAAACGCAAAGACCCGGTCATCTATTGGCCAATGGTGCCGAGTTCCGGACCGTAATTCTCATTTCTCACTTTAAAGGCCTCCCCTCTTGTTTTTGAGAGGCAAAAAGGATAGACTCAGACGGAGTCTCTTTCCGATTCAATCCCCTTCACCGAGACGGTCCAATGCGAAAGCTGAGCGATGAGAATTTCCAATTAGGCATTACTTTTGACGACGTATTACTGGAGCCGCGATACAGCGAGGTCGTTCCCAACGAAGTTGATGTCAGTACCTACCTGACGCGGCGTATCCGATTAACGATCCCGCTCATCAGTTCCCCGATGGACACGGTTACGGAACGAAATATGGCGGTCGCATTGGCTCAGCAGGGGGGAATAGGGATTATTCACAAAAATCTGACGATTGACCAGCAGGCAAACGAAGTTGCCCAAGTCAAGAGGACCGCCAACGGAATTATCTGTGAACCCGCCTGCCTTTCGCCCGAATTGAATGTTCGGGATGCTCAAAAGATCATGGATTTACAGAACATTTCCGCTGTCCCGATTGTAGACAAGGAAAACCGGCTTTGCGGGATTATCACCCGGCGTGATCTTCGTTTTTTAGAGGACTGGAATGTTCCGATTTCCGAGGTTATGACCTCTGAAAATCTTGTAACGGCGACAGGAAAAGTATCGCTTGTACAAGCTGAAAAGATTTTAATGGAAAAAAAAGTGGAGAAATTGCTTCTGGTGGACGAAAATAATAGACTAACGGGACTTATAACGATTAAGGATATTGACATGGACCGTCACTACCCGAACGCCTGTAAAGATGGGAAGGGTAGGTTAAGAGTAGGAGCGGCGGTCGGGGTTCATGACTATGAACGAGTCGAACGGCTCCTTGCCGAAGATGTTGATGTTCTCGTTGTTGACAGTGCTCACGGGCATTCGAAAAACGTGGTCGAAACCGTCCAGACAATCAAAAGACGTTGGGATATCGACGTGGTTGCCGGGAATATCGCCACGAAAGACGGGTGTAAAGCGTTAATTGACGCCGGAGCGGATGCGGTTAAAGTCGGTATTGGTCCCGGCTCGATTTGTACCACCCGGGTCGTATCGGGCGTCGGAGTTCCGCAAATCACCGCGATTTGCCGGGCCGCCGAGTTTGCCGCCGATTACGCCCCTCATGTTTCGATTGTTGCGGACGGTGGAATTCGCTATTCCGGCGATATTTCCAAGGCCGTTGCAGCCGGAGCACACGTTTGTATGATCGGCGGCCTGTTTGCTGGTTTAGACGAAGCACCGGGCGATTTGATCCTTTACCAGGGACGCACCTTCAAGGCGTATCGGGGAATGGGGTCGATAGGAGCGATGGTGCAAGGATCAAGCGAACGATACAGGCAGTCCGGCGACGGCCAGCCGGACAAACTCGTACCGGAAGGGGTCGAAGGGCGTGTCCCGTACAAAGGAGCACTCGGACCGTTTGTTTACCAATTGGTCGGTGGACTACGAGCCGGAATGGGTTATTGCGGAACCCACACGATTGAGGAAATGCGAAAGGATACGCGTTTTGTTCGAATCACCGCCGCAAGTATGAAAGAATCTCACCCCCACGATATTGCAATTACGCAAGAAGCACCGAATTATAGTATGGAAAGAGACGAGTAGGAATTGGGGCATAAGGGCATAGGGAATCGGGCATAGGGAATTGTTTTCCCTCCCTGACGCTCTGCCGTCTATCCTCTATCCTCTCTCCTCTCACAAGGAAAGGAATCCTCAACTATGTCCAATCGCATGTTTTTTTGGAGTCGATGTTTGATTTTGGTTTTAGCCGGGGCGTTAACAGCGGCACCGGGTTATGCGAAAACACCTTTGCAATGGAAGTCGCCGAAAACCAATAGCGCGGCAACGGTGCAAACGAACGACAACCCGATCCAGCAGGTTCGGTTTGATCGGCAACAAGAGACCCTGGC
>Ga0099364_10009417_pt1 | contig 13553 bp, 17 predicted proteins | sample TergutTh196P3_FD_73070 | JGI IMG/M metagenome (GOLD analysis project Ga0099364, IMG submission 73070) | Microcerotermes parvus P3 segment gut microbial communities from Pointe-Noire, Republic of the Congo - Th196 P3 | ecosystem: Host-associated > Arthropoda: Insects > Digestive system > Gut ...
GGAAGGTGAAGGGGGCTTCTCTGTGAGAAAATGTACTCTGTGAGCAATGAGAAGTGTTTTTTTCATTATAATGGAATTCTTTGAGATCACAATTTGTGATCTCAAAGAACAATCGAGGCGGCAGACGCTATGCCCCTTTTGCCTTCACAGAACATGGTATTTTAATGCTGTCAAGCGTATTAAATTCTAACAGAGCAATAGAGATTAACATTCAAATAATGCGTGTTTTTGTAAAAATACGCCATTATGCTGTTTCTCAAGGAGATAACAATACACAAATTGCTGAATTCCGCAAATTGATCATGTTTTATATTGAAAAAAACGACAAGCGTGTGAACGATATTATCATTGCTCTAAATAACCTTTTAGAGCAGCCAAAGAAAACCCAAACAATTGGTTTTAAGCCAAGCAAATAAATCTACTTTAAGCCAAGTGGCCTATTCCCAAATTTTCACGCCAAGACGCAAAGAGCACGGAGAAGGGAAAAACAATTCATAATTCATAATTGTGAATTGTGAATTGCTAATTCTTCTCCCCTCCTCTGTGTCTCCGTGCGCAAAACCACAGTCAATGCCATTTTCTTATTGATCTTTACATGTTATTGTGTTAAACTATATGAGTGGAACCAAAAATTGTTTTTGTGCCTTCTGCATTTAAGCATGGGGTTACTAAAGATGACATCATCCATGCTTATAAAACCATGATTCTTAAAGGGTTGCTGGAAGGCTATGATAACAAATATGCTTTTGTTGGTTTCAATCGTGCTGGTAATCCGATTGAAATATTCTATAACCCCATTGATGATGATACGATTAAGGTATTTCATGCTATGGGTTGCAAAAGTAGTACATTTACTCAAATAGAGTAGGAGAACCAAATGATTAAATACACTGACATGACTGATGAAGAATATGATGCCCTCGATGAAGAATTGACACGTAATCCACCAAGAATTATTTCTAATGGCAGTGATTGGCTTAGCCAACGCGAAATTCGAATTTCTGGATTAAATAATATGACCATTCAATACATTTTGACTAAAGCAAAAGCAGCTAACAAAAGCCCTGCTCAGATCATTGATGAATTGGTTCAGGAAAAAGTCTCCGCTGCTGTTGTTTAATTTGATCTCATGCAAAGACGCCTAAACCCCTCGAATTCGAGGGGTTTAAATTCTCCTTTATTTCCGTCTTAAAAAACCAAAACCACCATCAAGTTCACTGGCAGTACCATGCTTCTAAAAACGCTACTTCCTTTTAAAAATACCTCCAAATCTAAATTCATCACCGCCTTCATAGTTAATTGTTCCATAGGGATTTATTATCTCAGTACCGCCATCGCTTGCACCATGATAAATTTGATAGAATGTATCTCCCTCATAAGTGAAAGTTTCCACGGTATATGCAATTGGGTGAACACCATGACTGCCTTCTTCAAATGTTCCTGTTCCATCTGCCTTGAATACATATCTTGCAATTCCATCATCAGTTTCCCATGTTCCTACCAGAGGATTTGAATTGCGGCCACCACCACTACCCCTGCTGCAGCTTGCCATACCGATTACCAGTAATACCATGAGCATTACTGCGAATACTATTCCAAATCTTTTCTTCATAAAATTCTCCTTTAAAAAAAATAATAAATTTTCACGCCAAGACGCAAAGAGCTTTTCCTGTAATTTCTCTCACAGAGGCACAAAGTGCACAGAGGAGGATATGTTAAAAAAATTTTCATTTATCCCTTTTTCTCCCTTGGCGTTCTTCGCGTCTTTGCGTGAGATCTTTCAGTTTCATTTAGAATAAGTGCCTACTATCCATAGATCACCCTTATTACCTTCGTATGAACCCTGAGAAAGTCTAAAATTACCTGATGAAGGATCGTTTAATGCTATTTGCGCGGTTGTTGTGATGGCAGCAGGACTGCCTAAGAGTTGTGTTGCTGTTATGGTTGCTTTATTATTAAGCAAATCAAGCACATAGGTACCTCTTGATACTTCACCATGTTCAGAATCAGTAAATGTCCAGTTAACTTCATTATTTGATATAACTAGGGAACCTGTACCAGCGCCAGGTATATTAGCAGTCCAATTTCCAACAAATGAAAAAGTTGGTGTAGGAGATACTGTTTTTCCATCTTCAAATGTTATTGTATTTAGAATTTTTGTTATTGTAGTACCAGAACTCTGAATACTAAATGCTGCTTTACCACTTGAAGGTTGAAGTGCAAAGATAACTCCATGAGTAACACTGGTAACAATACCTTCACTGATTGATGTTACTCCGGATGTTGTCATTTCCATGCGATAACCATCACCAATGCTTGGAGTATAAACAGCCTTCGAAATATTTGATCCTATAGTCAAGCGGTAACTTGTTGAACCCACAATGTTTGTCATCACCAGTTCACTTGGATCACCTCCACTTGAATCACAAGCCAACACTTTAAATCCAATTATTGCAATTAACGCAATAAAGCCAAGTAATTTCAGTTTATTTTTCATATAAAACTCCTTGCAAAATTTATTAATCTATACAGATTAATTCCCAATTTTTCACGCAAAGACGCAAAGGCGCAAAGAACGCCAAGAAAAAAAAGAACCATCAATTCTCCATTCTCAACTCTCAATTTACTTCTCCCCTCCTCCGTGTTCTCTGCGTCTCTGCGCGAACTCTTCTCAAAAAAACCCTCCTTTAGCAACATTCCCTACACGCCCCGTTTTCTCCTCCTTCAATGCAAAAACAATCATCACAAACCCATCTTCCGCATGCCTTGCAGTGGTTAAAATGTATATGCGCTTCCAGATTCGCCTCATCAAAAGCCGTACGATGCTCGTTGCCCCATAACAAATTAAGTGCTTCATTCTTTTCCACAATGCTAAAGCCCCCTTGTGAAAAAGGTTTTTCAGGGCTTACCCATTCCTTTTCGCAAACATCACAGAAAAAGCTAAATGAAAAACGCTCGGTGTCAGAATGGTCAACTGACTTTGCGGTTAATGAAATGCGTTTCATGGGAACAAGATAAAGGGCAAGAGAAACTTTGCAAATCTAGAAATTAGGGTAGTTTAATGGTTTTCAATATAGAAATTGGTGTGGTTTTTGTGATAGCACTATAGAAATCAGGGTAGTTTTGGAGAATTTAAAGTTTTGTTTCAAACTACTCTACTATAAAACTATTGACAGCACACCATAAAAGGTGTATAATTTATTTAATGAGTGGTAAGGACTTTGTGAAAAGATTAATGAAAGATGGATGGTAGTTGGATCGTGTCAGGGGCTCGCATCATATAATGCGTAAAGACGATATTTGCTTGTCTGTTCCAGTCCATAAGAACGAAGACCTTAAACCTGGCATCCTAAATGACCTTAATAAAAAGGCAGGATACAAAAAATGAAAACAGTAATACCTTGTAAAATCAGTTACTCGAAGTCTGATAACTGTTGGTATGTAGAATCTCCTGGGTTCTATGATGGCTATATTACTTACGGTGATTCTCTGGATGAAGCTAAAACAATGGCTGCCGAGGCAATTGCAGGACTTCTTGAATCGTATCTTGAACATGGAGATAAATTTGTTATTCCTAAAAAAACATCAACCCGTGGATGGCATTATGTTGAAGTAGAACCAGGATTGGCCTTTGCACTCTGGCTTCGTAATGCTCGTCTATCCAATAATATGACTCTTGCAGATGTTGCCGAAAAAATGGGAGTTAAATACCAAGTCTATCAGAAACTTGAGAATCCAAAGACCGCAAATCCCACTCTAAAAACACTTAAAAAACTGGAGAAGATATTTGGTCAAGAACTGATGGCAATTTAAACTTATTTAAACTTCACCAAAAGTTCTGTCCGGCTTTGTATGCCTAATTTACGGTATAAATTTGCGCTATATAAATTAATGCTTGAAATAGTTAAACCCAGCCGCAAAGCAGTTTCTTTAGCAGAATAACCTGATAAAAACAAATCAAAAACTTCTCTTTCACGAGGGCTTAGTTTAACTCCAATATTAATGTTTGAAGTCTCTATAATACCTTCCTGCCCTGTTATTATGGATTTTTTGCCTGTTCTGTTTATCACAATGAAAAGAACAAGTAATACCAGAATAGCCAGAGAGGATAATACGATAATCAGAGGCAGGCGGGTATTTGCGCCTAAAGCATTACTGACCCGTTCATTGGTAGACCACTTTTCCCCTTCTCCAAATACACCAATACCGCTAGCTTGACCAAGGTAACTTAAATGATCATGTTCTTCGACTGTGTCGTCTCTGAAACGGGAGTAGAAATTATAACTGAAAACAGCAAGAGCGTGCCCAAAGTATTGCGGATCAGCGTGTCCATTTATTACAATATTTTTATATCCATCATCTGCATTTTCGCCGTAAATAATACCGCCTGTTTTCCTGAATGAACCCGCACTGTCGATTTGCACACCGCCGCCTGAGCGATAGGCAGTGTTATTCATAATTACACCGCCTTCCATAGAAAAAATACCAAGATAGCCGATAAGTACACCACCGCCGTATGGGAATACATCCTGGGTATTGTTTGTGTTTCCCCGAATGGTTCCGCCTTTCATGATAAATTCTGCTTTTAATTCCAAGTCAGTCGTATGTTCCATTATTGTACGAATAAAAACACCTGAGCCCAACTGATAAGCCCCTGTTCCAGGAACCGTACTATTATTGTAATTGTTTTGAAGATATACATTATCATACATTACGAGGCGAGTACCCGGGCCGTTCAGGGTAATCAGAGGCGAATGAGAGATAATTTGAAGAGAGTTTAAGTATCCGCCGTCGATGATCAGTTCATCTGTCATATCAATATTACCAAGGCTAAGGCTTGCATTTCTTCCCCTCAACCAGAAGAGAGGATATTCCAAATTGCCGCTGCCCCGCATGATGGTTCTGGAGCCAGCTACTAAAAGCCGTATATGCTTGTCAGAATCTATAATAATAGGATCATCTAAAACAATATCAGAAAGCAGAGTAATTACATCTGGATTATCTATCGACATTCCTGAAGCCGCTTCGAAAGCATCATGCAAAGTATTGTAGTAAAAGATACTTCCATTTTCTGTACGGGAGGCAACTACAGATGCAGAGTTTACTAAAGTTTCAGCAAAAATAAAGAGTGGTAGAGAGAAAAGTATAATAAACCATGCACAATTCACAATTTTCAATTATCCACTCTCCACTCATCCCTACCTATTCCCTATTCCCCATTCTCAATTTTCCACTCTCAACTCTTCCTGTATTTCACCAGCAATTCTGTACGGTTTGCCACACCAAGTTTACTGTAAATTTTCTTATTGTGGTATTTTACTCCCTCATGGCTTAGCTGTAATGTGTCAGCGATCTGTTTGGAAGAAAGGTCTGTAAAAAGCAAATCCAGCACATTTTTCTCTTTGGAGCTTAGTTCAATGTCCAATTCATCAATATTTATCTGGTTTGTCGTAAGAGGCGCAGCAGCCATCCGCTTATGCCTTGCCTTTAGCAATATAATCAATATACATATACCCAATGCTGCTGCTGACATTATCACAATGATAAACGGATTTTGTTTATTTTCTTCTATTGGGATATTTATATACCATCTTTCACCTTCCCCAAAAATGCCGTTTTCTGTTGCTGAACCAATATAACTAAGATGATCATTTTCTCCAACTGTATCATCTCTAAATCTTAAAAATGGATTATCTACCAAAGCAACACAAACTGCATTACCAAATACTATAGGTGAACCAACGCCTTCTATTACAGTATTCGCGTAACCGACAGGCGCATTGCTTCCATATATGATACCATCTGTCTTTTTGAATGAGCCCCTTGATCCAGTGTGGAAACCGCCGCCTGAGCGATAAGCGGTATTGTTCATTATCACTCCGCCCTCCATTGTAAATCGCCCGAACCCGGCAATGTATACGCCGCCTCCGCAGGCAATGGGATTTTGGGAATTATTTGTGTTCCCCCGGATAACACCGCCCCTCATAATAAATTCCGCCAGATGATCCATATCATTATCTACCGTACGGATAAACACGCCGGAGCCATTTTGATAGAGACTTGTTCCTTCCCCAGCACCAATATTATAGTTGTTTTGGATTGATACCCCATCATGCATAATCAATTTTGAGTTTCGCCCGTTCACTGCAATTAAAGGTGCATGGGCTTTAATTGAAGGAGAATTCATATACCCGCCGTCAATGATAAGCTCATATCCGTTTGAAGCCAGGCTAAGGCTTGAATTATCGCCTCTTAGCCAAATAAGCGGAAAATCCAAAAAATCATGACCACGCATAATGATTCTGTCACCATTGCCCGGCACAAGTCTGATATGCTGTTCTTCATTTATCATCAAGGGTTCATATACGATAATATCAGCTAACAGAGTTATTTCATCGGGATTTTCCATGGACAGCCCGGAAGCTGTCGCAGCAGACGCTGCGGCTTCAAAAGCCACATGCAGGGTGGGATAATATAGGATATTCTGGCCTTGTATTCGGCTGGCAACTGCACTTGCCAGAATAGCAGAATCAGGGCTTTGGCTAAAGGCAGAAACTCCCAGAACAATAAAAATCAGGAAAAATGTCATTATTTTGGATGGCATATTTACCCCCTGCAAAATCAGACTGCGCAAAAACTTAAGTTTTTGTGCAGTTTCTTACCCTCTGTAAATCGCCTCTTTTTCTTTAAATTTAATGAAAAAACTTATAATAATCAATGAATTACCAATGATAATCAATATATTATTGATTGTCAATGTATTTGAAGCCATTATTATTGTCTTATTCGTGAGTGAACAAAGGAATATATGAGCCGCCTTAGGGAAATATTGGCAAACAACCTAAAGGCTTTTCGTCATAAATCAGGCTTATCCCAGGCAAAATTGGCAGAAAAAGCTGGAATCTCCACGCAATATATAGCCATGATTGAGCTTTCACGTCAGTTTCCCTCTCCCGATGTATTTGAACAAATAGCCGCTGCCCTGGAAATCGAAGCCCACGAACTATTTTCTGTACCGCCATCACCGGAAGCAGCCCTGGATAAGCTGCACAAAGAAGTAGTTACTGATATTAAACAGGTGGTTAAAGAGGCAGTAATGCAAGCTATAAAAGATCAATGCCCCAGCCCCAAAAGCGAATAAGCTTGGCGCAAGGGCTATGGCATGTTATACTCATGTAAAATCATTTCGATTAATTTATTCAAAAGGAGTAAATATGCTTCCAATAATGCTGCAATTATACAGTGTCAGGGATGAGCTGGCCAAAGATTTTAATGGTACTTTAAAACAGGTTTCTGAGATGGGCTATAAATATGTGGAACTAGCTCTGGCTCAATCTTTTAATAAAACAGCCGCAGAGTTCAAGGCTGCACTGGACAAGGCAGGGCTGACAGCAATTTCCGCCCATGTGCCTTTAAGGGATATGACAAGATCGCCTGAAGAGGTTATTGGTTTTCACATTGATATAGGCTGTAAATATATCGTAGTACCCTATCTTGCAGAAGAAGATCGCAGTGACAGACCCAATTATGAAGAAGTCAAAAAAGATATTACAAGAATTGCAGAAATCGTAAATAAAAAAGGAGCAATGCTTCTTTACCATAACCATGAGTTTGAATTTATCGATTATAAAGGCAAATACGCACTTGATGATCTTTATGACTCCATACCCGCAAATCTTCTCCAGACGCAAATCGATGTTTGCTGGGTAAAAGTTGGCGGTGTAAACCCTGCAGATTATATTTTAAAATACAAGGGACGTTCTCCAATTGTGCATCTTAAAGATTTTGAAGCACCAAAGGGCATGGAACTCAAAGCTGGTTACGAGCTCATAGGCGAAGCACAAAAAGACCCTGGCCGTGTAAACTTCCCGTTCCGTGCTGTGGGTTATGGCAACCAGGATTTCCCTGCCATCTTAAAAGCAGCAGAAACCGCAGGCACCAAATACCTTGTCGTGGAACAGGATCTGCCGTCACCTGGCAAAACTCCTCTGGAATGTGCTAAAGACAGCTTAAATTACCTAAATGGCTTGTAAATGATAAACCTCGAGAAACGCACCCTGGGAGAATTGGCTCTCAAGGCAGCAAAGAAGTACAAAAAAAAAGCTGCATTCAGGGTGTTCAGGGAAAGAGGTGTTTACAATGAGCTTAATTATACTGAATTCGGCAGACGGGCAAGAATATTCGCATGGTTTTTAATAAACAAGGGTATAAAAATAAATGACCGCGTGATGATACTTGCAGAGAATTGCCCTGAATGGCCCATTGCTTATTTTGGTATTGCGCTTGCAGGGGCTGTGTCAGTGCCGGTTCTGACAGACTTTACAGAAGAGCAGATGTATTCTATTGCACAGCACTCCCAGGTTTCCTGTGTATGCGTAACTGAGCGTACCATGGATAAGGCAGCAAGACTTATAAACACCCTGCCTTATTTTATATTGAATAATGAAGAACTATTCAGTAATGAAAAAGAAGATTTTAAAGAAGCTGAAAATTCATTAAACGACATAAATACTAAAGATCATGATCCAGCTTCCATAATTTACACATCAGGTACAACAGGATTCAGCAAAGGTGTTGTACTCTCGCATAAAAACCTGATCTCAACATCATTGGCATCTAGAAGTTTTATGAAAATTTATCCGCGCGACAGGGTGCTGTCCGTAATTCCCCTGGCGCATACCTATGAATGTACCATAGGTCTTTTAACACCTCTTTTAAGCGGTGCTTCAATAACATACCTTGATAAGCCTCCCTCCCCTTCCATAATGCTCCCGGCGATGCAGGCTGTTCGTCCTACTGCAATGATCACAGTTCCGCTTTTTATAGAAAAAATTTACCACGGACTTATACTTCCCAAACTGGAGAACAACCCGCTTTACAAATGGAGAATTACACGTAACATTGTAATCAAGGCTGCAGGACACAGTCTTTTGGCTGCAATGGGTTCTTCCCTGCGTTTTTTTGGAATAGGCGGTGCAGCCCTGGCAGAAGACACAGAAATCTTCCTAAAAAAAAGCGGCTTCCCCTACTCCATTGGTTATGGCCTGACAGAAACTTCCCCCCTTGTTACAGCAACTACACCATACAGGTTTCCCCTGCGTTCAAGCGGCAGGGCTATCCCTGGTGTAGAGATCCGGATAAGTGAAGAAGAAGAAATTCAGGTTCGTGGACCCAATGTGATGATGGGTTATTTCAGAGATGAAGATCAGACAACAAAAGCCTTTACCCCTGACGCCTGGTTCAAGACAGGCGACCTTGGGTACTTGGACAAGAAAGGCAACCTCTATATAAGGGGACGGCTTAAGGCACTTATTGTAGGGCCATCCGGTGAAAACATTTACCCGGAAGAAATCGAGAGCATGCTTCATTCATCGTTTTTGGTGGAAGATGCCCTTGTTATCCCAGGCTCTAAAGGAGAGCTTGTAGCACTGATAGTGCTTTCAGAAAAAGCCCAGACAGCTTTTGCTGCCCTTGCAGAAATGCTTGAAGACTTAAAACAAAACATAAACAAGCGTCTAGCGATATTTTCCAGGATTAATCGTATTGAAGTACACAATGAGCCTTTTGAAAAAACACCTACAAGAAAAATCAAGAGATTCTTGTATCAGGAAAATAATTCAAAAAATTAACGCCTTATAACTGGTCAAGAAATAGAACTTCCATGGCCGGCATGACAGTCTCACGGTAAATTTCCCGGTTCAACAATGAAAGGATCAGCATTGATCTTAGCGGCAGATTATACGGGACTGTAAGTTCTCCGCCTGCATAATCCAGAGCAAGTAAAAGACGTCTCTCCCCTGAAGGCAGCTGTGCTTCAAGACGCAGGGGCAAAGGATATGGATTAACAGGTATATCATAACTGAATATATTAAAGACCGTATCACTTGATCTGTCAGAAGGAGAGGCAACAGTAAACCTGACGCGCGTATCAGAGCTAATCATGGCATCAGCACCTGGATTCTGCCTGATAACAGTACCAGGAACCTCGCTGGCTTCTGCGCCCTGCATTGTAAACATAAAATCAATACCAAGACGGCTAATCAAATCAAGAGCAGCTTCCATGGGTAATCCAATAAAATCAGGCAGCCTTAAACTTGCATCTTCAGAACCCCGGCTGACAACAAATTCAATAAGAATGGGGGAGGAAATTCCTGTTCCTGCTTCAGGCTGCTGCTGCAATATGGTTCCCGATGGCTCTGAAGAAAATTCATACATAACAGGTTCTCTTATGGATAATAAGGGTATGGAAAAAGCCCCTTCAGTAGTAAAAAGAACCTGTAAATCCATGCGTACATCATCAATATTACGGCCTATATAATTTTCTACACTGTTTAAAAGAGCGCCCTGGCTTACAACCAGGCGTATCCTGCGGCCTGCCTTGACTATGGAACCTGGCCTGGGACTTTGTTCCAGTATCAGTCCCCTGTCAACAGAAGACTGTGTATACCTAAGTTGAATACGGGGATATAATTCCTTGACCTGCAATTCCAAAAGAGCCTGGGTCAAATCCATACCCTGAACATCAGGAACCATGGTTTCCTCAGCTCCCCTTATAAATATAAAGAAAATGGCTATTGCGATAATTCCTACAAAAATGATAAGACCGAAAACCATGGAGATAAAAAGCCGTAAATGCTCTGCTACATAAGACTCTATGGCATCCAGATCAAAATTAAATAAACCCATTAAAACCTCTATTTTAAAAATGAACCAATAAAATCCTGCGTGCCATTAAGAAAATCCTTCCAATCCATGACCTTCTTTGCTTGACGCTGGATCCTTGAAACAGCATATACCCCATGTCCTGTTTGTATCAATATGCCCAAACCCCTTTCTGTGCCAAGAACAAGACCCGGCTCTTCCGGCTTTTTATTGATAGGGTGGTCATTGGTTATATTATCAAAAATCTGGCCTTCATAAAAGAAGATATTCTCACCTTTCCAGCCAGTATAACAAAGAGGCCAGGGATTATAAGCCCTGACCATGGCATCAATTTTTACAGCGCTTTGGCTCCAGTCAATATGCCCGTCTTCTCTTGAAAGCATCTTGCAATACAAAGGTTCACCTGTCTGGGGCTGCGGCTTAATATCCCCCAAAGCCAGGCCAGGAATCAAAGACTTAAGCATTTGCGCGGCTTTTAAAGCAACTGTATCATTGAGCGATGCACTTGTTTCCCTGCCAGACAGAGAAATTTTTTCCTGGCTGAGTATAAGCCCGCTGTCCATTTCTGCTGCAATTGTTTGAATGGAAATGCCTGTTTCCAGGTCTCCTGCAAGAATGGCTGCTGCTATGGGAGAAGGACCACGAAAACGAGGAAGCAGGCTTGGGTGAATATTAATCCCAGCCATGGGGAATAATGAAAGGAACTTGGGCCCGAATATGCGGCCGTATGCAAAGCAGACAAGCAGATCACATTCTAGCAAAGCAGCCTGCTCCCGTGCTTTTGAACCAAGGGAATTAAACTTAAGCTGAGCGATGGGCGGAAAACCTTTTTCCACGCGCTCTTTTGAAAGGGATGAAGCTGCCATAGATACATCTGTAGGCACAAGAGCACTTTTTCTGCCCTGCGCTGAATCCATGTTTGTCAGAACCCCGGCAAGCTTGACCTTGCTTTGGCCTGGTTTTTCTGCACATTCCAGTTCAGAAATTGCCATAAGCGAAGGAACTGCAATATCAGGACTTCCGGCAAAGAGTATCTTCAAGACTCTTCCTCTAGAGATTGCTGGCTTTCAGTTTGAGTGGCCTTTGAGAGCGAACGCTTTTTGGATGAACGCTTTCCAAGTGTTCGCTTTAATTCTGCTTTATCCTTCCCTGCACAAGCTTTCTCAAACTTTTCAATAATTTTTGATCGCTTAAACTCGGAGATGCGGTCTATAAATAATTTTCCTTCAAGATGATCCATTTCATGAAGTATAACGCGTGCCAAGAGCCCGCTTGCTTCAATAGTAAAAGACCTGCCCGATTCATTCCATGCCTGGACTTTAATGGCAGCAGGCCGGATCACATCTGCGTAAAGATTTGGAATGGAAAGGCAGCCTTCTTCGTATTTTAGGGTTTCCTCAGATGTTTCTGTTACAGATGGATTTATAAATACACGCGGCTCATCCCCGGAAATATGGACAACAAAGATCCTCTCCATTAATCCAACCTGGGGACCTGCAAGCCCTACACCCTTTTCATTTTGAAGAACCCTTAAAAGCTCTTGTGCGATTTGCATATATTCAGACCCAATTTTTTTAATGGGCTGTGCTTTTTGGCGGAGAATGTCATTGCCTAAATAAAGAATTTCCATACAGGGATATGATAGCGGAAAAATAACTAAAAGTGAAGAATGACAAATGACTATTTTTAAAATATATGTTAATTTATTCACACAATGTTTAGCGATTGTATAATAATGGCAGGCGGAAGCGGCACAAGGCTGTGGCCTGCATCGAGCACAAAAAAACCCAAGCAATTCCTCTCAGCCGGCAAGGACAAAAGTTTCCTTACCCTGGCTATTGAAAGAGCGCTTGCAGTAATAGAAGAATCAGGACGGGTTATTATAATTGCTGGTAAAAGCCATATCCCTGCAATTATCGAAGTTTGCAAAAGCTTCCCGGAATCGCAGCAAGAACATATCGTTCTAATCCCTGAGCCAGAAGCAAAAAACACAGCCCCTGCTATTGCTGCCGGGGTCTCCTATATTGACGCTTCGAGCAATGGGCAAGACAGAAGCGTCCTTGTTCTTACAAGCGATCATTTAATCAGCCCACTTGATACATTTAAAGCCAATGCAGAATCAGCTGCGTCATTTGCCAGACAGAACAAGCTCGTTGTTTTTGGCATAACACCGGATTCGCCCAATACAGGTTTCGGCTATATAGAAACATCTGATCTTCTTGATGACAAAATATCAAAAGTATATAAAACAGCTGCTTTCAGGGAAAAACCTGATCTAAATACTGCTCAGGAATTCCTTAAAGCAGGAAACTTCTACTGGAACTCAGGGATGTTCGCATTTTCATCCAAATTCATGCTGAATGAATTTAAGGCAAAAACTCCAAAACTTTATGAATCATTTATTGAATTAAAAGCCCCTGTTAAAAATTCGTATAACAGAGAGGGGGATATCCAGATACTCGAAACATGGGATGGTCTTGATTCAGCATATAGGCAGGCAGAGCGGATCTCTTTTGACTATGCCATTGCAGAAAAATGCAGCCATACTGTCATGGTCAAAGCTGATTTTCAATGGCTTGATGTGGGAAGCTGGGATCTGTATACAGGAATTTTTTCTTCTGGCGCAGAATCCAACATTACGCTTAAGTCCGGAGAAAAAGATATCTTCCGCATTGAATCAGAGAGCAGCTTTGTGGATTCTGATATTCCTGTGGCATTAATAAACGCAGAAGATCTTATTGTGGTTATACGCACAAATGATAAAGACAGCCCAAAAGCAGCCCTTATTGCAAAAAAAGGTAAAACCCAGAAGGTTCAGGATATAGTAAAGCAAATAAAGGATACTGGAAGAACAGATTTATTGTGAAGAAGAAAATCTTTTGTATTTTTTT
>Ga0099364_10009418_pt1 | contig 13552 bp, 12 predicted proteins | sample TergutTh196P3_FD_73070 | JGI IMG/M metagenome (GOLD analysis project Ga0099364, IMG submission 73070) | Microcerotermes parvus P3 segment gut microbial communities from Pointe-Noire, Republic of the Congo - Th196 P3 | ecosystem: Host-associated > Arthropoda: Insects > Digestive system > Gut ...
ATTTCCAGCTCATCAACAGGGACTTCCGTTTCGATGCCGTCTTGCACTATAACCGCCGTTTTGGGCGCAAGCTCCATCAGCTTTCTGATAGCCTCGCCCGTGCGGCCTTTTGACACGGACTCCAGAGTTTTTCCGAGCAGAATCAAAGCGAAGATAACCCCGGCCGTTTCATAATACAAATTATGCACCAGCGAGAAATGGCCCGCCGCTATCCGCCATGTGTTGTAAACGCTGTAAATCAGCGCCGCCGAGTTTCCTATGGCAATCAGCGAATCCATATTGGGACTGCGGCGTGCCAGCGCCATGAAGCCCACAATGTAGAACCTGTACCCCGCGACGGCTATCGGGACGGTCAAGAATAGCTGTGCCAGCGCGAAACGCAAAGGGAAGCCGGTCATGATATTATGAAGCCAGCCTGAAAGCGGCGGCCTCGCAAAGGTTATCATGGGGATCATCGTGATATAGAAAAGGGGTATGGCAAACACGAAGGCAACCAGCGTCTTTATTTTAAGCGTTTGGATTTCCTTTTTCTTGCGCGCCCAATCCTCGTCCGCCGCGCCCGTTTTTGCCGTCTCCAGAACCGCGTAGCCGGCTTTTTCTACCGCTCCGCGGATAGTCGAAAGCCGCACCGTTTGAGAGTCGTCATAAGTAACCGTTGCTTTTTCGGTGGCGAAATTTACCGACGCGGAGGATACGCCGGGCAGCTTTTCAAGCTCCTTCTCCACCCGCCGGGCGCAAGCCGCGCAGCTCATCCCCCGGATGCCGATAACTTGATTTCCCATATGGAACACCTCGTTTTTGACGTTGACGCGAGCCTCCCCGCTATTATACAACATATCCGGCCATTTGAAAACCGCCCTCGCGGGCGGCTTAGAATTCTGTCCCTAATACCACGGGTCTATTGAGTGCGGATACCATATTTCATCGTTCTGTTTATAGTACACTATTCTATAAATACTTATAATTGTTGATACGCCCAAACCAAATGCTATTCCAAAAATAAAACACCAAAGAAAGAATTCTAATAAGAAAAAAATAAAGTTAAAAATGCAACCATCGTGTGTCTTAAATACTGCTCCACCACCAGGCCATGTTGAAAAAAATCCACTGGCAATTTCATGCCATATCCACCTGGAAAGTGTCACTGCAGATGTTAATCCGCACATGTAAAAAGGTATCGATAGTAACCATATGGGGTCATCTGCAATTACCATCCCAGTGATTCCAACTACAACACCAAGAATAATGAAGATAATAATCGTATTGAAATGTGCAGAATCGCTCATGTACTCCCCTTCTTTCATTGTATGCTTGTGTGCGATGAACACCGATAGCATACCATACTTCGGCAAGAAAGCCAGTCACAAAAACAATGCGTCATCACTGCGTCATTATACCATCATATCCATTGCTGTGTCAATCCTTAGTCTAAAATAAGTCATATAAGCATCAATGAGGTGGTAGTATGGCTGATAAACTCTTGCGCTACACATTGCGGATAGACCGGCAATTATTTGAAAAGTTCCGTTATATTGCGGACTATGAAGGCAGATCTGCCAACCGGGAAATTGAGCGGTACATTAAACAGCGAGTGAAAGAGTTTGAGACCGAGTATGGCGCTATTGACGTTCAAAAGGATGACGGATGATTTTCCAAACCGTCACCCTATTGCGTTTTTCCAACTCCGTCCCGCTCGCCGCATGGGGCGACGGTTTAGCAATCGCCCCCCCCTTACCCCAACCAAAACAAGAATCCGAACGCCTCGCCCGATGATTCTCTCATCGGGTTTGTCGTTCGGACTACTGATTTGCGGTGCGGCTATCGGGACGCAACTTAAACCAAATCCAAACCGCATTAGCCCACCGCTCCGCTATTCTTATGGATAGCTTAACAGATGACATCGAATTATTCAAGACTGAGCAGATAAATTTATATGGCGAGGACGTAAAAATGGTGCGGCAGCACAAGCTAAACTCGGTTCTGCTCACTCCCGCAGAAAAAGACGGAGCGGTGGTAAAATACGAATCCGGCATGACCATGACTGCCGTGGCCGATTTTTATGGTTGCCATTATACTACGGTTGGGAGACTTCTAAGGACGAGAGGGGTTGAGATTCGGGAATAGCAATTAAATATTTGCGTATAGATGGCAGCACAGTTTATTTCAAGTTCTACCCCATCATCGTGGTAGCGGTGGTCGGTTCTATATCATCGGCGCGAAGCCGAGTAACTTCTGCCAACGGTCAGCGGCAATCAGTTCGCGGATACGCTTGGCGACGTTTTTCCATGACAGCGTATAAGTCATATCGGGATTCAATTGGTCGCCTTTGGTAAAAATTATCCCCTTACTGCTGTGCTGTACCCAAAAATCATGTTCATCTAACGAAGAATGGCCTGCATATATGCCAAACTCCTCTTTATCCAAGTATACAATGGCATTTAAGAAAACCGAGCGGAGTTGCCAACAACAAAACCGCCATGCCCATTGATTTAAGGGTGTGGCGGTTTTCTATAACTCACTTGAATCACAGACTGGAGAGCCGTTTTAAACACTTCACCAGTAATTCTATGATTTTTTATGGAGTTTTATTTAATCTAAAATCTCCATTATATCCTCTCGTGCCACAGTATCCATATCCCAATAAGCGGCAATCGCTACTTCCTCATCAACGGAATTAACAGTCTGACAAAAGTTGTTTCTATCACTTTCGTAATAGATTTCAGCTGTTTCTATTTCCTTTAATGACTCCTCATTTTTGTGGTATAATTGTAAAAGATAGGGGTTTCTCTATCATTTTTTACTTTCTCCCCTAAAAAGGATAAGTAAGGCAACTTTACAACATAGAAGAAAGAGGTGATTCTGAATGAATCAAAACGAACTGAGAGTCAACTACTCTGATGAACAAGTAAAAGTGATATAATATCACTAATGCAAGAAGCGATAAGGAGGTGAACCATGAAAAGCTTTGAAACAAGCCCGAGCGCCGGTTATGAGACCGAGAGTCAGAACTATGAACACGGCATCTTATCTGAGGTAATTACGAAATACCCTGAGATGACCGAACTTGTCGGCGATGTGCAGTTTACGCCGGAGCAATTTGCTTCAAGCGGCGACCAACAGCTGACATTCGGACAGCAGTTTTTCCCAGAGGCAACACCTGACCAGCTCCGCGAGTTCGAGCGGACATCTTTGAGCGTGGTGCTGCTGCATTATGTTCGTGATGGCAAATATGATGAGTTTACCCAATCGCAGCCGGAAGCCACAAAGATGCAGCCAGAAACATTCGGCACCATCAGGAACTTCATTGTCAATTCATTCGATACAGACGAAAAACGCGACTTGCTAGAATATTTCATTGTTATCAACGACCTCGGCAAGAGCCAAAACATGATCGCCAAACTCAAAGAGCACGGCATCGAAACATTGGATCATGACGAAGTTTTGAGCGGACTGTTGAAATTAGGACTGACTCCGTCAATGGAGCGGTTCTCGCCGGAAGCGCAGGAGAATATCAAGAATGTTCTGGCGCATGGCATCAATTTCGGCCAACTCATACAAGGTGAATGCACAGATTACAGCTTCAACGACCTTGCGAATCTGTCGCCTTTCGAGAAAGACCTAATGTCAGCGGAAGCGATGATGGACATCGCCGGAGTTGCTGGACACGCAAACCAAAAAGGCAGTATCGTCCTCAACCAGCCGACTGCCGAGAATTTCATACTGGGTGCGGCGGCGATTAACGCGTTCGGTGGCAAATCGGAGCTATTCGACAATTTCGTAATGAAAAAGGCGGAAATGCTTGGCATAAGCGAACAAGACCATGACAAGCGGCGAGCTATCGCCAGAATATGTCTAATGATGAGATTGAACGACTCTGGGCGAGTTGTAACTGTCGAAAAGTACATGACTGACAATTCTGACGCGCTCGGGTCTTTGGTCGGAGAGCTGAATATCACAGGCTTTGAGAACGAGCCCGCCATCTTGCCGTATTATGCACCGGCGTTACTGAGCAATATGGAAGAGTATTTCAAGAAATCTGGCGACGCAGCTTCACTGGAATCAACCCTAAAAATCGGTCTGCCTTTCTTGAACCGCGTATTCGAGGAAACTCGCAACGGTCAGAAAGACCAGAACCGTCAAGGCGTTATAACCATGATGCTTCGAGATGCGGCCGCGATCGCCGGTCAGAACCCTCTGGAATTAGAGGAGTTTCATTCGCAGGTCGTCAATGAATACGACTCGATCGTAGGCAAAGGGTAATTTCTTCTAAGTCTAACCGATCGCAAGAGTGTGAAAGCCTCGGCAGTCTGCCGGGTTTTTTGTCACTTGTGATATAATTTAGTCATGGAACGACAACCACAAAATGAAGATAAAACAGATATAAGCAGTGGTTTTGAGGCTCTAACGGGATATGCGCCTGAGCCTGAAAAACCAACAATTCTGCCGGAAGAAGCAGCTGACCAAGAAAACGATGACAAATTGACGCTTGCCAGACAACAAACCATAGACTTAGCAAAAGAAAACTTACCACAACAAAATGGCGATAAAGAAAGCAAACTGCAACAGCTTTCCGCTCAGTATGCCGATAAGCTTGCCGGCCTATTTGATAAATTCCCAAAGTCAAATATAATCCAGACAGAGGATGGGGTGGTTCTCAATAAAAGCATCAATAAGAATGGCGACAGCCATTATCGCCTAAGTTATTCCTCTGGCTATATAGATGATGAAGACAGAAAAATAGTCAAAGATGCGGAATATGTGACTTATAAGCTCGGCTGGGGAGCAGATGAACCCGTAAATGGAATTAAAACGATACACAATAAAGGCGGCGGCAGTACGATGGCACTCAAAGGCAACGAAGAGATTAGCGGATATTTATGGGCCGGGCTGAACAACTTGGAACAGCGTGGGGCGCCGCCCAAAAAGCCAAGCGTCTTAAGACGGCTCCGCAATGCAATAGATGATATACTGGGGGTCCCCAGATAAGTATGTGTGCGCATTTGCAGATCGTATCTTGGAACTTTGGTAATGTGATGTATCCGGCCGAATATGCTTATGACAAGGCGCAGGATGCGATACGCAAAAAGAACTTGTGAGGCTCCCGATAACGGGGGCCTCTCTTCGTCTTTTTCTAATCCAACCCCATTCGGCCTTATCATACCTCCGGCTCAACCGGGTGTTTCTTTGCGTTATATTCTGCAATCGGCATAAACTTCGCGTCAATAATATCGCCTATTTCTATTTTATATTCTCCGACAATCTTGACATTATAAACCACAAAAACCTTCCAGAATCCTCTTGCGAAATTATAAGCTGTTGTGATTTTAGAAAAAGTCATTTCCAGTTCATTCATAATACCTGCTTCTTCTTCGAGCTCACGCCTCAGAGCTTCCTCAATAGTTTCGCCGTGATCGACCCCGCCACCGGGTAGTTCCCAACCTAAAGAATCTGCGTTATCAGGGAACGTTAGTATTTCACCTTTGTCATTATGGATTATGGCTTTAACGCTCATTCTGTACATTGAGTCCATAACATAATCGGGTACTTTACCGTGTTCTATGCTGCCATCTGGCCGTTTGCCGTCTGCTCCTATATTTTCGCTCATATTAGGCTTATTATATCATGATTTGCCCTCACCCCCACACATACATTTATTAGCCTAATGGTATGGTGTGGTGGGAGTAGTCAGCGCGAACATTATCCACACCATCCTACCTCTCTTTTTTTGCGTTATAGGATTCCAAAAATCAGCACTTTTTCTCTTTACCCCTGTTTCGTCTGTTTCAAAAGCAGGATAAAAAACCCCTTTACAATCCCTTATGAGCCAGATAAAGTGTGGATAATAAAGCGAAAGGAGCGATTATGTAGAAAAGGTTTTGAAATAACGTTTTTATTTGATAAAATATATATGTCTACATATAGTATTTATTGCGTTGGCGATAATTCTGCCCATTAAAGGGCGGTTTGGCAGCAGAAATGCTAACGCATCTATGTGTGGACAACCAGACCGCCCTTTTTGTTTCTTAACGAAAGGAGAAAATGGAGCAGAAAACTTTAGATAACGAAACGCGCTTATTAAGCGTAAAAGAAGCTTGTGCCCGGCTTGGTATTGGACATTGGGCTGTATATCAGCAGATCAATAAAAGAACCTTGAAAACGGTAAAAATCGGTAGACGCAGGCTTATCAGCACCAGAGCTATTGATGAGTTTATAACATCAATGGAGCGATAGAATGAAACGCAGAGCAAATAATGAAGGGTCAATATTCAAACGCAATAACGGGCGCTGGGAGGGTCAAATCTCCGTAACTCTGGTAAATGGTGATCGGAAGCGAAAATGCGTTACCGGAAAAAGCCGGGAGATTGTGAGGATGAAGCTTCGTGAGCTTTTGAAACAAGAAAATCGCGGCATACCCTATTCTGAAACAGATTGGACAGTTGCCGGATATCTTGATTATTGGCTGCGCGATATTCATTCAAAAGATATCCGGGACACTACCTTGACCACATATGGAGTTATGATAGAGAACCACATTAAACCAACCATGGGTAATCATAAGCTCCGAGAATTAAGCGTTCTTCATCTCAGAAAAGCATTAGACAAGTTGGAGGAGCTTGGCCGATCAGAGCGGACGAGGCTGGAATGCTTGCGTGTATTATCGGTATGCCTTAATTATGCCATGAGTGAAGAAGGCGGCGAATTGGTTAACCGCAACGTTGCTCAACTGGTGAAGCGGCCTAAATACACTCCGAAGAAAACTGCGATTTGGTCCAGCAAGCAGACGGCATTATTCTTGCAAACAGCAAAAGGCCACCCGAAATATATTGCGTTTTTGCTGGTTTTAATTTACGGTTTACGCCGTGGTGAGGCTTTGGGGCTCCGGTGGTGTGATATTGACTTTGACAATAACTTAATTCACATACGTCAGCAAATAGGCAGGATTAACGGCAAGTTAGAAGCGCGTGATGTTAAAACAGATAGTAGTCAGCGTATATTACCGCTCATGCCAAATGCTCGCGCCGCTTTATTGGAATACGCTAAAACAAACGGCATCGAGATATCGCCATTCAATTTACACAGTGATTTTTCAACAAATAATACAGTCGTGGTAAGCGAAGCTGGCACGCCTCTTGACCCGCAAAACTTAGTTCGGTGTTTTCATGTCTTAACGAGAAAAGCAGGGCTGCCACGGATAAAGATTCACGCTATGCGACATATGGCAGCCACGATGCTCAAGGATCTCAACGTCCCCGTGAAAGACGCTCAATTAATTCTCGGGCATTCGGATGTTTCGACAACCTTGAAATTCTATCAACATGGCACACAAGAAACAATGTGTGCCGCCATTTCAGCCGCAGAAAAGCAAATATTTTCATTGATCTGACCGCGAATAACTGTACGACGGCGTATAGGGTTCTTTGCCGATATTTGCCGTAATTGCTGTTAAAATTGCTGTTAATACGCAATTCACAATATTTTATGGGAAAAGTAAAATCCTCTGTTTCTGAAATTAACAGAGGTGAATTCTTTATAATTTTGGTTGCGGGAGTTGGATTTGAACCAACGACCTTTTGGTTATGAGTTTTATCCTAACCCCTATCATTGTAAGCATTACCTCTGTTATTCCGTTTGCTGGCAGACACTGTTTGACGGTGATTTTTGGTTGCGGTGCTGTTAAAACTGCTGTCATTTTTTGTTCTATAATAGTATTCATTTCGTGTGAATCTTCACTTTGGTTATGCCATACTTTCCATGAAAACCTATGCGTAGAGATTGTTATCCAGCGCCGCACATAATACATACTCTAAGTAGTGTCTGCTCAACAAATAAAAAGTCCCGTGTTTACTGACGAAAACCACCATATGTAGTATAATAAGTGCAAGGAAATACCGCATATTGTCGCAAAACCCTTGCACTTTGGAGTCGCCATGTACAAAAAAAGCATAAACCGCCAATTAGGGCTAAATGACTTCGACCAACCCATCGGCCTCAAGATGGATCCCGGAAACAGGTGGATCAGAAAGGCCGGGGCCATTCCGGGGGCCCGGATCGAGGACAAGTACGCCAATCTGTTCGGGAGCAATGTCGGCAACGTCGCCAAGCCGCTCCGGATGGCGCTGGGGTCGCTGATAATCCAGAAGGAGTACGGTTTTCCCGACCGCGAGTTGGTCGAACAGCTCACGGAAAACCCCTACCTCCAGTACTTCATCGGCCTCCCCGGCTACAGGGCGGAAGCCCCGTTTGTGCCGTCGTTGCTGGTGGAATTCAGGAAACGCCTCACCGCCGAGATCATCAGTGACATAAACGAAATCATCATCGGCGGCGATGACGGCGACCCCGCGGCGGGCGGCGATGACGGCGACCCCACGGCGGGCGGTTGGGAAGCCGACGGCGCGGGCGTGGAAGGCGGCAACGCAGGGACGCTGATCCTTGACGCGACGTGCGCCCCGCAGGACATAAGGTACCCGCAGGACGTGAGCCTCCTGAACGAGGCCCGCGAGAAACTGGACGCGATGATCGACGTTCTCTGCCGCGCAAACGGCCTCCCCCGGCCGAGGACGTACCGCCGGAAGGCGAGGCGCGACTACCTTTCGTTTGCCAAGGCCAAGAAACGCGGCGGGAAGGCGGTCAGGAAGGCGATAAGGCAAATGCTCCAGTACGTCAGGCGCAATCGGGCGCATATCAGGAAAATGCTGGACGGCGGCCTCGTGCTTGGCGAAAAACAACTCGCCCTGCTGTCCGTCCTCGACAAGCTGTACGAACAGCAGAAGCATATGCATGACAACAAGACCCATACCGTGGGGGACAGGATAGTCAGCATAGGCCAGCCGCACGTAAGGCCCATCGTCAGGGGGAAGGCGGCGGTCCCGGTGGAGTTCGGCGCCAAGATGGAGCTAAGCATGGCTGGCGGGTACGGCAGGATCGAGAAGATATCATTCGACGCCTACAACGAGGGCGGGACGCTCGTGGACGCGGTGGAACGCTACAGGGAACGGGAGGGCCGTTACCCGGAGCGCGTCCTCGCCGACAAGATATACCGTAACCGCGACAACCTGAGATACTGCGGGGAGCGTGGCATCCGCCTGTCAGGGCCGGCCCTCGGCAGGCCGGGGAAGAACGCCGCGGCCGTCAGGAAACAGGAGCGCACGGACGGCATCGACCGCATCGAGGTTGAACGCGCGTTCAGCCTGGCGAAACGCAGCTACGGCCTGGGCCTGATCCGCACCAGGAGGGAGGACACCACCCGGTCATCGATCGCGCTGTCAATCCTGGTGATGAACATAAACCGCAAGGCAAGGGTTTTACTTTCTCCTTTTTTCCGTATGGCGTTTTCAAGGTTCATTCATGATGTTTATACCTTAACCGCTAGGAATATCGGCATACAGCGGAAAACAATGCCTGCAGTTGCTTAGGTGCCCATTGTTGAGCAGACACTAAGTAGTCATTTTTCTGAGTCCTCTCAAGATATCTCACCCCTGTAAAACCGTTATAAACCCCATGGAAATCCCACAAAATAGGGCAAAACTCTTGATTTTTTAGCATAAGTATGATATAATAAGAGTAGTCTGGAGGCTTGCCACAGCAACCTCTGGGATGGACATTAGTATCAAAATGCTAATACCAAATCCAAACCCAAAGAGGGGCAAATTTATTGCCCCGAAAAGGGGCGGAAAGAGGTATACCATGAAATATGAAGATAACTGCGTTATCACGCCCAAAGGCCGCACTTACACCGTCAAGTACGAACATGGACCCGAAACACTTAATCCGCGTCGCGCGATTCATTCCCCGCCTCACCTTATAGAATTGCGGGCGCCTAACGCCCAAGAACGCCGCGCATTAATCAAACTATTCCGCGCGATACTGAGGGGAGATCGTTGGGAATCCTTCTGCAACCTAATCAATCGATTGCTCCGCCGCCCGCTCCAACCTACGCTGAGAGAACGGTATCCCAATTTTTTTTAGCATTTTGAACACGGAGCCCTCGCGAACTGCGGGGGTTTCTTATTGTTATATGATATAATGAATATATGAAGGATACGATAAAGCACCATACGGTTATTGCATTTGATTTTGGTAAAAGCACTGACAAGAGTAGCGCAAACTACGCATTAGCTGAATATGTGTATAGAAATTATAAACAAAATGCCGTCATCTACGCGCAAACGCTTATTTATGAAATACTAAAGGGTTTTGGTGACGACAAAATGATGAAAAATGTTTACGAGGTTGCAAGTTTAGGTTCTAATTTAACTGGTAAGCCAAATAGAGAGGGGCGGATAGGTGATTCATACGAAGTATTAGAAGATGTGTCAGAGGTATTGCTGAAAGGCTCTGCTATTTTGATTGTGGCGCAAAAATATCACTCTCCCCGCGTCAGACGACAGGCGCAAAAGTTAGGGTTTGTTGCTATAGTAAAGCGAGGTTTGCCGAGTGTATGGTCAAAACATGACGAGCAGCCTTGGGTGCGAAGTTTCTTTGTCTGGTGGTTGCGGGAGCTATTTATCGCGCGTCCGAAACTCAAAAAATACGGTCGTCTCTAAGGTGTCAAGTAAATATGGATAAGCATTTGAAAATCGTATCTTGGAACTTGGGTAATGTGATGTATCCGGCCGAATATGCTTATGACAAGGCGCAGGATGCTATACGCAAAAAGAACTTATGGCCTGTGCCTAAACGGGAAACCCTAAAGATAATCGCAGGACAGATTGAGATATTAAAGCAACTAAATGCTGATATCATGCTTCTTCAGGAAATCTCTAAGCTGCACGCGCAAAATCATTTTTCTAACCCGTTGAAACAGTTTCAGGGTGCATTTCCAGATTACGAAAGCTTTTACTGCCCTACATTAAATTTAGGATTAATAAATCAAGGAAAGGCGACTTTTATCCGAGGTGAATCTAAAAGTAAATGCTTAACAATACCGTATAAATTGAAAGGGTATTTTAACAACCTGCTATTTGCAAATAGCAATGCTATTGTGACACGGATTAGGAGCAGCGGGAAAGATTTGGTGATATTTAATATCCATCCTACACCGTTTGCAAGAAGCAGGCTGGAACGAGAACTGCAGCTACAGTATGTCTTTTCGGCGGCAGAAGCGGAATATACGAATGGCCACCATGTTTTGATTGGCGGCGATTGGAATGTTGACATGCCGGCTGTAAAGAAAAGCCCGAGACTTCAATCAATCGGTTCGGCTATGCCGGATGCCATGATAAAGGCATTTCATGCCGGGAAATGGAAATTGGCGGCTTCAAATAAACCAACTTTGCGCGATTTGGGGGCGCCCTATACCGCGAATAGTAATATGTTCAGCATTGATGGTTTTTTGCTATCTCCAAATATTCGCTTAATTGAAGTAAATGCAATAAATGATTTTAGGTTCAGCGATCATTGCCCGGTCAACTTGAAGATAGAATTGCTTTAGAATGCCTTGTGTGTGTTTTCGGCCCCCCGACATTTAGCAGTGGGCTTATGAATTCACGGGGTGTTAATGACCCCGCTGGATGAGGTGGCTCTAAAATCATTTTTCATAGCCCCTCACGCGCCAACGGCGCATGGGATATTCAAATCTACGGGGCTACGCAACGAACAGAGTAGCCGGGGCACTTATCGTTGTCGCCCGCTGGACTGAAGCTCGGGTTGCTGAAGTAGAGGTAGCGGGCACGAGCGGCAATGCTGACGGTAGAAGACCAATAGTAGCCGCTGTTGCCAAGACTGCCGAACGAGCCACTGGCTCAGCGGCCGCTATACATAAATAGGCTGTTGCTGAAGAGACCGGATTGGCTTTAGCTGTAAGAATACTCCTCATTTAACGCCTTTTTCCACGAAGAGGGAGTTTTTGGATTTTTTACATCTGCATTTTTCTACAGTTATTTTATACGCGATTGACATTGACACTTCTCTTTAAAATTAATAAAAGCAGTAATCATATCCATATCATCAAACCCAATCGGAAGATTAATTAAATCAAACCAACCATATTCTGTTGATTCTCGAATTATTTCATAATTGCCACTACCATCATCAGCGTAATCTACACCACTAATATCTATATTATCAGCTGCTACATTTTGAGCCCAAAATAGAACTGAATTATTATACACTTCGTCCCCGTTAGGATAAGTTTTGTGCCTTCCTTCTCCGGTTAATATATCTACTAAAATTAATTCTTTTTCATCATAATCAATCCCTGTTTCCTCTAGAAGTTCCCTTTTTGCTACAACTCGAAAGTCTTCACCTAATTCTTGAACCCCACCCGGAATAACCCACTTATTACCATTTGCTTTTTTTACTAATAATACTTGTCCTGCATCATTTGTTGCAATAACAGATGCTCCCATTTGGGGTATTGCCATATGCCTAAATTCTTCTTTTAAGGATTCTCTAATTATTATATATATGTTTTTTTCTGCTTTGCTCATCTAATTTACTCTCTCGTATTCTATTATACATTTATTCTACATTTACCGCTACATTTTGCCCGACGTTATTCCGGCATTATTTCTGCACATAACAGCCCTCCCCCCATTTTACTCTGCAAAAATCGTGAGACCTTATATTTAGTAGCTAGGAATTTGGCGATAAAGAGCACGGTCGTCCAGACAACAAAACCGGCGACAAGGCCGTTCTTAAAAAAGAAAAATAATCCGGGTCATACGAATCGGGAAAGGCGGAGAAGAGCGAGGTCGGCATCAATATCGAAAGCAAAAGCGTGACAAAGGTACATTTAATGTTAAACAGTATTTATCCCCCGCAAGCATAGCAAAAGAGGACGCTGTGAGGCGTCCTCTAAAGATATAAATGCTATTTGACTTGGTATATGCCACCTCGGTAGGCGATGAAGTGTTCTTCTTCGTCTTTGTACTCACGCTTCGCCATCAGTACTGGTGCGATTGGCTTAAAGCTGTACTTCTCTTCTTCCGTTGTATCCAAAGATGAGATTTCACTGTTAACAACAGTCGCATAGTGCAGCTCGAACTGCCATCCCTCGCTTTTGGCCCGCTCCCTGAGCTCCTCTATGGTCGTCCACTCCAATCTACCATCGGTAGTTTGGACGGATACCTTGTGGATGCTCGTATTGCCGGCTTCCGCGAAGAACGAATAGGCATTATCTGTCCATATCGGATTCATCTTGCCTACATCGCTTCCCCATATTGTTGAGATTGCTGTATTGACAGCTCCTACGACTGCAATCGCAACTGCCGCCCGGATATACATAGAAATCGGAAAAAGAGGAGTTGCAAAGCCACCACTAAGTAAGAAACCGTATATTAGTACCGCAAGCACAGCCACACCACAGCATAGAGCAATCGCACTAATGAAGTTGCCGCAGTATCGCTTAAGGAATGATGCTTCTTTAGCCCCTTCATCATAATACAGCCTTTTCTTTTTCCCAAGATAGATTCGGCGTATTAGGTGCAGCACCAATAGGGCTGTACAACCGCCGAAAAACAAAGCAGGCGCCAAGTATGACTCTTCTTCTGCTTCCGGTTGGGGTGTAGCATCTACCCAACCACCTGCACTGACCCGTAGCGTAGCATAGCCA
>Ga0099364_10009419_pt1 | contig 13551 bp, 9 predicted proteins | sample TergutTh196P3_FD_73070 | JGI IMG/M metagenome (GOLD analysis project Ga0099364, IMG submission 73070) | Microcerotermes parvus P3 segment gut microbial communities from Pointe-Noire, Republic of the Congo - Th196 P3 | ecosystem: Host-associated > Arthropoda: Insects > Digestive system > Gut ...
GTACTATCTCTTTATTGCTTGTTACAATAGCTGTATGCAGTCTTCTACAAAGTTTCATTTAATGCGCAACATTGGCATAATGGCTCACATTGATGCCGGTAAAACCACTACTACCGAGCGTATACTATTTTATACCGGCAAGAGCCATCGTATGGGTGAAGTAGATGACGGTGAAGCAATAATGGACTGGATGGTGCAGGAACAGGAAAGGGGAATTACCATTCAAAGTGCAGCGACCACTACATATTGGAAACGCAGTGAAACTTTCCAGATAAATATTATTGATACACCGGGTCATGTGGATTTTACTGCCGAAGTAGAACGATCCCTTAGGGTTTTAGACGGAGCTGTAGCAATATTTGATGCTGTTAAAGGAGTAGAACCGCAGACCGAAACAGTTTGGCGGCAGGCAGACAGGTATAAGGTTCCCTGTATTGGCTATATAAATAAAATGGATCGTGTGGGAGCCGATTTTTTTAATGTCCTATCTGATATAAAAGAAAAATTCGGAATAGAAGCTGTACCGCTGCAGATACCTTTGGGAAAAGAAAACAGCTTTGAAGGAGTAATAGATTTACTTAGCATGGAAGAACTACGCTGGGAAGGAAAAGACGGCGAAACAATAGTAAGAAACCCTGTTTCTTCGCAGATGCAGGAAAATGCAAAACAATGGAGAGATACGCTAATAGATACTCTTTCTGCATTTTCCGATATTATTACCGAAAAATATCTGGCAGGTGAAGTAATACCGGAAAACCTTATCCGTACAGAATTACGCCGCTCTGTACTGGAAAGGAATTTCCTTCCCATACTTGCAGGTGCATCAAAACGTAATCTGGGCGTGCAACCCTTAATTGACGCTATAGTGGATTATCTTCCCGCTCCGGACGAAATAAAAAATATCAGCGGGTATCATACAAAAAAAGAACAAACTGTAGCGGTTCCCTGCGATCAAAATGCTGTTCCTTTGGGATTGGTTTTTAAAATTCAAAGCGACAGGGAAGCAGGAAGTCTTTGCTATTTAAGAATGTATTCGGGATCGCTAAAACCAGGAGCTTCTGTTTACAATATTGGAAAACGTAAAAAAGAACGGGCTAATCGTATACTTCGTATGCATTCCAATAAATCCGAAGCAATGGAAGAATTAACAGCAGGGGACATTGGAGTAATAATTGGGATGAAAATTGCCCAAACCGGAGACACTATCGGAAGCGAAGGCTGGCCGGTTTTATTGGAGGCCATGCAGTTCCCCGAGCCGGTTATTTCCATTTCTTTAGAACCAAAAACCCTTTCCGACGGAGATAAACTTAAGGAAATTCTTAATATACTTTCCAGGGAGGATCCCACTTTTACTGCAAAAGAAAACACCGAAACCGGACAATTAATTATATCCGGTATGGGAGAGCTGCATCTTGATGTCCTTGTAACCAAGATACTAACAGACTATGGTCTTGCAGCCAGGGCTGGAAATCCCCAGGTTACTTACCGCGAGTCAATCGCTAAAACCGTAGAAAGGACAGAACGCTTTTCCCGTATAATAGGCGGAAAAGAAAATGCTGCTGCATTGACAATAAAGCTGGAATCCAGAAAACGGGGTTCGGGCAACAGTTATGTTAATGCCAGTTCCAATAAGGAAAAAATTCCCGAACCCATTCTGGATGCAATAGAACGGGGAGTAAAGGGAGCTATGTCATCCGGCATAATGCTGGGATATCCATGCATAGATATAGCTGCAACAATTGTAAATATAGACTATTCGGAATTAAATGCTACAGAATTTGCTTACGAAGCCTGTGCCAGCATGGGTTTTGATGAAGCTGCAAAAATCGCCGATCCTTTTCTCCTTGAACCAATCATGGCTGTAGACCTTTTTTCTCCAAAAGAATTTGTCGGAGAGGTAATAAGCCTTGTTACCCAGCGCGGAGGCCAGGTACTTAACATGGATTCCAAGGGACATACCGAACAAATACGGGCAACAGCTCCCATGGCAAAAATGTTTGGTTTTATGACTTCTCTTCGCAGTGTTAGTCAGGGACGGGCAAACTTTTCCATGGAGTTTTTGCACTTCGAGAAAAAGAGCTAAATCCTAAATGCACCTAATCATGTATTTAATCGTGTAAGGGATCATAATCGGGGATTTCCGGATCTTCCGATTCCAATAATGCAGGGCTGGAAAAGCTGCTAAGATCGCCGCTGAATAAGCTCTGTAAATCTTCCGGAATAACCAGTCCCTGCCAATCAAAGCTCCAGGGATTTACTTCTCCGCTTCCTCCGTGCCCATCACAGCGCTCTGAAGGGATCGTTCCTGCCAGAAACTGAAGCGATACAAAAGAACTGCAAATTCCGCTTGGTAATAAACCAGATTCCCTGCATACCGTAGCATCAACTATACCCGAAGGCCGCGGAAAGTCACGGCGGGGAAGACCCTGGTTAAATTCAACCAGCAAATCGCTCCATATCGGCGCAACAAGAGATTCGCCGGTTACATGCATACCAAGGGAATTTCCGCCCCTGTCAAAACCAAACCAGATTGCAAGGGTATAATACGGTGTATAACCTACAACCCAGGCATCCGACCAGTTTTGCGTAGTTCCGGTTTTACCTGCAACAGGCATTCGTTGGGGATTTCCCCTGTCATCCCTTATATTATTGAACTTCCACCTATGACCGGCAAGAGTACCCACTTCCAGTACCATGCTAAGCAGCCGGTTCATAATAAACGAATTTTGAGGACTAATAACCTGGACAGGTGTTCTTTGCTGCATATCCCTGTCATTGTCTACAATAATCCTTCCATTGCGATCTTCTATTGTTCTTATGGCATAGGGGATTACTTCTCGTCCCTGATTGGCAAATATCGCAAAAGCTCTTGCCATGGAAAGAGGTGTAACAGCAGAGATTCCCAGCCCCAAAGGATATACACGGGGGAAGTTACGGGAAATCTCCCCAGGATCGGTAACTCCCAAAAGGGCAGCTGAACGGTTTATTGCAGCGTCAAAACCTATTCCGTCCAGTACTTTTAATGCAGGAATATTCAAAGAAAGTCCCAAAGCTTCAAAAAGCAATACAGATCCCCGCCATGCACCGCCGTAATTGTTGGGGACATAGGGTTCGCCCACTGCAGAATAAAATAAAATCGGTGCATCAAAGATTTGTGTGGCCATGGTAAATTGACGTGAATCTATTGCTGCAGAATAAAACAGTGGCTTAAATGCAGAACCGGGCATTACCCGTGATTGTGTCGCCCTAATAAGCTGATTTGCATCGTTAAAATCCGAACCGCCGACAATTGCTTTTATTTGTCCGGTATCATTTTCCAAAACTATAAGCGCGCCTTCTACAATTCTTTCTTCGTTAAAAGCCCGCAAGCGGCGGTTGGAAGCATTTACCATAGGCTTAAGATCCTGTATATCGAACACCAGGGACATTAAATCCATAGAATAGTTAAGCTCCCTGCCGTATCGATTAGCTGCCTTTATTTCGTCCTGAAATTCTGTAGCAGCAAAAATCCCTTCCATGTTAAATACCAAGGTAAGCATATTTGCCAAAGGTACATATACCCGCTCGGCTCTTGCCGTACTAAAACCGGCGCTTCTTTGGTGGTTTGCATTGGCTCTTATGATACCGGCAGCCATTTCTTCGTCAGCTAAATTCTGGAAACGAAGATCCAGCGTGGTATGCACTACATAGCCGTCCCGGTAATAATCCATTTCGCCGTACATTAGCCTGTCCAGCTCACGGCGTACATATTCGCTGAACCACGGAGCTTTATCTTCCCTGGAAAAGAAAGCGGTAAGCCCAAGGCGGGTTAAATCGAAATTGTCCCAGTATTCCATAAAGGAAAAGTCTGCTTCTTCCCTGGATGCATAACCCAGCTCAACCATTCTGTCCAGTACCGACTTCTGGCGATCCATGGCTTCTTCCGGGTTGTGTATGGGGTTAAACCTTGTGGGACTGGAAAGCTGAACAACCAGTACCGCTGCTTCTGCCAGCGATAAATCACGGGCGCTGTGACCAAAGAAATACTTGCTTGCAGCTTCTACCCCGTAAAGACCAGGTCCCATTATCATGTGATTAAGGTAGATTTCCAGGATCTCATTTTTCGTATAGCGCCGTTCCATCTGAATGGCCCACCATAACTCCCTTATTTTCCTTGTTATGGTTCTTTCCCTTCGGTCAAGATAAAGGGTTCCGGCAACCTGCTGTGTTATGGTTGACCCGCCTCCCAAAGGATTTCTGGTTATTTCGCCTATTGCAGCACGGGCAATAGCCCTTAGGCTAAAACCTCGGTGGTTATAAAAATCCGGGTCTTCCCGGGCCAGTGTGGCAAGGATTAAGTGTCTGGGCAGTTCATTAAGTGTGATAAGTTCACGTTTTTCGTCTGCAGAAAACTCGGTAATCATTTCCCCGGAAGCGGCATAAAGTCTTGTTGGCAGCGCAGAATCCAGCGGGGAAAAATTTTCTGCCCCTTCTATATTTTCTGTAATTGCAATGCCTAAACCGAGCGCTACACCGATTACACCTGCTATCAGCACAATAAATACCAGTGCAAGACGTATAAAAACAAATCCTTTCATACTAATATCCCCATACCCATATACTATAGAGTTAAGCCTGTGTTTTATATTTTGTCAAGAGGAGTATCAGCTACCTGAGGGGGATTGGAAACAGGATCACGTTTAAAACGTATACGGTATTCGGGAAGGGTAATCATAGGCGGCCGTTCAAAGGCAGAAATATCGGTTTCTACAACCCTGTGTTCTGTCTCCTGTCGTTCCAGGGAAATATGATGTTCGCCCAAAGTGGCAAGGAGCTGGGATTTTCCGTACCTTTCCGCCCTTTCCAGGAATGTTTGGAGTATGCCAAATGACATACGGCCCAAAGCTTCGGTAGTTTGATTACGGTGGATTCGCATATCGAGGTCTACCTGGCCCAGAGCTTCTATTCCGTCCATTTCCAGAATATCAATTAAATGGCCTGTTTCTACCCCATAACCGACAGAAAAAGAAAGCCGTTCCAAAAGGCTCCGGCGGCCGGCATATTCTCCGGAAAGCGGCTGGATAAAGCGTGCAAGTTCGGGAAAAAACAGAGAAAAAAGCGGCCGAACCAGTATTTCGGTAACCCTGCCGCCACCTGAACTGGATATACCCTTGGAAGAACGAATTGGCCGTTCATAAAATGCTTTTACATACGAAGTCTTATCGTCCTCCAACAGGGGGCCAAGCAGAGCATATACAAATTTGGGAGCTATATTGGAAATATCGGCATCTACCCAAACGATAATATCACCTTCCAGAACATAAAGGCTTTTCCATAGGTTTTCTCCCTTGCCCGGAAAATTTCCGTATTTTTGTAAAATCCTTTTGGCAATAAATACTTTTGCCCCGTATTGTTCTGCAACTTTACAGGTATTATCTTTGGAAGATGAATCTATGACAGCAATTTCGTCGAGGAGCGGATAACGATCCATCAGCTCGGTACGAATGACAAGAATTTCCTTTCCTATAGTGGCTTCTTCGTTCAAAGTAGGAAAAGCAAGGGAAATTTTTAGGTTCTTTTTTTCTTTTAAGTCAACCAGGGCGCCGATATCCGAAAACTTTGAATGATGCCAGGTTTTTTTTAATAATTCATTGGCCATTAGGGCTCTCCTCATCCTTAACTTGTCCTGCCCTTATTATTAGCTGCTCCAATAGCTGCCGGCCTCTTTCTACCGAAGCAATTTCTACAGTATCGCGTGTAAGCCCCGCCCTGCCCGATGTTATCCCTATGGAAAGGGCTGGAATTCCAAGAGTGGAAAGAAAAGATGCTGGATCGGGCTTGGCTTCTTCTGTTGCAGAAATTTTAAGATCCTTCATTATTTCCAGAATTGTTTTTGCATATTCTTCGTTTAAAGCCGGATCTCCGGGAGGCGTACAGGCGATAACCCGTAATGCATTTTTTACCCCTTCATAAACCGAAGATTCTGCAACCTGTTTAATTTTTTCCAATGCTGTCTGTAATAGATCTCCATTGGCAGATTCCAGTTCCAGTTCCAAAACACCCTCACTGGGTGTAGTGTCAAAAGCCCCGCGTGCTTCTATATGCCGGAAATAAAAGTTTAGATCGGATCCATAGCTTTCTGCTGTTGTTTGAAATTGAAAAGTCAAATCAATTAATGCGCCCACTATTGCATTGGCATTGGTCTTATGTTTTGCTTTTTTAGTCTTTTCATCTATCGTAAAAGTAACTTCTACCCGGCATGATCCAAGGGTATGACTGGTAAGCAAACCAAGCGTAAAACCTCTTACTCCAAAAGCAGCGCAGGGCCGGCATCGGAATTGGTCGATAACTGTCTGAAAGGCCGTTTCTACCGGATCATCTGAATGTAAAGCAGAAAAAAAGAGGCACAAATCTCTCTCCAGGGCAAGTCTGCCTTCGGCATATGCTTCTGCAATGGAAAGCAGGGCTGCAGGTCCCAGAGCATCAGCCAAACCGGCGCCCTTTGCATGTGTTAGTCCGAGTTTTCCCAGGCTTTCCAGCGGATTCCAGCGCTCTGATACAAGCCGGGTAAAAAGCAGAAGGGGTTCACGTGAAATATCGGTTTCGTCAGAAGAATGAAGAAATGATAGAATATTTCCTGCTTCATCCACTAAATAGTCAAGTTTCATTGCTGTTAATCGTTCAACTATAAAAGAAGCCCGTTCATTTTCCTGTTCTGTCGGCGATGGAAGCTGACCCAATTGGAAAGCATCTGCCAATAGACGATCGGCAAGCGGAAAAGCCGGTTTTTTGGGTTTAACCATAAACTGGGTAACTTTTTTTGAGATAGTATTTATACTTGTTTGTACAGCGTTTTTTAACAGTTTAATTATCATCATTACTAACAATAATATCCTATTATGGACAGAAAGTCTATTTTTTTGTATACTATATTCAATGCAGCATAGTTCTCAGGAAATAAGCAGGATTTTTTCTCCTCTGCAAATAGGATATGTAGCAGATCCAATGGAACCTATGAATGTAAATACTTCGCTGGACTGGGTATTTGAGCATGCTGCAGAAAACCCGGAACAGGAAGCTATCCCTATAGAACGTGATGGAGTTGTATTAGGGGTCTTAACCCGGGAAATTCTTGATAAAATCGGCTCTTCTGCCTGGACAAAATTCTGGCAAAAAGACCTTGATGCATACATAGTCCCCACAAAAGAAGTAATTGATGCAACGGCCTACATAAGCAAAATTCTGGAAAATGCACTAAAGCATAAAACCTATGAATCTGTCTGGTATGTTGTTCAATACCGGCGAAGTTATCTGGGTATTGTAAGCCTAAAAAAAATATTGGAATATACCAACACCCTTCGCAGCCAGGATTTGCAAAGGGCAAACGAAATTCAACAGCATCTATTAAAAAAATCAATGGTAAAAGATAAACGTTTTAGCCTTTGCCTGTTTAATCATATGGCACATGAGATAGGCGGAGATTTTTACCGTGTGTATCAGCCCAATAAGGACTATATCCTTGTAGGCTGTTTTGATGTTGCAGGAAAGAATATTTCTGCTGCTCTTGCAACTATGGCTTTGGGAACTTGTTTTTCCACTTTTGACCTGTTTAAGTATTCAAGTTCTCCGGATAAAATAACCACCCGGATTAATACGCTTATACGAGAGGTAAATCCTGCCGGAGTTTTTGTATCTGCCGTATTGTTTTATGTTGATTTTGTAAGCAAGCAAATTCGAATTCACAACTGCGGTTTTTCTCCGGTATTAATCTTTGTACCTCAGGCAAATAATAAAATTGTCTATAAGGTTTATAATCCCAGCTTTCCCCCTTTGGGGATAGAAGAAGAATACGATTTTAGCGACAGCCAAATAATCCCTATATCAAAAGGACTTAGACTTTGTGCATATTCGGACGGATTAACCGACATGGTAAATATTTACGGTGAACGATACGAAGACGAACAGGCCGTTAAGTTAATAAAGGAATTGCATGTGGTTCCTCATGCTTCCATAAAAAAAGCAATAGCCGGCGAAATTAAAAATTGGGTAGGAACTGCTTCTCTTGCAGACGATGTAACGCTTATGGATATGCGGTTTAACTAGCGATTATATAAATAAGGAGTACTAATGAATTCTTTGAAAAAAAACCCAGCATGGAAGGGCCGAAAGGGTCCGGTAGTTTTAATTATCATGGACGGTGTCGGTTATGGAAAATATAAGGAAGGAGATGCAGTTGCAGATGCAAAAATGTATGCCCTTAATGCAATTAAAGCAGTAAGTCCCCATACAAAGCTTAAGGCCCATGGAAAAGCTGTAGGGCTTCCGGCAGATGATGATATGGGAAACAGCGAGGTAGGCCACAATGCAATGGGCTGCGGACGGGTTTTTAACCAGGGCGCTGCCCTTGTTTCCACTGCCATAGAAAGTGCTGAAATGTTTAAAGGAACTGCATGGAAAGAAATTATCGGCAACGTTAATAATAATTCATCATGTTTACATTTTATCGGCCTTTTCAGCGACGGTAATGTACACAGTCATTTGGATCACCTTAAGGCGATGATTATACAAGCTAAAAAAGAAAATGCTAAACGAGTACGCATTCATGTACTTTTTGACGGAAGGGATGTTGGAGAGACAAGTGCGCTGGAATATATAGATCCATTTGAAGCATTTTTAAAAGAACAGTCCGACGGCAATTTTGATGTAAAAATCGGATCGGGCGGCGGTCGAATGTGGATTACTATGGATCGTTATGGCGCAGACTGGGATATGGTACACCGGGGCTGGGAAACCCATGTTCACGGCAATGCACGGTCTTTTAAGTCTGCAAGGGAAGCAGTAGAAACATATCGAAAAGAAATACCGGGTATTATCGATCAGGATTTAAAGGAATTTGTCATTGTTTCGGAAGATGGAAAACCCATTGGAACCATAGAAGACGGAGATTCTGTTGTATACTTTAATTTTCGCGGGGACAGAGCTTTGGAGATCACTGCTGCTTTTGAAGAAGAAGCCTTTGACAAGTTTGACCGGGGCAGAAGGCCAAAAGTGTTTTATGCAGGTATGATGGAATATGACGGTGATACGCATGTTCCAAAGCGTTACCTTGTAAGCCCCCCGGCAATTGACCGGACCATGGGAGAATACCTGGCTGCATCCGGCGTACGTTCTTTGGCAATTTCGGAAACACAAAAATACGGGCATGTAACCTACTTTTTTAACGGTAACCGTACCGGCAAATTTGACGAAAAACTTGAAGACTATGAAGAAATAAAAAGCGATCTGGTACCCTTTGAACAGCGCCCCTGGATGAAATGCGCCGATATAGCAGACAGGGTTATTCAGGCAATGGGATCGGGAAACTATGACTTTATCCGCTTAAACTTTCCCAACGGCGATATGGTAGGCCATACCGGCATATACCAGGCTGTAGTCTGCTCCATGGAAAGCATGGATCTTCAACTGGGCAGGATACGCAAAGCTGCCGACGAAACAGGTGCTGTGCTTGTAATAACAAGCGATCATGGCAACTCCGACGATATGTTCGAACATGATAAAAAAACCGGCACAGTCTCTCAAAAAGCCGACGGAACTCCCAAAGCAAAGACCAGTCACAGTCTTAACCCCGTACCCTGTATTATCTACGATCCACAATATCAGGGTGAATACGATCAGGGAAATGCAGAAAAACGTGAAGGAGTTTTAAAAGAAGGTTTGGGTATAAGTTCTGTTGCCGCTAGCTGTATGGAACTGCTGGGATTTATTCCGCCGGAAGATTATGATTCCTCGGTATTATCGATGAAATAACGATGAAACCTGTAAGGATCTAAGACCAATGCCTATACGAATACCTAAAACACTCCCCGCCTACGAAGCTCTGAGCAAAGAAAATGTTTTTGTCATGACAGAGGAACGAGCAGCTGGACAGGACATACGGCCTTTGGAAATTGCCATTATCAATTTAATGCCCACAACGGTAGATACCGAGATACAGCTGCTTAGATTGCTGGGAAATACCCCGCTTCAGGTTGACATTACCCTGCTTCGTATGGGAAGCCATCAATCAAAAAACGCTCCTCCGGGACATTTAGAAAAATTTTATATGTTTTCTGATACAGCCCTGTCGCGGCGTTTTGACGGTCTGGTAATTACCGGTGCGCCGGTAGAAACCCTGGACTTTGAAGATGTTGATTACTGGGACGAACTTGTAAAGATAATAGATTATTCTGCAGGAAATGTTTTTTCTACTTTGCATATCTGCTGGGGGGCTCAGGCAGGCTTATACCGGCGTTATGGAATTAAGAAAAAACCGCTGGAAAAAAAGCTCTTTGGCATTTTTCCCCATGAACTCAGCGAAAGCGAACGGCTTACTCCCCTATTCCGCGGCTTTGACGATGAATTCCTGGCGCCTCAGTCACGTCATACAGAAAGTGATTTACAAGAGGTAAAAGCCTGCGCCGATTTAACCATAGCATCGGAAACCGAAGAAGCCGGATTGTTTATCTGTTCTGCAAGAGACTGCCGGGAAATTTATGTAACCGGACATTTGGAGTACGATCCCCTAACCTTAAACAGGGAATATCAAAGAGATGTAAACAAGGGTCTGCCAATCGAAGTCCCTAAAAACTATTATCCGGACGATGATCCTTTAAAAGAACCTATAGTGCGCTGGAGGGCTCATGCCCATTTGTTCTTTTTTAACTGGTTAAACTTTGTTTATCAGGAAACCCCATACGACTTGGGTAAACTGAAGATATAAGGAGAAATATTATGACAAGCGCCATTACAAGGGAAGCAGCCTGGGAACTGTTATGCAAACACAACAAGGATTCTTTTCATATCCAGCATGCCCTTACTGTTGAAGGGCTTATGAAATGGTATGCACAGGATTTGGGATATGCAGATCAAATTGAGTATTGGAGTATAGTTGGACTGCTTCATGACATAGATTTTGAAGAATTTCCCGAACAGCATTGCCTTAAAGCGCCGGAATTACTTAGAGCCGGCGGAGTATCAGAAGAAATGATCAACTCGATTTGCAGCCATGGCTGGGGCATTACCGGTGTAGAAACCAAACCGGAACATGAAATGGAAAAGGTTCTATTTGCTGCCGATGAATTAAGCGGTCTGGTTTGGGCCAGCGCATTAATGCGGCCTTCAAAAAGTGTCCAGGACATGGAAGTAAAATCCTTAAAAAAGAAGTTTAAAACTCCAGCCTTTGCCGCAGGCTGTTCCAGGGACATAATCGAAAAAGGCGCCGGTCTTTTAGGCTGGGAACTTGATATACTCTTTGAAAAAACCATCCTTGCCATGCGCAGCTGCGAAACCAGTATAAACGATTTTATGGATTCTTTATCGACTTGAAACATGCATTAATCGCCATGTCCGGAGGGGTGGACAGCGCAGCTGCTGCTGTCTTAATGCAGGAAGCAGGCTATGACTGCATAGCGGTAACAATGAAGCTGATTGCCAACGGCGGAAGCAGGTGCTGTTCCCTGGAAGACATTAACGATGCACGGAATGCTGCCTGGAAGCTGGGCATACCGCACTATGTTTTAAATTATACCGATGATTTTACACGGTATGTTATTGAACCGTTTGTTATCTCATATGAAAAAGGAGAAACCCCCAATCCCTGCATAGAATGTAACCGCTTCTTAAAATTTTCCCTGCTCCGCCGGCGTATGCTCGAACTGGAAGCAGACGTACTTGTTACCGGACATTATGCACGAATAGAAAAATCGGGAGAACGCTGGATATTAAAAAAGGGAATAGATCCAAAAAAGGATCAGAGCTATTTTTTGTATATGATGAGCCAGACAGAACTATCCCAAACGGTTTTTCCCCTGGGCACTTATACTAAAACGGAAGTACGAAAGCTGGCAGCACAAAGAGGTCTTGTAAATGCAGAAAAAAAAGAAAGCCAGGATATCTGTTTTGCAGAGAACGGGGATTATGCCTCATTTATTGAAAACTTTAGCGGCAGAAAAAGTCCACATGGTGATATTGTTGATATAGATGGAAAAGTTATTGGACGCCACAAGGGACTTATCCGTTATACACTAGGCCAGCGGCGCGGACTTGGCATTGCCTGTAATACTCCTGTATATGTTGCCGCAAAAAACATAGCGGCTAATACCCTTGTTGTCGGAGAAGAATCTTCCCTGTATACAAAAAGCTTTACGGTAAACAAATTAAACTGTATAGCGTACAAAGACCTGCACCGTCCCCTGCGGCTTGGAGTAAAAACCCGTTATCTTCAAAAAGAAAGTTCTGCTCTGGTAGAACAAACCGGATCGGATACTGCTTTTGTTGAGTTTGATATGCCTCAGAGCGCCATTACTCCGGGGCAGGCGGCAGTGTTTTACGAGGGGGATATAGTAGTGGGCGGCGGGACTATATGCTGATGTGTTTGGAAGCATTGACTTTTTTTTATTGTCCGCGGACTGAAAGCCCGAAGGGATTACACGAAAGCCGCCCGGCGCGTTAGCGCCCATTTAATCCTTCCTATCGGCTCGACGACTGAAAGGAGTCATTAACGCTGAGAAATGCAGATTCAAAACTTTTCAAATTTTTACAGGAAGGATTTGCCAGCTTGAATTTTACCGTTTTTTATAGTATTGTTTTTATGTGAGGGTTTTCAAATATTCAGGATTTAGCAAGTTTGCAAAAAAACAAGGCATAACAGATGAGGTCGAAATTGAAATTTAAAAGTGATATTCTGGAAGTAATACATCAGAGCGCTGTTGATAAATATGAAATCGGGGCAATTTCAGAAACACGAATGCGTGAATATGACGAAATGTGTCTTGCTGAAGAAAATGAAGTAAGCGCAAAACCGGAGATTGAAAAAAGACATCCTGCTGCAACTATTCCCGTTTAAATGCTTTATTAAGCTTTCAAATCCCGCCTTTGCGTCTTGGCGTGCAAAAATTCTGGTAATTTCTTCTTGTTCGTGTGGTTTGTGGTAAAAATTTTACATCACATACAAGCGCCATGATACTTTTTGCCCTATTTATAACATGAAGCGCCCAATTCTTTCTCCTTTATTTTCCAAAGGAATTTTCCAAGAAACCCTCCGCGAAGTCTTTTTCCCCCAGGGCTGTTGTATATGCAAAAAAAGCCTGGATACCGGTATCGATGCCTTTTACGGTCTATGCGCCGGCTGCCGGGAAGCTTTTACCATTCCCGAGGCGGAGTGGGGACGTTGTTCCTTGTGCGGTAAACCGCTTATTTCAGAGATTGGAAACTGCCTTCCATGCAGAAATGGACCGCAAAGATCGTTTGACCGGCTTATTTGTATTTTTCCATACGACGGAAAATATAAAAAATTGCTTGCCGCTTATAAATTCGAGAAGCGATTATGTTTAGCAAACTTTTTTGCAGAAATCTTATATAGGGGCTTATCATTATTGGAGGAACAGTTAAAATTCTGCTGGGTTCCTGTACCGCCAAGGGCAGGTAAAATAAAAAAAACAGGCTGGGATCAAATAATATACCTGGCAAAACTAATGGAAAAAACCTATCCGGTTCAATACTGCCTTACACGAATGCCTTCGCTTAGCCAGAAGG
>Ga0099364_10009420_pt1 | contig 13551 bp, 10 predicted proteins | sample TergutTh196P3_FD_73070 | JGI IMG/M metagenome (GOLD analysis project Ga0099364, IMG submission 73070) | Microcerotermes parvus P3 segment gut microbial communities from Pointe-Noire, Republic of the Congo - Th196 P3 | ecosystem: Host-associated > Arthropoda: Insects > Digestive system > Gut ...
GAAGCACGAACCCGGCACGGTCAAGCGTCGCCGTTTTTGGATACGGACTACGCCGGATTCCACCGCGACGTGCTCCAAACCCTGTTGCCGCAGGGTCGGGCGCTGGTCCAATTCCTGTATTTCGAGGACCGACCCATTGCGTGTTGGTACGCTTTGCTCCTGAGCGGCAAGTGTTACGCTTATCAACAGGGGTTTCAACGCGACATCAAGGGCAGTCCCGGAGAAGTGGGAACGTTTTTTCTCCTCGAACATCTGATGGAGCATGGATTCACGGAGTTCGACTTCCTCCGCGGTCTCGAATGGTACAAGACCTCCTACACGCAACAACACCGCAAAACGGCGTGGTTGTATGCCTTTCAGACACCGGGACTCGCTTTTTATCTCCGCCGCTTCCTCGACCTGACGGCAAGACCGTTGGCGAGAAAACTCCGTGATCTCCTGATGAAAAAATCGAAGACCACGGAAAACAACGAAACAAGCAACGATTCCGATTGAAAATCGGAATAACCATCATACCGTCGGTTGTTCGAAACCTTTACGGTGTTCTCGCTTCAGCCAAGTGTTCGCTTCGGCGTCGTCGATGAATTCTTCCTTGGTGGGGTCCCATTTCAAGCTGCGTCCGAGATACCGGGCGATGTTCAAAATATGGCAGATCGTTGCCGTGCGGATTCCCGTTTCGAGGTCGCCGATCGGTTTTTTGCCATCGTAAATGCAGTTGATCCAATCGGTAACATGTGACGGCAATTTGAACTCGGCATGTTCCTTGAGCCAATCCTCGGCGAGTTCCTTGGGAGTCGAGATCATTCGACCAACGGCGGTTTCGACTGTTCCCTTTTCACCGACAAAAAGCCCCCCGGCGCGGGCGGCATTATTCCAAGCAAGAAGTCTCGACGCTTGAACGGTAAGTCCATCGGCGTATTGGAACGAAACCGTCGGTTTGGAACAAAGTTCGTCGCCGATCTTTTTTTCCGTCGGCTTGTCGTAAGTCGGCGGAACCAGTTTTTCGCCTTCGACGAGAATTTCAACCGGTCCGGTATCGTCTTTGCCCAAAGCACACTGGATTTGGTCGAATCCGTGCGTTCCCCAACCAGTCATTTCGCCACCGGAATAGGCTCGGAACGACAGCCAACCAGGGTTGCCACGTGGAACAAAAAGTTGTTGGTTGAACGGCACCGGCTCTGTCGGACCACACCAGAGATCCCAGTCGAGTTCATCGGGAATCGCTTCGCCGGACATCCCATAGAACCACGGCGATTCATAATTCGCCGCGGCAACTCCCGTGATCTTACCGAGTCGACCTTCCCGAATGAATTTGCAGGCGAGGTCATTGACTCGGTTGGACCGATGTTGGGAGCCGCACTGGAAAACGATGCCGGTTTTCTTGGCCGCTTGACGCATGAGAACGCCGTCTTCGACGGTCAGCGTGATCGGCTTTTCAACGTAAAGGTGCTTTCCGGCCAGCGCGGCGTTGACGCAGATCAGCGAACGCCAATGCTCCGGCGTTGCCGTCAGGACGGCGTCGACGTCTTTACGGTCAATGACCTTACGGTAGTCTTGATAGACAGCGTCTTCGGGCATCTTGTGCTTGGCGGCAATTTCGAGGCCGCGTTTCTTCCAGACGTCGCAAACGGCAACGGCGTTGGTCCGCTGGTCGTTGAGGGCGGTGGCAAAAATAGCACGCCCTTGTCGTCCGACGCCGATTCCGGCAACGCCGATACGGTCGTTGGCACCGGGCCGCTTGGCATCGGCAAACACGGAGCGAGGAACAAAAGCAGGAACCGCAACCGCCGTAGCGGCTACTTGAAGGAATTGTCGTCGTTGCATGGACACCTTATCGTTGGGGGTAAATCCACCCTTCTCCCGAAGGGAAAGGGGGCCGCTCTGAAAATACTCTGACACAGCCTACTCTGTTCGAACGGAAACGTCAACCCTGGAAATCGGGGCAAACGTGTTGATTCCGGCCCCCTCAATCATCTTCGGCTATTCAATCTCTTGCTGGACGGCGACGAGCGGGTCAACGCCGACTTTCGTGTTGAAGCGACCGTAACAAAAATCGTCGACCAAATTGTGCCCGAGAACCGTTCGATTGGTAAGCGGCGTCAGCGAACGGTACAACAGGTACTGCTCTTTGCCAAGTTGGATGCGGAATCCAACGGCGTGGTCGTCGGGAACCTTCTTGAGGTTTTCGCCGACCGTCAGACGACGCCAAGTGTAAGGATTCTTTAGCCGCTTGGCGTTCAGATCGAAAAAGAGCGGCAGGAAGAACGCTCGACCGTCCGTCCGCTTACGCAGGATGAGGTTCGACTGTTCCGTTCGGATTTCAGAGGCGTCAGTGACGGCGTTTGTCCATTCCGGCAGATCGAGCGGCAACACCCGAAAGAGCGGTGCCAACCTTGCCGGTTTTTCCGGAAAGAACGTCAATTCCGTTGCCTCGTTTGTCTCCTTGGCTCGGAGCGTGGGGGAATAGAGCAATGACGACTCGTATTCCAGCGTTTTGGCCTTGAATTTTCCGTCGCCGTCCCAGAGCACGGCGTCGGCGAGAATCAAAATCCGATGGGCCGTATCAAGTAGAAAATGCCGTTGCAACCGGTAGTCCCGTTCCAGCGGAACATCGATTTCGAGGTAATCGCAGTTGTTTTCCGAATAGACGACGGTTTCCGTCCATGGTTCCAAGGGACGGAGTAGCTTTCCGCCGAGTCGAACCGCAACATTCCAAGCTCCGAAGAGGAGCAATTCTTTCCGCAATTCCAACTGCACGGAAACGGCACTGTCCGTCCAGTCGTCGCGAGGTGCAACGTCCGGTGCGTCGTAAATCACCGAAAGAGATAAATCGTTCAAACCAGAACGGGATAGACTACGGCCGGTTGCCGATTTCATGAAATTTTCTTTTGGCTTCCTCGGATTTATTAAGTCCTTGGTGTTGAATGAAATAAAGCAGGACACGTCCGTTGCTCGTGTTGATAACGCTGTCGGTTCCGAGGGCGCCGCCGTGGCCGTAAGCGTCTTTATGGATACGAACGCCCAATCCGTAAGGAGCGTCCAACGAACCGGTTTGCTTCGTTTGGATTTCCTTCACGGCGGCTTCCGATAAGATTCGCCTGCCATTGAACTCTCCGTTGCCTTGCAACATTTGGTAGAATTTAACCAGATCGTTTGGTGTCGAAAAGAGGCCGCCGCCGGGTTCAGCGTAACGATTTTTGCTGTCCAGTGGGAACGTCAGGTAAGCGGTCCGCGACGGAACCAGTTTCCCGTCTCCCCTATCGAGTGAATACGTTGTTGCCAATCGTCGCAATTGATCGGCATCGGGAAAGAACGTCGTCTCCGTCATTCCGAGCGGTCCGAAAAGCCTTTTTGCCAAAAACTCCTCGAAGGGCATCTCGGCGACCCGTTCAACGATGGCCCCGGCGAGGTTGATGCCGATGTTGGAATAAATATATGTTGTTCCCGGTTGAGCCTTGAGCGGTGTCATCAAAGCGGTCGTTACGTACTGGGACATCGGCAACGAATCGATTTTGTGTTTCGACTGGAACGGCGTCACGAACTCAAATCCTGCCGTATGGGCCAACAGCATTGTCAGTGTGATCGGCTTGTCGACCGGTACAAGGACCGTGCGGTTATCGTCTTTTTCCGCAACGACCCTAAGGTCTTTCAGTTCCGGCAGGTACGTTGTCATTGGTTCCGTGAGCGACAGTTTCCCTTCATCAACGAGGATCATCACGGCGACTGCCGTTATCGGTTTCGTCTGTGACGCGATCCAGAACACGGTGTCGGCCCTCATCGGTCGCTTCGTTTCAAGGTCGGCGGAACCAATGGTGTCTACCTGCAAGACGGCGTCCTTGGTGGCGATCATCGTCACCATACCGGGCAGTTCGTTGCTCTTAACGTAGGGTTCCAAGGCTTCCGCAACAGGAAACTGTGCCGCCGAGGCGACAAGCGGAAACAGGAAAAAAACACAGAAAAAAGCAAAACGCTTCATGGAGTTCCTTTCAATCGTCACCCCCGTCGTGGGGCGAACTTGACTTTGTCGCATATTTTGTAGATCCGGCCTTCCCGGAGTTCACCGGTGACGGCGGTAATCGCCTCGATGACGAATTCCCATTGGAGATGCGGGTCGGGATTCAGTTCGACTTCGACATCGGCCTTTCCGGGACCGCCGCGTGACGAAACGTACTGGAGCACCGCTTTGCGCAGGGCCATATAATTCGTGCCGAGCGGTTTTTCACCGAAACTGATTAACGCAATTCCTCCGCTGGGGCTCGCGGAAAGACGAACACGGATCGGCTCCGGAGGCGTATCGAACGTATCCTGCTGCTCGCCCTTCGGCGGCATTTTGAGACTAAAATCACCCTCCGGCGCGATGATCTTGAATGTCATGATGAAGAACGACAACAGAAGGAACACGACGTCGATCATCGGCGTCATGTCTACTTTGCTCCGCTTCGGATTGCTTTGTTTTCGTTTCATAGGGAGTGAAGGGGGGCGGGAACAGCAGTCTCTTGTTCCCGCCTCTCCATTTATCGATCATCTTGCTTTGCACGTAACTTGAAGTTTTCGAAGCGCAACGCCAAGCAGAGGTCAATGACATCTTGCACTTTCCCCGATTCGCAGCGCATATCGGCGCGGACGACCACGTTGACCGTTTTCTGTTTGACTCCGATGACGTCCAAAAATCGTTTGTGGAATTCGAGCGTCCGCCCCAGTCCTTCAAGATCGTATTCGGCGTTGTTGTAAATCGTGTTGCCGTTCTCGAGAACTTGCAACATGATGGTTTGCGTCGGCACCTCGTCCGGTGGTATCGCCAGTTCGCTGACCGGTAGTCTGATCCGTTCGTTCTGATCCGCCTCGGTAAAGTTGATCAGAATCATGAAAAACGCAATCAGCAGGAACGACATGTCGATCATCGGCGTCATGTCGATTTCTTTTTTTTCCAATTGTATTTTGAATTTCATCGGTTGGGGCACGGGTGGAGGACGCGGGTAAGGGATTTCGGCAGGATAACGTTGACTTCCAGCCCCCCACCCTCGCCCTGGAAAATCATTGTCCCTTAAACCTACTCATCAGGTTTTCGGTTTGGACATTCAGTTCGAGAACAAGCAGGGCGAGCTTATTTCGCAGATACTCAAAGCAGATGATTGCCGGAATAGCGATAAACAGGCCGACTTGCGTTGTGATGAGTGCCGTCGAAATACCCTCTGCCAACTCATTGGCCTGCGGCGCACTTGCCGATCGCGCAATGACATTAAACGACTGGACCATGCCGTACACGGTACCGAGCAATCCAAGCATCGGACCGAGGCCGGAGATGACCGACAGGTAACCGAGACGCTGCTCGAGTCGCATGATTTCCTCTTCGGCGACATCGGCCATTGCTTTCTCGGCGGCGGTATAACCGCTTCCCATCTTGGCCAAACCGGCGGCGAGAATCTTGCCTTGCGGCGACTCGCTTGCCTTGGCCGTTTCGTAGGCTTCCTGATAATTCTTTTCTTCCAGTTGGGCGGTGAACTGGTCGAGCATCGTCTGTGGCATGATGTTGTTACGTGTGATCGCCATCCAGTTGAGGACGACGAACGTCACAAAGAACACCGACATGATGAAAAACGCTGGCGCGAAAATCGGACCGAGGGCCTTGAGGTACCAGATGAGATAGCTTTCCGTCACAGGATCGCTCCGGACCGCGTCATCGCCGTCGTCGTCCGGAGAGAAGTCGTCGTCGTCCTGGGCAAAGACGACCGACCCGGTCGAAGTCATGTTCACGTTCATCGAAACGAACGAAAAATGGAAGAGGGCCAAACAAAAGAGAAAAAAAACAAACAATCGTGAGTTGAACATTTTATTTGGGTTGGGCTGGAGGCTGGGGGGGATAGGAAACGCGAGGACCGGTCTGACGACCCTACCCGCTTAATCCCTGGCTCCCACATTGTATAGGTCTTTGAGTCGTTTGGCGACATCCTCGGCGCGGTCGCTGCGCTGGATTTTTCTCCAGAGCTTGGAAAGTTCCATCAAGGCTTTGATGTGTTCGCTCCTGGCCGCCGAAAAGAGGATGTCCGTGTGCATATAAGCCAGCACGGCGTCGCGCGGCTTGTCGGCACGATCATAGGCGTTTCCGAGGGAATTATAAACGAGGGCTTGGAATGCCGAGTCCTCACCGCCGGATTCACGAGCGATTGCTTCCAACGCCTTGATCGCCTCGTCATGTTTCTTCTCGGCAACCATGCAGAGAGCCAAGCCGATCTTCGCAATGTTCTTCTGCCGCTCGGCCTGCGGGGAGTCGTCGGTCGATGTGAGCACCGTTTCGAAGTTTTTCTTCGCAGAATCGGCCTTGTTCTCATGGATTTCCGCAATACCGAGTGCAACAGTCGCCTTGAGGCTGTATTCCGGCCAAGGGGCCTTTGCCAGGACGTCGTAAGAGGTCTTGGCGTCATCGAAGCGTCCCAGCTGGACCATGAGATCGCCGTACACCTCGTGGATTTCGTAATAGTGATAACTGTTCTTGAAATTTTTGAGGAAGTCCGAGAGTTCCTTCTCGGCGTCCGTTGCGTCGCCGCCGCCTGCCAAGACGAGCTGCGCTTTGGCGTGGGCAAGGAGATAGGCGTAATCCTGTTTCATACCATCCTTCGTCAGGGTGTTCGGATTGAGCTTTGCCAAAGCGTCGATCGCCTCCTGTATTCGGCTGTTTATCATGGCGTTGCGGGCGGCGGTCAGCTGGGCCGGTTCGCCGTCGAACGACGTCGCGGCAATGATGTTCGCAGGAATTTCCTGTCTTTCGCCACGAACATCCACCGTGACTTTTTCCGCCGTAATGAGAACGATCGAACCGGTGACGGGACGCCCTTTGCCTTCGACCATCGTGACACGATCCGCCGACGAAACATCAACGAAGATCAAAATCAAGAAAACGGCAAGCAGTAAAAATCGTTTCATGGGGGTGAGAGGCAATGCGCCGCCGTAGCGGTCGGGGTTATCGGAGGGTGATTTTTTCCGCTCTTGCGACAGGCTTTTTTTTCTTGGTGACGAAAACAATGATTAACGGAACACAAAACACGACGGTACATCCCAGAACGACCCATAACGTGTTATCGGATGGCGGCGGAGTGACGGACTCCTTCGGCTTTGCTACCGATCTCCTGCTTCCCGGCGTCGTTTCCACAACGCGAATCTCGGGAACCTCTATTGCGAGTTCCTGCTGAAAGTCCCGAAGCGTTTTCGGCCTGGTGATTCCTTCGGCTCTTTGAATGTTTCGGTAAATTTGATCGAACTTTGCGAAGAGTTCCGGGCCTCCGAGTTGTGGCCGTGTCGTCACCAATTGTATAACGTCTTGGGTTGCTCCTGCAAGGACCCGTTCTTTTTTCGCCGGATCGGTTTCCGCTTTGACAATTGCCAGACAGCAACGCAACTTGTTGAGATAGGCGTTGTAATAAATTTCACCGAATCGCTCGACGTCGGCGGACGTTCGCTTGATGAGTCCGTTCCACCCCCAGACATAGGGGCCGGGGTCCCTCCCCCCGATGGAAAAGTACAATTTTTTGATGTCTTCGTTTCCCCAAGCTTCCAGAGTTTTGGCGGCCTCGATTTGAGCGTCGATCCGATTGGCGTCGTCTTCCAGAACCGCCGCGAGGAATCTCATCGCCGGTTCGTATTGACCGATACTCCGAACGGACTCAGCCAAACGGACGTCGATCGTTTTCTCGGCTCGTTCCGGCGCCCACTCCGGCTCATCAACGAGGCGCTTTTTAATTTCGAGATACGTTCGAGCGGCTTGTCTGTAATAGTTTTCGGCTTCGGGCGGCGGTTTTTTGCCTTCCGTCGTCAGACCGCTACCGAGTCGGTAAAACGTGTCAGCAACCCAGTACAGCGATTGGAACGAGTTGGCGTCGCCTCGTTCCTTGATCCGGAGGAGGAAAAGCTCGAATCCTTTCGCAACTTTTTCGGCTTGGTCGAATTCCCCGGCTTCGCTCAATTCCTTGAGTCGGCTTTCAAGCTGCCGACCGAGCGACACGTAAATTTGCGTCAATCGGCGTTCACCGGCTTGTTTTTCCTCCGGATCGTCGGAGTCCGTTGCGGTCTGTTCCTTGATAAGAACTTCGAGTCTGTCCATCGTCTTTTCGGCCAAGTCGAGGCTTTCCGTTGCGACATAAGCACGCAGCGCGGTCATCATACAGTTCAGTTGCATCGTATCATCAAGTACGATCCCCGGCGGCAGGTCGTCGATCAAGGTGATCGGCCCGATGTGCTTGTTCGTCAACCAGTCAACGGCGGCTTTGGCGTCGTTGACGGCCATACAGAGTTGTCCGAGTAACAGTGCCGAGACGACGGCGAGCGTATCAACCTTGTCGGCGCCGGATTCGATCAGTTTGATCTTGTCGGCGAGTCCCTTTTCGAACTGTTTCCGGGCTTCGGCGACCATTGCGTCCAGGTTTTTTTTGTCGGCTCTCTCTTCGGCGTCTTCGGGTAGCCGCATGGCGGCGGCGTAGTTGTTCCACAGCGATTGGCCGATACGGAGTTCGGCAACGACTCGTTGCGGTGTTCCTTCCGGAGCTTGAGCAAGCAGTCTTTTCGCTTCCTCCAAGTCTCCGTTGTCGATGGCGGTATCGATTTGGAGCAACTGGACTTCGCTGACCACTTCTTTACCCTCCCAGCGTCTCATAATGAAATCACAGAGGTCCATCAATCTCGCGGCAACGGCGGAAGAGTCGTGTCCGGCTCGCTTGTCTTCGACAAAGACCTGCCGATAGAGTCTGACGGCAAGGCCTGCCGTTTTGTCTGCATCGATCTCGCCCGAATACCGTTGGGCAAGATAGTCGGCAAGAATCGCGGCCTCGAGCGTTTTGCCCTGGAACCAATAAACGCGAACCAAATTAAGGCGAATGGCGTTGACTTCGGACGTCGGCGTTCCCTCTTCCCGCATGTTGACGGCCCGGTTGAAAGACGCGATACAGGTTTTCGCAATCGCCTCCAAAGCGGCCTCGGCCTTTTTGCGGTCCTCCGGCGCCTTGGCATCCTGTAGGTCTTGGTAAGTGATGACGAAATCCTTCCAGTCCTCGTCGGCGAATTCCTTGGCCTCCGCAAAGGTTTGCGGGTCGCTTTTGTCGGTCTTGACGCCCCCGATGATTCGCAATATCTCCTGTGCTTCCCTGGCAAAGGTCGGATAGGTCGGGCGCACCTGCCGAAGAAAGGCGCCGGCTTCACGCATTGCCCGGTCGAATTCGACCCGTTTGTCCTTGACGGTTTCCGAATAGGCGATCAGGTTCTTGGCGCCGAGCAGGAAAATTTGCTGACCGTCGCGGGTCAACTTGTTCGCTGTCGGCGAGGAATCGTTCCAAGCCCTGACCCGGGTGACGGCGTCGGCAAAATGCTCCGGTTTCCTCTCCAGAAGGCTCATATCGAGAGCCAAGAGCAATGATTCCGTGCGAATTTTCATGAATTCGTCGCCTTGGAGGACGTTCAGTTCGCCGAGGATGCTCCGGGCCGTTTTGAAATCACCAAGGTCTCGATAAGCTTTGGCGGCGTATAGTTTCGCCTCGAATCCCGCAGAGTACTCGTTGTACCTCGAACCGAGAGCGGCGAAGCCCTTGGCAATTTCCGTCAGTCCGTCCTTGAACTCCTTGCTCCCCGGCGGATAGGTTTTCGCAATGTCCGACTTGACCAGGTTAATGAGAATTTTTCCCGCGAGGAAACGTCCGTAAGCGGCATAAAGATCGTCTTCCTTAACGGCGGCGGCATTTGCCTGTTTCGTCGTCTGGAGTTTTCTCGCGTGTTCCGTGGCCAACGTATCGGCCCTTTCGAAGAAAGGTAGCGCTCGTCGGAACGCTTCCCTCGCTTTCTTTGTCAGGGCTTCGCGGTCGGCCTCCCTTGTCGTGTCCGCTCCGGCCCGCAACATGTCGATTCGGCCTTCTTCCATCAAAAGCCGCCCCTGCGTCGATATGGCGTCGAAAACGAATTCGCCGTTCGGATTCTCGTTGAGATACCGCTCCAAGGCCTCCCGGCACCGTTTCATGTGCTCCTCACGCGGGAGGAACACCGCTCCTTCTTCAATCGCGTCGAGATGCGTGTTCGCAATCTGATAATCAAGTTGTTTTTTCAGCGAAGGCGGACACAACGGGCTCGACTTCATCCAGTCGAGGTACTCCAGTGCCGTGTCGTAGTATTTTTGCGATTTGAGCCCTTCGAGCATTTTCGACCAGATTTCCGACTCGTTGGCCCGAACGCTAAGGGAAACGGTCGAAAGAAAACAGACGACGAGAAAGAGCGCCGTCTGAAAGGCTGATCGATACATGCTCATGGTCTTACTGATCCGTCGTTTGGCGAAAAGGACCGCAACCCTACCAAGTCGAAGAGTCGCAGAGTATGATACACCAAGAACCGGGAGAATGTCAATCCACCAAAACGGAAAACCATGTCAACCATCCCCCGTCTTTTTTTCTGCCTATTTATGACGGCGTCAATCGGTCCAATGCTGGACCGGGAACGTTTGGAAGAAATTGAGGACAACACGCCGCTGTCTCGTTCGGCGGAAAAGTCGGCCTGGGATTATCTTTTCGACATTCTTCGCCGTTCCAGCCAAGCAGAGTTGGACACAGCGGTGTTCGCCGAAGTCGGATTCGTCGAGCTGAGCCGCCAACCGAAGGAATACCGGGGACGGATCGTTACCGTTCACGGAAGATTGCTCCGCTGTGATTTTATTCCAGAGCGACAGAAACCATCGCCGGTCGAGAGTCCCAAAGCGCCGGCCGGTTTCTATGAATCTTGGATTCTCCTCAACGACGAAAAGCGGATTCCGATCTCCATCTGCTCTTTGGGAGTCCCCGACAGTCTTCCATTGGGCGACGATCTGAACGAACAAGTCGAAGTCACCGGATTCTTCTACAAGCGTCGACTCTTCCTCTCGGCAGAAGGCGAAGAAGTGACAACGCCGACGTTGCTTGCCAAATCGTTCCGATGGTTTCCCGATGCGAAAAACAAGGCTGCTCCTCAAAGGCCGGCACGGTGGATCAACCAATATTTCGGTCAAATTCTCATCGTTCTAATCGTTATGTGGATGGCGCTGCGAACGCTCTGCCGCCGCACCGCAAGGCAACTGCGGCGGAGCGTGGAACCCGAATGCAACGGCAAAATCGTGATTCCCGGCGAAACGGACCGGAAAGAGGTTGCAACGCCGGATGTCTTGGTGTTCGCCGTACTGCTCGGTAGCGCGACCATAGGGTTGGCCGAAGAACCGCCCGGAATTAACGCGAACTTCGCCAAAATGCTGCTCCGGATGGACGATATCGCTTGGGACACACTTGGCGACGAAACGATTCCGCTGGAACAGCAGCAGGAGGAAGTCTTCGGTATGATGAACGACCTTCGAAACGTGCCTCGCGGCTTCCTGAAGCGGGAAGCCAGTCCGTTGCCCATTTCGTTTTCGCACTTGACGGGCGAGCCGAACACGTATCGCGGGCAAGCTTTCCAACTTCGTGGTACAGCCACTTTCGTTGAGGAATTGCCGCTCAATCCGGTGCAGCAACGAACGTTCCGATTACCGACGTTTTTCCGTTGCCGGTTACTCGTTGCCGGACATTGCGTCGAACTTTTGACGCCAACGGTGCCCGCCGCTTGGAAACGCAACGAATCAATCCATGAAAATGTCGCCGCCGTCGGAATCTATATCAAACGTCTGCCGATGAACGAAACCGCCGAAGATTATAGCGGAGTGCCGCCGACATCTCCGGCTCCGTACGATCCGTTCGGCGATAGAACGGTGCCACTGTTTGTTGCTCCAGGGGTCGAGTGGTATCCTGACACGCTGCTCGGCAATCTTGGTATGGATGTCGGCTCGCTGGATCAAATTCCGGTGCTTCGAACCGCCGATCTGAAAAAGAAAACCTTGAACCTTGCCGAACCTTTACGGCTGTTGGACCGTAGTGAAATCATCCGCCGAGCCTTCAATTTCACCGAGGCGGACCGGGCACCGTTTTACGGTCTGCTCCGGGCGGCGGCAAACGCTCCGAAAGGACGTCTGCGAAATTTAGCCGCTACTTCGACGCAACGACCGGTAGTGTCTCTGTTCACGGAACCGGACAAGCACCGTAGCGAACTTGTTCTGCTCCACGGCACGGCGAAGCGGGTCATTCCGACGCTCGTTGACGACAAGGAAATTCAGGAGCTCCACGGAATTACGCGGTATTATCAGATTTACTTTTATACGGACGATTCACAGGGCAATCCGCTGGTCGCTTGCGTCACCGAACTTCCCAAGGGGATGCCCGTCGGCTCCGGCGGCGATTATTCGGAACGGATTTCGATTGCCGGTTTCTTCTACAAACTGTGGATTTACGAATCCTCGGAGATCGTCGAAAAAGAAGGAAAGGAAGGCGCGTTTCACAAACCGACCTTTGCTCCGCTGTTGATCGGGCGGAGCCCCGATTGGTATCCGAAAAAACGGACGGCCAGCCCCCCGCAGGGTGAACACTGGACGACATTGTCGTTTGCAACGTTCGGTTGCCTTGCCGTTTGTTGGTATTTTCTTCGACGATTCCGCCGAACAAAACCGATTGAGTTCAGATTAGGAGCCACCGGGAACGAAACACGCTAAAAGCAATTCCTGCGGGATTTTAGGAACAATCGCACGTTGGTCGCGGGGCAGAGCATGGTATCTCAAGAGAACGATGAATCCATGGTAACGGCAGGTCGTCACTTCTCCCGCCTCAGTATGCTGCGCGGTACGCTGGTGACCGGCCTCGGAACGTTGTTAAGCCGACTGCTCGGAATGTTCCGGGATGTCGTGACCGCCGCGACGCTCGGAATGTCTACAGGTGGCGTCATGGACTCTTTCGTCATGGCGCTTCGTCTTCCGGACAGTGCCAGGCGACTCTTCGCAGACGGCTCGTTGGCGATCGGATTCATCCCGGCTTTTTCCCACGCTTGGCAGGAAGATCGCCGCAAGGCTTGGCAATTACTCTCCGCCATGCTGACTTGGGTGTTCTTCCTGCTCGTCGGCTTCGTTATTCTCGGCGAATGTATCTGTTTTTGCGGTTTCATCTTTTTTCCACCGGAGAGCAAAATCTATCTCTTTTCGCATCTGCTGTCGTTGCTTTTGCCGTATCTCATCTTAATTTGCATGGCGGCCATCGCCTCGGCAACGTTACAGACTTTCGGCAATTTTTCGGTGCCGTCGCTGATTCCGTCGATCTTGAACATCGTCTGGCTGGTCGGCATTCTGATTATCGCCCCTCTCTACTCCGCAGATCCGGTCGTCCAATGTTATCTGCTGACGCTCTGCATCTTGCTCGCCGGGATATTTCAGTTCTTCATTCATCTTCCGATTCTCCGCGCCTATGGTTTTCGGTTCGAGCTCAATTTCTCCGCAGTGCGAAGCGAAATGCGGCGGATCTTCGGCGGGTTTTTTCCGCAGATTTTCGGTTTGATGTCGATTCACCTCAGTATTCTCGTTGCGAGTTGCATCGCCTGGCTTTTTGCCGGGCCGCCGGGTGGGACCATCCGTTGGCTCGGACACTGGATCGAGTACCCAATGAGTTCTGGAGCGGCGGCGGCAATTTACTACAGCGAGCGATT
>Ga0099364_10009421_pt1 | contig 13551 bp, 10 predicted proteins | sample TergutTh196P3_FD_73070 | JGI IMG/M metagenome (GOLD analysis project Ga0099364, IMG submission 73070) | Microcerotermes parvus P3 segment gut microbial communities from Pointe-Noire, Republic of the Congo - Th196 P3 | ecosystem: Host-associated > Arthropoda: Insects > Digestive system > Gut ...
TGATGATGTAAATCAGGCTGATGACAATGGTCATTATTTTTAATCGTCTATCCATATTCAATAAATTTTTATTGTTTTTCGAGGTGCAAAGATACAACATATTTTTCGAATAAAACAAAAAAAATATCGAAATTCGATAAAAAAATATTGATAATCCACAAAAAACAAGTGAGGGCGCGTCATTCCGCGCTTGAAATTTTTTACTCGGCAAAGCCAATCAAGTTCAGGATCACGCGAAATCTTATAAAAAATTCGTTTATTTTTTGGAAACAAAAAATGACTGCTTATTTTTGCAAGCCAAAACATATGCTTTTTTTTTGAACATCTGAACCTAAAATTTTTAAAATCATGAAGAGATTATTTCTTTTTTTCCTGACAGGCTGGCTTTTTGCAGCGTCATACGCCCAGCTGTCTATCACCCCGTCAACGGCTCTCGATGCCTATCTCAAGAATGACGATCTTACCCTGGCTTGGGAAGTGCGGAACCAGTATACGGCTGGGAAAACGCAGGCATATTCCATCTTTTTTATATCGCAAAAATGGCAGGGAATCCTATGGAAACACGAATTGATTGTGTTTGTTCCCGAAAAAATCAGCCACGATGGCGCATTGTTGTTCATCACCGGCGGTTCGGTAAAAGATGGAATGCCGGGATTTGCAAATCCGGATAACCAAACGTTGAAATTTATCGCCAACATCGCAACTGAAAATCAGGCTATTACGGCGGCGCTGCATCAGACGCCCAATCAGCCGTTGTATGGCGGGCGAACGGAAGATGCGCTGATCTCGTACACGCTGAATGAATTTCGCAAAGACGGAGACTATTCGTGGCCCCTGCTTTTCCCGATGGCTAAAAGCGCCGTTAAGTCGATGGATGTAATTCAGGATTTTGTAAAACAGCAAACAGGCGCTGAAATCAACAGTTTTGTGCTTTCGGGAGCATCCAAACGCGGATGGACAACATGGCTGGCAGGCGCTTCGCAAGATACTCGCGTGAAGGCTATTGCGCCAATGGTGATCGATATATTGAACATGCCCGCCACGCTTGCCGACCAACAAAAGGATTACAATTACAGTGAAGAAATTGCCGATTATGTGGCGCTTGAAATCCCGCAAGCCATCCATAGCGAATTTGGAAACGCCGTAGTACAAATGATTGACCCCTATTCGTATCGTTCTCGACTAAATATGCCCAAGATGCTTTTTATGGGCGCAAACGATCCCTACTGGACGATAGACGCTGTAAAACATTACATCAATGAAATTCCCGGGCATAACATGCTCTGTTATGTAGCCAACGTCGGACATAATCTGGGAGACGGTCAGAAGGCATTCGGATCATTGAACGCTTTCTTCGATCTGACCCTCAACAAAAAACCATACCCTGCCCACGACTTGACGCTAACGGAGAAGAGCAGAAATATCACGCTCGGAATCAAAACTTCCGACTGCCAACCGGCGCGTTTCTTGTTGTGGACTGCCGAATCGAACAGTCGCGATTTCCGTAAATCCAAATGGACTGACAAAATTATTGAATCTAAAAACGCGAACGATGTACATCTGACGCTCGCATATCCCAAAACAGGATTCATAGCCTTTTACATCGAAATCGTCTGCAAAAAAGCCAACGGAGACGAATATTCATTCACCACCCGACCCTATGTTGCAGATGCAAAGCAGGTGTATGTGGAATAAAGTAGCGCTGCAACCATCAGTACACGAACACGTATCAAATGATGAATGGGAGTCGTCTGAAGACGAGCTTGGTTTTGATGCGTGGGAAGACAAATTAGACGAGTGGAAAGAAGATGATTTTGAAGAAGACCCTGACGATGACGAGGATGAGGACGAGCAGCTTCCCAAACTATCTGACGAGGATGATAAATTGGTCGAAGATTGATGGGAGCAATACAGAAAGATGAAAGGCAGGGAGCAAGAGCGGGAGCATTTGATGAAATTTATTGAACAGTATCCGCATTTGGTGGATCATCTTGTGGGAGTTAAAAGAATAAAGCCGCCGTCTTGTTTTTCCAAAAAATAATCATACCTTTGCGAAAAATAATTATCAACCTAATAAATAGAATAACATCATGAATAAAATTTCATTTGACGACCTGAATGGTAAAGTATGCGTTCTCACGGGAGGCGCCGGAGTAATTGGCGCAAGCCTTGTGAGGGCATTGGCTTCTGCAGGCGTGAAAACCGCCATTGTCGACCTGAACGAAGAGGCAGCCGTGAAGTTGGCAGCCGAAGTGGAAAACGAATCGGGCGTAACGACCATTGGCGTAGGCGCCAGTGTTTTAGACAAAGATTCGTTGATTGTCGCTAAGAAAATAGTGAACGAAAAGTTGGGAAAAATTGATTTATTGATCAACGGCGCCGGCGGAAATTCTCCTACGGCAACCACCCAATTGGAAGAGATGACGCCCGACAGCGTATCGGAGTTAGAGAAGACTTTTTATGGACTTAAAATAGAAGGTTTTCAAAAAGCGTTCGAACTCAACTTCACAGGAACGCTGCTTCCTACGATGGTCTTTACCACCGACATGCTCGAAGCTGGCAAGGGCGGCGTGCTTAACATCTCGTCGATGAGCGCTTACAAGCCGTTGACCAAAATTTCGGCGTACTCGGCTGCTAAAGCGTCTATCAACAACTTCACGGAATGGTTAGCCGTACATTTGGCAAAGACAGGTATCCGCGTGAACGCTATCGCTCCCGGATTTTTCCTCACCAACCAGAACCGTTTCCTGCTGACAGACGAAAAAACAGGCGAACCGACGGCGCGCGGCAAAAAAATCATCAACAACACGCCTATGGCAAAGTACGGCGAACCAAGCGATTTGAACGGAGCCATGCTGTATTTGTTGAGCGACATCTCGTCGTTTGTCACCGGTGTTTGTATCCCTATCGACGGCGGATTCAACGCATTCGGGAAGGTTTAGTTTCAAGTTTGAAGTTTCAAGTTTGAAGTTTGAAGTTTGAAGTTTGAAGGTAGGGGCGTACTTGCAGTCGCCCGTCCTAATTTATTGATTTTTAATTTTTAATTTTTAATTATATAATATTAATGAGTATTCAATTAAAACAAGACGCCATGTGGTCGTTAGTCGTTCCCACAAGTATAGGCGTTAGAATCACACCGTTGAATGGACAACCGGTGTACAGCGGCGACACGTTTTTCATGCACGCTACCAGCGCTGAAACCAACGTTGCCAGCATATCGGCGTTTCTCGGATTGCCGGTAAAAGTGTTGACCACTTTCGTGAAAGGCAGTCCCATCGCGCAATTCATCAAGCAGGACCTCAGAAGTCGCGGGATGGCTTTCGAGGGCGCCGAAGTAGATCAGGGCAATCCATGGGGTTACCGCCATCAGTTCAATATAGCCGACAGCGGCTATGGCTCTCGCGGACCGCGCGTTCATAACGACCGCGCCGGAGAAGTGGGACGCACACTCAACGTAAAGGATTTCGACCTTGAGCGTATCTTCGGACAGGAAGGCGTGCAGATCATTCACCTGTCGGGGCTGATCGGCGCATTATCGCCCGAGACCAGCAATTTTTGCCTCGAACTGGCGCGCGCTGCAAAAAAATACGGAACATGCATCTCGTTCGACCTCAATTACAGGGCAACGTTCTGGAAAGGACGCGAAAAGGAATTGCATGAAACGTTTAAGGAAATCGCTTCCATAGCCGACATCCTAATCGGCAACGAAGAAGATTTCCAGTTGTGTTTGAACATCGAAGGTCCGGAGGCAGGCGGAAAAGCCATTGCCGACAAGATCGAAGGCTTCAAGGATATGACCATGCGCGTGAAAGAAACCTACCCCAACGCTTCTTTCTTTGCCACTACCCTACGACAGGTAGTCAGCGTGAACGAACACCTTTGGGGCGCTATCGTACTCGAAGGCAATGACTTTGTGGTTGTCGAACCGCGCACGATTCATGTACTTGACCGTATTGGCGGCGGCGACGGCTTTGTAGGCGGACTGCTCTACGGTATTCTGAAAGGATGGGAACCCGAAAAATGCGCGCAGTTCGCATGGGCTACCGGAGCGCTCGCAACCACCTTCATGACCGATTACGCCCAACCCGCCGACGAAGATATGGTGTGGAGCATTTGGAAAGGAAACGCAAGGGTTAAACGTTAGAAAATATAGTTTTTAGTTTCAAATACCATGAACTCAGTAACCAACCTATTGATTTTACTTTTTTTTACGGGCGTCCTTCAGGCACAAACCATCAAACCGTTTGTTGAAGAAAAATGGCCTGAATCCGATTCAACGTCAAAGATGTATACGCTGAAAGGATTTCGTCACGGGGTCAATTTTTTTCCGAAAGTAAAATATCCGGAAGTGGAATATTCGCCTTCTTCGGAACTTAAATTCGACCAATATCATACCGCTGATGTGATCTATTACTGGATGGAAAAATGGACGAAGCAGTATCCTCATCTTTTGGACATGTATGAAACAGGCTACAGTTACGAAGGACGCCCTCTTTACCAAATCACGCTGACCAACAAAGCGACAGGCAAGGCAACCGACAAGCCTGCCGCCTATTTTGAAGGCGGCAGGCACAGCGGCGAGGTGAGCGCGGTGGAATCAACCATATGGTTGTTGCAACATATGCTCGAAGCCTATGGTAAAGACCCGCAAATCACCCAAATTGTTGATAAAAATGCCATATATTTTAGACCTGTCAACAATCCCGACGGACACAATTTATATATGCACACGGCGCAATCCAACAGGAGTTCGGTGCGTCCGTTTGATAACGACGGCGATGGCTTGTTAGACGAGGATGGTCCGGAAGACCTCGACGAAGATGGATATATCCTGCAAATGCGCTTTAAAGATCCGAACGGCGCCATGGTCATTGATCCGCGAGATACGAGCGGGCGTTTGATGAAAAGAGTTGAACAGGGTCAAGGCGAGTACAGAATTGAATCGGAAGGAATTGACAATGACGGCGACGGAAGATTCAATGAAGACGGCGTCGGCGGGCTGGATTTGCACCGCAACTATGCAGAAAACTGGAGACCCATCCGCGAAGAAACAGGTCGCGGATGGACGCAGGGTCAGGCGGGAGAATTTCCGCTCAGCGAACCCGAAACCAGATCGGTAGTTCTTTTCTTGCTGGCGAATCCAAACGTATACATCGTCAATTCAATGGATACCAGCGTGCCGATGCACTTGCGTCCGCCAAGCACCGCGCCTTCTTCCGCCATGTTTCCCGAAGACCTCAAATGGTATACGCTCTTCGATGGAATTGGTCAAAGCATCACAGGATATGAACGGGCAGGCGACGTATATCAGGATTATGGCAGAGGCAATCCGCTCTTCGGGCATGGACCCGATTTCGGATACTGGTACTACGGAGCCATCTGGTACGGAGATGAAATATGGAATACCGGAAGGGCTACCAAAGATTACAATGACGATGGGGTGATTGATGATTTGGACAGATTGATCATGAACGATCAGGAATACGACGGAAAGATGTTTTTCGACTGGAAACCTTACCAGCATCCACAGTTGGGAGAAGTAGAAATTGGCGGATGGAATCCCAAGTTCTTCACACAAAATCCGCCGGCGTGCCAACTTGAAAAATGGGTCAAAAATCAAGCGCTGTTTAATCTGGAAATGCTCAAACATTTGCCTGAATTGCAATGGGATAATATAGAAGTAAAAAGATTGCGCGCCTACAGGCAGGATTCTGTTGATTACCAGATCAAACTATCTTATCGCAACGTGGGCAAACTGCCAACTGCATTGCGGCAGGCGGATTTGGTAAAAATTGTTCGACCCGATCAGGTCAAGATAACGCTCTCCAAATCATTTTTTGAAGGAGATAAACCCATGGCAAAAATTCTTCCCGAAGCAACGGAGACACGACCTCGCGCCGGCGCCACCGTCAGAAATGCAAATGAAACCACCCGCAATGCAGGTTATGCGCAGGGAAGCAGCGTCAATAGCCTGACGATTACAGTCAGAATGTACGGCAATCACGAAATAGAAGGCACGGCAACCGTAAGTACGACCAGGGCAGGCATTTTGCCCGAAAAATCATTTGTTATCAAGTGACGGAAATGTCAACAACCGTATGAAAAACATCTTTTTCAAAATCGCTGTCATTTCATTTTGCTTTGCCCATCACCTTCATGCGGCTCACCCGTTTCTCGTCAGAAATGGAAAAACCGATTTTAGAATTGTTTTACCCAATTCGCCGAAACCTGTAGAACAAACCGCAGCGAAAGAATTGAAAACGTACCTTGACGCCATGACCAAAATCAATTGGATCATTGCGTTGGAAAAAGACGTTTCGGAAAGGCTTCCGCAGATACTCGTTGGTAATTCGTTGCGCGCGAGGAAATTTTTTCCTGAAATAGACCCTGATCAAATCCCTTACGACGGAATCGAAATCCATCTGAAAGACAATAAACTCCTTTTGACGGGGCATCAACAGCGTGGAACGCTCTACGCCGTGCATACGTTTCTGGAAGACGTTCTGGGCGTGCGCTGGTGGACGTCGACAGAACATAAAATACTGTCGTACAGGGATTTTGAGTTGACCCCAATCCATATTTCCTACGCGCCGAAACTGATTTGTAGAGAAGCGTACTATTTTGACGCCCTGGATCCCGTTTTCGCAACGCGCATCAAATACAATGGACATTTTCAAACAATCACTCCCGAATACGGCGATAATAAGGCTTTCGCAATTTTCGTACACTCGTTTTATTCGCTGATAGCGCCGGAAAAATACTTCGGGGATCATCCCGAATGGTTCAGCGAAATTAACGGCGAGCGAACCCACGAACGCGCACAACTTTGCCTGTCCAACGAAGCCATGCGGAAAGAGTTGACCAAAAACGCAATTGAAACGCTTCGCAACCAGCCGAATGCAAGGTTCATCTCTATCAGCCAAAACGACTGGGACGGATTCTGTACCTGCGAAAAATGCAACAAAATAGCCAAAGAAGAGGATGCGCAATCCGGCGTTTTGATTCGCTTTGTGAATGAAGTCGCCGCAGAAATCGAAAAAGAATTTCCCGACGTCTTCGTTGAAACGCTTGCCTATCAATATAGTCGTAAACCGCCGGCAAATGTCAAACCGCGCGACAACGTGATCATCCGGCTCTGCACCATCGAATGTTCCTTTGCACATCCGTTGACCGCAGCGCAAAACCTACCGTTCCGCGTGGATATGGAAGGATGGAACAAAATTGCCAAACAACTTTACGTCTGGGATTATGTGACCAATTTTTCGTCGTACATTCTGCCGCATCCCAATCTTCGCGTACTTGCGCCCAACATACGTTTTTTTGTCGAAAACGGAACCATAGGGCTGTTCGAGCAGGGCGATTCGTATTGCTCCGTCGGCGATTTCGTCCGCTTGCGCAATTGGGTGATAGCTAAACTGATGTGGAATCCTACGCTCGATGAAAATGAATTGATACGGGAATTTCTGGATGGATATTACGGAAAGAAAGCCGCGCCGATTCTGCTGGAATATTTTGATACGCTTATTGATAAAGCCGAAGCAACGGAAAATCATATAGGCTGTTTTCTCGAAAATACAGACGATTGGCTCGACTACGAAACGCTTTGTCGGGCGACTGCCATTTTCGATAAAGCCATTGAAGCCGCTGAACAGGAAACAGGTAAAGATTCGGAATTTGTCCGGCGCCTGAAGCGCGAACGTTTACCCTTGGAACATGTCTGGCTCAAAGGATATGACAAATTCAAACGGTATGCCAAAGCCAAAGGCGAGAAATTTCAGGGACCGGAAAATCCGCTTGACGCGACTAAGAATTTTTTCGATCTTTGTGAAAAATATGACGTAGCCGCATACAGGGAATACGATACGCCGCAAACATTTGCAGACTTCAAGAAAGGTATGCTGAGCAGATTTGGAAAACCGCCGCCGGTTCCGGGCGAACTGTTGAACAACGGTTCGAAAATGTGGATGGATATTCAGGAATATGATTTTCGCACCATCAACCTGTACAGATGGGTGTCGATCGTTGACGATAAGGCGGCATCCAATGGTCGCGCCGTGAGAATGTTGGGAACGCACAATGAATGGGCAACCACGATTCCCATCCCCGTTGACGAACCCTTGTTTGAAAACGCCCCTGACAACGCGCAGTTCAAAGTCATTATCTACGTCCGTTGCGACGCAACCGCTACCGAGGGGCTTGCCATGTCCGCAGGCATTTACAGTTTACAAACACGCGCGAATGTTGCCGAAAGACGGCTTGCTGTTTCCGAAATAGCAGGTTCGGAGTACAAAAAGATAGAATTTGAACCCGCTCCCTTAAACCAGTCGATGTACATTTGGTTTGCTCCGCCAAAACGCGAGGACGAAGTACAGGCGATTTATATCGACCGCGTTTTGCTCATCAGAATTGACCCATCTTGAATACAACCATTTTAGGCATCGAGACCTCTTGCGACGACAGTTCGGCGGCGGTAATCCGCAACGGTTACCTGTTATCCAACGTCATTGCTTCGCAGGAAGTGCATCGACAATACGGCGGGGTGGTTCCCGAACTTGCTTCGCGCGCGCACCAGAAAAATATCATTCCGGTAGTGGACGCAGCGCTTCGGCAGGCAGACATCAGAAAGGAAGAAGTGGATGCGGTGGCTTTCACCCGCGGACCGGGCTTGCTGGGTTCGTTGCTGGTGGGAACGTCATTTGCCAAAGGTTTTGCGCTGTCTACCGGCGCAAAACTCATTGAAGTGAATCATTTACACGCGCATATCCTGTCGAATTTTCTGCAAGAAGAAGGAAAAGAAAAATCGTTGCCGCAGTTTCCATTTCTCTGTCTGTTGGTCTCGGGCGGGCATACGCAAATCATTGTCCTGCGCGACTATTTCGATATGGAAATCATCGGGCAAACCATCGACGACGCTGCCGGCGAGGCTTTTGACAAATGCGCCAAACAGATGGGGCTGTCCTATCCGGGCGGTCCGGTGGTGGATCGCCACGCAAGTGAAGGCAACAGCGCTGCTTTCCGCTTCAGCAAACCCAAAATTGCCGGATTTGACTACAGTTTCAGCGGACTGAAAACATCGTTCCTCTATACCTTACGCGACAAATTGATAGAAAACCCGCAATTCGTGGAAAAGAACTTAACCGACCTCTGCGCATCGTTACAACAAACTATTGTCGATATACTGACGGACAAACTCGTCAAAGCCTCCGTCGCCACAGGCATCACCGAAATAGCAGTAGCAGGAGGCGTTGCCGCCAATTCGGGTCTGCGCGATGCGATGACCGCTCTGGCAAAAGAAAAAGAATGGACGGTTCATTTGCCGGAGTTCCGCTTTACCACCGACAACGCAGCCATGATCGGAATCACAGGTTATTTCAAATACCTGAAAGGCATCTTTTCCGGACAGGATGTAACGCCTGCCGCAAGGTTGGAGAGGGCGCTGTAGTTTTCGCGCTTATCCGCGTTCTATGTGAATAATGCGGGTTTAAAAAGAAAAAATTTTGTTTTTATTTATTTTTTTCTACTTTTGCATCTTAAATCACCTTAAATGAATCTGGACAATATTTGGGTAAAAGTTCAACTTGATGACACGATCGCTTTCGGGTTGTTGTATCATTTGTTGTATCCGGGTATGTGCCAGTATGCATCACAGCTCGTCAAAGATTGCCATCATGCGGAAGAACTGGTACATGATGCTTTTTTGAAGGCTTGGGACAAACGGAGGGATATTGTTTCGAAAGACGGTTCCATCAAAAAATACTTGTTCCGTTTGGTACACAACCAATGCCTTGATTGGCTCAGGAAGAGCAAAACCCAAAAGGAATCGTTCATGCAATTGCTTCCTTCTGAAGCATGGATACATATTTCTGAGCAATACGGTTTCGACGAATTTTTGATTGAACGACTGGAATCCGAAGAAATAACCCGTAAAATCCGAAGCGTTGTGGAACAATTGCCTGCCCAGTGTCGCGATATTTTTAACAAAAGCCGTTTTGAAAACAAGAGCAATGAAGAAATTGCCGCTGAATTGAATTTGTCCGTAAATACTGTCAAAACACAAATATATAGGGCATTGCAGAAGATAAAAGAACAAATTTACGGCTAATTTTTTTCGGTTTCTTGTAATCGTTTGTCGGGATTATTTCGTTATATGGGTAGAAGGATTTTATTCATTCAATGGAAAACAGTAGCACAAATATTGATTTTTTGATTGCGGGATTTTTCACCAATTCCCTGAACAAAGATGAATTGAAGGCATTAAACTCATGGTTGTCCGAAGATCAGTCGCATCGAAAAGGGTTCAACAGGCTACGTTCATCGTGGATCATTGCCGGATATGAACATGGCGCAAAAAACTTTGATGCGCGTCGCGGCTGGGCGGTACTCGAAAAGAACATCAAGCCGAGGAAAACAAGATGGATCAGACGGTTTGTTCCATTGCGGTATGCAGCATCCCTTTTGATATGCTTTGCATTGGGCGCAACTGTTTCAATTTTTGCTCCGGAAATCGAACAAATTCAATCGGCGTCTTTGGAAACATCCACCACAGTCAACGTTCCGCTAGGGGCGATGGCTAACGTGACCTTGCCGGATGGCTCAAAAGTATGGCTGAACGCAGGCTCGCTGATGACTTATCCTTCTGATTTTGGATTAGAACATCGTGACCTTCAATTGACAGGAGAAGCGTTTTTCGACGTAAAAAGCGATTCGTTAAAACCCTTCAATGTCCATACTTCCGGCATGACTGTAAAGGCATACGGTACAAGGTTTAACGTAAAAGCGTATCTGGATGATCAAACGTTAACCGCTACCCTGGAAAAAGGAAAAATAGATGTGCAAATACATGTATCTACCGGAGAAACAACAACATACAAATCTGTGACCCTGAAACCAAAGGAACAGTTGGTGATACAAAAAACGAGCAACGCAATGAAGACTGAAACCCCAACCGCAATTAGTCCGGAGCGTACTCAGGAAACCGTACAGCCCATAGCCTTGCCTGAACCTAATATCAAAGAAGTAATCATCACGCCGAATGTAAAAACAGAACTTTCAACCTCGTGGAAAGACAACAAATGGATCATTAGCGATGAGCCGCTCGAGCATTTCGTAGAAAGTCTGGAACGCAGATACAACCTGCGCATACATTTTGCTTCCGAAGAGTTAAAAAGCTACAAGTTTTCGGGAACGATTGAGAACGAAACAGTAGAACAGATTTTGACAGCCTTATCTTTGGCGGCTCCGGTAAATTATAAATTCGACAAAAATAGAGTCGAACTGAGCCTGAACCAAAAAGACAAGGATAAGTTCAGCAAAATTTTAAGAAACAGATAACGATGACGTCCCACTTAAAAAAAATGCCTATGAGTAAAACCTGAATCAGTAAAAAATCAAAAAAAGGAGAAAACAGTGACCGCTGCCTCTCCTTCTGAAAATGTTAAATCTTAACAGTAAGTATTAAAATTTAAACGTGTAAAAATATGAATTTATTTAATTTAACAGTAGAAATATCAAAAAAAATATTAAAATCAAAATTGTTGTTTATGATGAAAGCGACTTTATTTTTAACTTTTGTATTGTCATTTAGTTTGTTGGCTTCAACAAGCTATTCGCAAAATACGAGAATGAGTCTTGAAGTAAAAGCCGAGACTGTCAAATCGGTATTGATGCTGATCGAAGAACAGTCCAACTTTCGGTTTTTCTTTAACAGTGAACTTGTCGATCTGAATAAGATTATAGATGAATCGTTCACTAACAAAACGATAGACGAAATTCTCCAATCGATATTATCCGGCACATCGGTAGGGTACCGAATTCTGGATAATAACTTCGTGGTGCTGTCGTCAGCAGAAGTGCTGCAACAGATCACTGTTACCGGTACGGTAACCGACCCAACCGGCGACCCGCTACCGGGCGTAAACGTGGTGATTAAAGGTACCAAGCAGGGAACCACAACCAATCCCAACGGCGTTTACTCCTTGCAAGTGCCGGACGGGAACGCTACTCTAGTGTTTTCTTTCGTAGGGTTTGCGAGTCAAGAATTTTTGGTGGGCGACCGACGCGCCATCAATGTGACCCTTAGAGAAGATGCAAGTGAATTAGAAGAAGTGGTGGTGATTGGATATGGAACTGTCAGAAAAGCCAACCTCACCGGTTCTGTGGACCAAATACGAGGGGAAGTCTTGGAAAACAGAGCCGTAGTTAGCACCTCACAAGCCTTACAGGGAACAATGGCAAACCTGAATATCTCCTCTTCGGCAACTTCAGGACAGGGCGGAAGACCCGGCGCCTCTATGGATATGAATATTCGTGGGTATTCGGGATTAGGCAACACAGGTTCCGGCAGCACATCCTCACCGCTGATTGTCATCGACGGCGTGCAATCAACCAGCGACGCTTTCCGCGACATCAACCCAAATGATATCGAAAGTATTTCGATACTGAAAGACGCCGCTTCAGCGTCCATTTACGGATCAAGCGCACCCTACGGAGTAATCCTGATCACGACAAAGAGAGGTTCCACCGAGTCAATTCCCAAAATTACATACAACAATAATTTTGGTTTCTCGCAACCCATTAATCTTCCACATTATGTCAATTCGCTCACTTTTGCCGAAAGAATAAACGAATATCTTGACAATGCCGGCAGATCGCCTCATTACCTTCCTGCTGATATACAGAGAATCAAAGACCATCAGGCAGGACTTATTCCCGAATCCATACAGGATCCCACTCCCGGTTCGGATGCATGGCTGGAACAAGCAAACAACGACTGGTACAGTATTTTATACAAGGACTTTTCGTTTTCGCAGCAACACAATGTCGGCGTGTCGGGCGGTACGAAAAATATGACTTACTATGTCGGGCTTGGCTACAACCATAAGGGCGGGCAGTATAATTTCGGAACCGATTCATACCATCGGGTCAATGTCAGAACCAATCTAAGCGCTCGGTTGACGGATTGGCTAACCTTCAACACCAGAGGCGCATTTTCGGAAGGACGAAGCGACTATCCCACTCCCATCAGAGGTACTGTAGGCGCAGATTATGAGACCTATATCGCCCGCAGTTTTCCGACATGGGCGTTGAGATATCCCACCGGCGAATGGAGTTGGATGGGGCGTATCGGAGGAACATTAACCTCGGGAGCGCGCGACAAAACTACCACCGATCAGGCGGCGCTCACGGGCGAGTTCGTGATGAAACCTTTGCCGGGCTGGAATGTGACTGTTAATTACACATTCGACAAAACCTTGATCAACAGAAGCCAGCATCATGCTTGGCCTTCCTATACCCTGCCGAGCGGGAGAAGAGTGCCCTACCAGGAAGTGAACTATAATTCCCTTCAACGTTGGCATACGCAGACTGAACGCCAAGTGATCAATGCCTTTACCTCATACGAACGCGACTGGGGAAGCCACAACTTCATGATTATGGGAGGATATGTTCAGGAATTGACCGATTATCTGACGTGGAACGCGATGAACCGAGATCTGTACACCGAAGATATTCCTTCGTTTACAACGACGTATGGCACCGGTCAGAGCGTCGGCG
>Ga0099364_10009422_pt1 | contig 13550 bp, 8 predicted proteins | sample TergutTh196P3_FD_73070 | JGI IMG/M metagenome (GOLD analysis project Ga0099364, IMG submission 73070) | Microcerotermes parvus P3 segment gut microbial communities from Pointe-Noire, Republic of the Congo - Th196 P3 | ecosystem: Host-associated > Arthropoda: Insects > Digestive system > Gut ...
CCAATGGCTGCGGAAAGTCCAATGTAGTGGATGCAGTTAAATGGGCGCTGGGGGAGCAGGCTTCCAGAGCCCTGCGTGCGGAGAGAATGGAGGACGTGATTTTTAACGGCACCGAGGAAAGGCGGGCTGTTAATGTTGCGGAAGTCATTCTTACCCTGGGGAACGATACTGGCTTACTCCCCCTGGATGTGCCGGAAATCGAAATTAAACGCCGCCTTTACCGTTCCGGTGAAAGCGAATACTTTATAAACGCCGCTCCTGTTAGATTAAAAGAAGTCCGCGAGCTTTTCTGGGACACAGGAGTAGGGAAAACTGCCTATTCTGTCATGGAACAGGGGAAAATCGACCAAATTTTGTCGTCAAAGCCGGAAGACAGGCGATATCTCTTTGAAGAAGCCGCCGGAATCACCAAATTTAAAGTGAGGGGAGCCGAAGCTGAGAGAAAACTCGCCAGAACTGAAGAAAATATGCGGCAGGTGGAGGGAATACTCGGCGAAGTTAAGCGTTCCTATGACACTTTAAAAAATCAATCAGAAAAAACCCTGAAGTACAGGGCACTCAGAGACGAAGTTTTCCAATACGAACTGGATATTCAGCTTTTAAGGCTTAAAAATATCCGGAACGAAAGGGATGAAAAACAGGGCATCTTAAAAAAGAGAACGGATGAAAGGGATTTAATCAAAAATGAAATAGAGGCTGCCAATAAAGACCTCGAAGAAAATATGGACCTGGTTAATACCCTGGTCGCCCAGTTTGCCGAGTACCAGAAGAATATCTACGGGCTGGCTGTGGAAAAAAATGCCAGGGAAAAGGAGATTCGTCTTTTATCCGAGCAGAGGAGCGATATAAAGGCAAAGATCTCCCTTAACGAGGGACGCGAGAAAACTGCCGGGGAGAAAATCGAAGAACTAATCCAGGACGCAGATGAGCAGGACAATGTAGTAAGGGATCTTCGCAAGAAGGTTCAAGATATAGAAGAAAACATCACCGCCTTTGAAAAAAATATCCAGCATACCATAGAACGCATGGGTGAAAACGAAAAAAGTATACGCCAGGCGGAAAACGATATACTAAAGCTCGAAGGGGACAGGGCAGGTTTTGAAAAAAATCTGGAAGCAATTACTGACGATATAGTTGCCGCCCTGGATGCCGGGCTCAGGGAGGCAGGTTATTCTGCCGCAGAGAGGCGGAATTCCGAGGCTGCCTTAAGCGAGAATCTCTCCCTTTTAAAGACCATTCTTTCCGGCAGGGAAGCCATAGTAAGGGACTTTGCCCAGGCAGCCGAGAGGGCTTTTACCGGCGGCAAGATGCCTACACCGGAGGAGCTGAAGCGTCTGGCAGAAAACCTTGCCACCGGCCTTGCCGAGGCTGCCGGCAAGGCGGAGGGAGCCCTGGAGCTCTTCGAAGCTTATAAGAAAAGTTCTCCATCCTTCCTCGACGATTTTCTGGCTCCCGAGGGGATAATAACCAAAAAACGGGGATTGGATTCCAGCATTAGAGACTGCCGTGAAGCAGTTCTCTTGAAAAGGGAGCAGATCAACGACCTTAGAAAGCAGAATGAGGAACTAAACCAGAAATTAAACGAGTACAGGGTTACCCTGGAAGAGCTCAGGCTGAACCGCATGCAGATGGCAACCCAGGCGCAGGCAGCCGAGGAGCAGGGACGTTTAATAAGGCGGGAATTAAAAGGTCAGGAAACCCTGTTAAAAAATATACAGGACGAACTATACCTGGACAGAAAACGCCTTGAAGAAATGGACGAAAGAATTCTGGATGCAGAAAATGAAATTGCAGAAATTGAAAAAAAGGGTAAGCAGTTAAGTGCTGATTTGGAAAATCTGGAAAAAGACATAAGTGTAAAGAACAGCGATGTTGCAGGCAAGCAGGACAGCATAAGAAAGCGCATGACCGAGCAGGCAAGAGCCCAGGAAGCCATGGAAAAAATTCACCTGGAACTTGTCCAAGCGGAAACCGAGATAAAAAACATCCAGGACAATTTCCGTGATACACATTCCAGGGATCTGATGGAATTTGAGGAGAGGATTTACACGATCACTACAGGGGTTAGTGAGCTGCGTGAAAAACTTGCAGGGGGAAGGCAGGCTCTGCGTGATCTGGGTTCTGTAAACCTCGCTGCCCCGGAGGAATTTGCCGAAACAAAGGAACGCTATGAGTTTCTTTCCGGCCAGCTTGAAGACCTTGTAAAGGCAAAGGCGGATCTGGAAAAACTTACGATTGAGATAAGAAACGAATCGTCCGCTTTATTTAAGTCTACCTACGATAAAATAAGAAGGAACTTTTACAATATGTTCAGGCGGCTCTTTGGCGGCGGGCGGGCGGAACTCCGGCTTTCTGATCAGGTGAATGTGCTGGAATCGGGGATAGAGATCTACGCCCAGCCGCCGGGCAAGAAACTGGAAAACATCAACCTTCTCTCCGGCGGCGAGAGATCGATGACAGCAGTTGCACTGTTATTCGCAACTTACCTGGTAAAGCCCTCACCCTTCTGTTTATTGGACGAAATCGACGCCGCCCTTGACGATGAAAATGTAGGCCGCTTTTCCCAGCTCTTGAGGGAGTTTGGTAAAACAAGCCAGTTTATTATTATTACGCATAACAAAAAAACCCTTACCTCTGCAAAAACCCTCCTGGGTGTTACCATGGAGGAATCGGGGATTAGTAAAATAATTTCTGTAAGGCTGGAAGGCCAGACTGAGTCTGTGGAAGAAGAGCCGGTTTACTATGATGATGATCCCGATCAGAGCGAACTCTTTGAGGAAGAGGAAGCGGAAGCCGAAGCAGAAACCGGTTCCGTAGAAAATTGATAAATAAAATTTATGGAAAATAGTTCTTTTAAGAGTATAAGCGAAATTTTTATCAAAGCCCTGCTTGGGCGTGTTCATGAGCACGCTATTATTAAGACCTGTGATATAGTGTTTTCACCGGAATTAATTAAGGCCTGTGAGAGTAATGTCTGCGGCAAGTATGGGAAATCCTGGACCTGTCCCCCGGGTGCAGGATCCATGGAAGAGCAGATAAAAAAAATTATGGAATATTCCCATGCTCTTATTTTTACCACTAAAGGGGATTTGGATGATTCCTTTGATTATGAAGGCATGCAAGAGACAGGGGCTGTTCACAATGCGCTGACACAGGAAATGCACGGCAGGTTTGGCAGGGCTTACCCTGTGTACGGCGCCGGCAGCTGCAGGCTCTGCGAAAACTGTGCCTATCCCGAACCCTGCAGGTTCCCCGAAAAGGCATTTCTCTCCCTTGAGGCTGCCGGTATTAATGTGAGCGAACTCAGCCGGGCAGGGGGAATTCGTTATAATAATGGAGAAAATACAGTAACATTTTTTTCTTTTATATTGTATAATGAAATAGTTAGCGATTAAAGATTTTTTAGAGAGTTTTTTGGAGGCATTTATGGCAGATTTTACCGGTACTTATAATGAGATTTCCGAACTTTTACAAAAAGGCAGAGCAAAAGAGATTGTAGAAGCTGTAGAAAAGGCATTGGGCGAGGGTGCTTCCCCTGCTGATATACTCGAAAAAGGCTTAATTTCCGGAATGGGAATTATCGGCGGGAAATTCGCCAAGGGCGATGTCTTTGTTCCGGAGGTGCTGGTTGCAGCCCGTGCCATGAACAGGGCCTCGGCAGTGTTAAAACCGGCTCTTGCCGAAGCAGGGGTAGAACCTGTGGGCACTGCGATAATCTGTACTGTTAAAGGCGACCTCCACGATATAGGAAAAAACCTGGTAAGAATGATGATTGAGGGCAAGGGAATTGATGTAATTGACCTGGGTGTGGACTGCCCAGCTGAAAAAATAGTGGAAACGGTAAAAACCACCAATGCAAAAGTGGTATGTCTTTCCGCTCTTTTAACCACCACCATGCTTGCACAGAAGGAAGTTATTGATGCACTTAAAACTGCCGGGGTAAGGGATAAGGTAAAGGTAATGGTTGGCGGCGCTCCTGTAACCCAGAACTTTGCCGATGAAATAGGAGCCGATGCATATACCCCGGACGCAGCCACCGCAGCGGATGTTTGCAGGACCTTTTACAACTAGAGCTTTCGGCAGAGAGCCGGATAATTCCAGGAACAAAAATCTTCTCCATATATTAATCGCTCAGGGTGTGATCCTGTCTTCTCCCTGCGGCGGCGGGGGTACCTGCGGCAAGTGCAGAGTGCGTATTATAGAAGGAAAAATAACAAACGGAGCTCAGCCTGATGAAGACGGCTGGGTTCTTGCCTGCCAGGTATGGGGTGCAACAGACCTTGTTATAGAAGCAGGAGAGCTCAGTTCTAACGAACTGGGTTCTGACGAACTGGGTTCCGGTGAACTGGGTGCTAACGAGCTTGGTAACAATGAAATATCTTCCCCGGCAGAGATCAGCCATAAGCATGGTGTTGCCCTGGACCTGGGAACCACCACAATTTCTGCCAGGCTCATAGATCTGGATACTGCCGGTGTACTGGAAACTATTTCCCAATTAAACAACCAGCGAATTTTTGGTGCAGATGTAATGAGCCGGATAGGAGCCGCAAGGGAGGGGAAAACAGCGGAGCTTTATGCTGCAATAAACAGCCAGATCGAAAAACTTTTAAGTAATTTTATTGATAAATGGAAAATCCGCAAAATAGAAAAACTCACTGTAAGCGGAAATACTGTAATGATGCATCTCTTTCTGAATGTAGATCCTTCCCCCATGGGGGTGCTTCCCTTTACTCCGGTTTTTCTGGAAGAAAGGGAGATCCCCGGCATTGCTCTGTCCCTCCCTGTTGATAAAGTAATATTATTGCCTTCAATATCCGCCTTTGTCGGTGCGGACATCACTTCCGGCCTGGCTGCACTGGATATACCCGATTCAGAAAAGGATCTTCCCTCCCTCCTTGTTGATATTGGCACCAACGGAGAGATGGCATTATTAATCTCCGGTGATGAAGGCTTAAAGATCCTCTCCTGTTCTACAGCTGCAGGACCTGCCTTTGAAGGGGCGGAGATCTCCTGCGGAATGGGCGGGGTCAGGGGAGCAATCAGCAGTGTGAGTATGAACCCGGATAAGACAGAGGGTGATTCCCAGAGAATTATTTACTCGACTATAGGGGGAGCAGAACCCAGGGGGATCTGCGGATCAGGCTTGATTGACGCTGTTGCCCTGATGCTCTCTCTGGGCATTATCGATGAAACTGGTTATATGGAAGAATATGAAAATGGTTTTGAAATTGCTCCCGGAGTAATTATAATCAACAGGGACATAAGGCAGTTTCAGCTTGCAAAGAGTGCGATTCTTTCCGGCATTATGGCTTTATGCAAAAAAGCGGAACTTGAAACCAGCGATATAAAAAATATTTATATTGCCGGGGGCTTCGGGTTTTTTATCAATAAAAAAAATGCAGTGGCTGCCGGGCTTTTGCCCGGGGAGTTTCTGGACAATATCCATGTGATGGGGAACCTGAGTTTAAGGGGAGCTGAGGAAGCACTTTTTTCCGGAGATTTTATTGAAAGATGTAAGAAAATTGTAAGTTCTTCCATTGATGTTGATCTTTCTTCTGATCCGTTCTTTATGGAAGAATATACAAAAAATATGATATTTCCACTTTGAATAGTTTTACTCTTGGTATAGATTAACTATATAGATAAATTATTTATGGAGGAAAGATTATGAAAAAATTTAAAATCATGTCGTTTTTTATGCTCTTCTTTATCGCTTCAGCATCATTAATTGCCATGCCGTCCGCTGACCCGGGTGCAGATGCAAGATCCCTTAATAACAGGGTGACAGCTCTGGAAAACCAGGTGATGCTTTTGGAAAGGCAGCTTGGAACGGCTGTGCCTGCAGGACCTGCACGCATAGATATTCTGACTTTTTCGGACTTCCACGGCAGGGTAGATCCTCCGCAGTATTCCGGGAATGCAAATGAGCCGGGAGCTGCAAGGCTCGTAGCCTATGCTGAATGGCTCAGGGCGCAAAACCCCAACCCAAACAATGTAATCACAATAGGGGGAGGGGATGAATTCCACGGTTATGCTCTTTCCAATATTTCCATGGGTGAAACTGTAATTTCGATGATGAATTACCTTACAAGGGATCAGAACTATAATATGTATATTGCAATGGGTAATCACGAATTCAGTTTCGGACCTGCACATCCTGAAGTACTGGGGGAGAATGTAACCCTTCTTTCTGCCGACCTTTTCTATGCAGCTGATGCAGTAGAAATTCTGGGAGACCTTGTTACGACCGGCCCCGGGCAGAGACCTTCCTATGCAAAACCCTACGATATAATATCATTCCCTGATCACAATATCACCATAGGCCTTGTGGGTTTAATGAATTCCGGAATGAGGACTTTAATTTCCGGCGGTATGGCAGGTTATGACCTTAGAACTCCCGGCCCCGGTGAGCCCTCATCTTACGATGATGCAATAGACGAAATTATCACCCGGCTCAGGGTGCATTACGGTGTAAACGCCGTAGTGGCAGTAACTCATATGGGCGGGAATTCTGCTGCAATAAATTATGTTGCAAACCGCTTCGATGTTGATGCTGTTATCGGCGGGCATAACCATACCAGGGTTAACCGCTATGAAACCGTTATGCGCAACGGAGTACAGAGGCAGATCCCCATAATAGAAGCAGGCCAGCACGGACAGAATATGGGAAGGATCTCCCTTCACTTTAACGAAGCAGGTATTTTGGAAAATGCAGAGCAGTGGCTCTCACCTGTAAACGCTATCAGGGATTTTGGGAACACTCCGGAAACCCAGGCGGATTTTAATTCCGTTGCACGGCACTATAATGCAATGGAAGGAATAATTCAGGGTTTCAGAAATACCTATGCCGCTTACTTTGGTTTTGAAATCGGCCCCTATGGAACTTACTTTGAAGACAGAGCAGGAAGGGATCAGTGGGTAACCCGCCTGGTGCTTGATTATGTTGTGGACAGGCTGGGAGACAACAGCGTTGTAATGGTGTCAAACAGCGGCGGCTGGCGCAATACCGGGCTCTGGCCCAGGACTGCTGCATCCCCTGTAACCAGGCAGGACATGTACAGTACCATGCCCTTTAACAATGCAATTCTGCTTTTCCAGATGTACGGAAGGGATTTAATCTACCTTCTAAATGGTGCGCCTGACATGCCTCATCTTCCTCCGCCCCTGGGACCCCTCCCTGCGGCAAATATGATGGGTCAGGTGAATACCGGTGTACACCGCGGTGCAGACGGCGCCTGGTATATCACAGCCACAGAACACAGAATTAACGACAGCAGCATTTATACTGTTATTGGTTCAAACTTTATCTGGGGCGGCATAGGTCAGCCCGGTGGTGACAGGTTCCCCTTCCCGGGAAATGCCCACGGTAATGTATCGGGAATGACCTATATTGCAGAACCTCTTGCTCTCCTTTACCCCACAGCCGCCGATGCAAACCCGACAATGCCCTGGTCGGAATTCATTGCCATGGCAAGTACAGATTCCACCCTTTGGGAAGGTTATGGGGCGATGATGCTGAGGAATGCGCTTGAACTCTCAACAGAGGCAAGAAGGGCACCGGTGAACCAGTGGTCTTCGGAACTCAGCCTTAGCGTTACTGGTCAGGGAACTGCGTCAATTGCTTCACCTTTTGCACCTGGAAACCGCACAAGGTTTGTTAACCCCACCTGGATAACAGTTAATGCTGCCGGCAATAACTTCCAGGGCTGGTATTCCGGCGGTGTTTTATTAAGCCGGGAAGCCGAGTACAGTTTTGCCATCAGCGAAGATACCGTACTGGAAGCAAGGTTCGGAAATTGATGTTTGTCCAGCATACTTGATTAATGAACCCAATCAAGGTATCATCGATCATGGATATTTAAAATATTTTTTTGGAGGAAATTTTATGAAAAAGATTATTTCTGTATTAATTTTGTGCGGATTAGTTGCCGCTTCTGGTTTTGCTGTGGGAGGACAGCAGGCCGGTGCTGATGGTGAAATCACCGTTAGGCTCTTAACCGATGCTACAGGCATTGATGACAGATCCTTTAATGCAGCTGCATGGAGAGGAATCCTCGAATTCTACGGTGATACCTGGGCAAATCAGGCAAGACGCGGAAGGATTTATGAGGTAATTACTGCTCAAACTGCTGACATGTATGTCCCCAACCTTCGCACAGCTACTGATGAAGGTCACGACCTTATCGTAACAACCGGCTTTACCTGGGCAGATGCCCTGGGTACAGTTGCTGCCCAGAACCCCAGGCAGAACTACCTTATTGTAGATGTTGACTGGGTAGGTCAGCCCAATGTAATGCAGGCAACCTTTGCCGAGCATGAAGGCTCCTTCCTTGTCGGAGTAGCCGCTGCACTTAAAGCCCAGGAAGACGGAATTGTAAATCCCCGCTTCGGCTTCATAGGCGGCGTTCCCGGTGCAGTAATTACGAAATTCCATGTCGGTTTTATCCAGGGTGTAATGTCCGTACTCCCCAACGCCCAGTTTGTCGACTACTATACCAATGACTGGGGTGCACCTGCATTGGCAATGACCCAGGCCAGAAACTGGTATGATTCCGGCGTATACGCAATCTTCTCCGCGGCAGGTGGAAGCGGCAACGGTACAATCGCCCAGGCCAGGGAATACCGCCAGGCAGGCAGGAATGTATGGGCAATCGGCGTAGACTCCGATCAGCATGATGAAGGTCTTTACAATGCAACTGATTCTGCAGTACTTACCTCCATGCTTAAGAGAGTGGAATCTGCCTTAATTTATGCCCTGACTGCTGTACAAAACAATAACTTCTCCGGAAGGGTAATTGAGTTTGACCTTGCAATGGACGGTGTCGGCTATTCAACAACCAATCCCGCCATGACTCCTTCCATAGTATCAAGGCTGGAAGAGTATAGAAGGCAGATAATTTCCGGTCAGATTACAGTAAGACCCACTTATGCACAGGCAAGAAGCCTCCCGGGCTTCCCCCAGAACCTCTTGGCCAGGGACGATTAATGTCAGGTATGATATCCGAAAAGTTGGACAACTTGTTCGGATATCTACCTTATAAAGGTATTTTCGTACCGTTTTGAAGAAACGGGAGAAAATACAAGGGCTGACCGAGAAGTAATGGACTTCTCGGTCAGCCACTTTTTTTGCATTTTTTTGGTTTTTCATTTATAATGGAAGGAATTACACTTAGTTAGTTACTAACGAGGGATGCCTATGTCAAAAACTGCAATAGAGATGCTGGAGATTACCAAGATTTTTCCTGGTATTATCGCCAACGACAGAGTCAATTTACAGGTAGAGGAGGGGGAAATACACGCCCTCCTCGGTGAAAACGGAGCCGGTAAGTCTACCCTGATGTCCATACTATTCGGATTGTACGAGGCGGACGGCGGGACCATAAAGATACGGGGTGAGGAAGTAAAAATCCAGAGTCCGAACGATGCCACCGACTTAAAAATCGGTATGGTTCACCAGCACTTTAAGCTGATACATAATTTTACCGTAACCGAGAATATAGTTCTGGGGCTTGAACCCTCAAAACCCTGGGGAAACCTGGATATAAAATCTGCCGAGAGCAGGGTTGCGGAGCTGTCCAATGCCTACGGGCTCGCCGTAGACCCCAGGGCAAAAATCGAAAATATAACTGTGGGAATGCAGCAGAGGGTGGAGATCTTAAAGATCCTTTACCGTAATGCGGATATCTTAATTTTTGACGAACCCACTGCCGTCCTTACCCCCCAGGAAATTGATGAACTTCTTTCCATAATGGGGCGGTTAAAAGCTGAGGGAAAAACCATTATTTTAATTACCCATAAGTTAAGGGAAATTAAGGCTGTTGCTGATCGCTGTACAGTCCTAAGGCGTGGAAAGTATATAGATACTCTGGATGTTGCCTCTACCTCAGAGAGCGAACTGGCGGAAAAAATGGTGGGAAGAGCCGTCAGTTTTAAGATTGAGAAAGAAAAGGCAGTTCCAAAAGATGTAATTTTAAGTATACAAAAGATCACTGTTATTGGTTCCAGAGGGACGGCGGCAGTTGAGGATCTTTCGCTTGATGTCCGTGCCGGAGAAGTGGTAGGGATTGCAGGGGTGGACGGCAACGGCCAGTCCGAACTGGTGGCTGCCATTTCCGGTCTTCTTCCTGTTAAATCCGGGAAAATATTCCTTAAGGGAAAAGACATTAGTACGGAAACAATCAGGAACCGGAACGAAAGCGGCATGGGGCTGGTACCGGAGGACAGGCATAAGCACGGACTTGTTCTGGATTTCCGCCTGGACGAAAACCTTATCCTTAAAAACTTCCGCGAAGCTCCCTATACAGGAACTGCCGGCTTCCTTAACTTTCCCGTTATACGAAAGCATGCCGAGGATCTGATTACAGACTTTGACATAAGGGCAGGGAACGGTCCTGCAACCCTTGCAAGATCCATGTCCGGCGGGAACCAGCAGAAGGTAGTAATTGCAAGGGAAATTGATGTATCTCCCGATCTCCTCATTGTCGCTCAGCCCACAAGGGGGCTGGATGTGGGAGCCATTGAATACATACATAACAGAATAATTAAAGAAAGGGATAAAGGCAGGGCAGTATTGCTTGTCTCCTTTGAACTTGACGAGATTCTGGGTCTATGCGATAGAATTGCCGCTGTTTCCAAGGGGCAGATAGTCGGGATTGTAGACGCAGAAGATGCGGACGAGCGGCAAATCGGAGCCATGATGGGGGGTGTTGCTAATGCCTAATGACAATATAAAGGCGGAAAAAATCCCCGCCGACTCAAAACTATCAGACAGAATTCTGGAAGTATTAACCAATTCCAGCGGGCTTGTTTCCATTGCAGTTGTAGTCCTGGGCTTCCTTGTGGGAACCGTTATTATACTGGCTGTCGGGCGTAACCCCCTGGGTATGTATTCTGCTCTGCTCCAGAACCTCACCGGCTTTTCCGTTCACCAGAGAACGGGGGAATTGGTCTGGAACCAGAGGCATATAGGGGAGTGGCTTACTTCTTCCATGCCCTTAATTCTCTGCGGCCTGTCCATGGGTTTTGCAGCGAGGACAGGGCTCTTTAATATCGGAGCAGAAGGCCAGTATGTGGCAGGAATTACAGCCGCACAGTTTGCCGCCTTTTACCTTCCCCGCGTTGCAGGGATCCATGCCTTTATGGCAGTTATAGTTGCCGTTTTGGCAGGTGCAGTCTGGGGAGGCATAGTAGGTTTTTTTAAAGCCAGGTTTAAGGTTTCCGAAGTTGTGGCGACGATAATGATGAACTATATTGCCCTTTACCTCCATAGGATTCTCACCTTCCAAATACCCGGAACCAGCACATTCAGAACGCCGGACTTCCCCGAAACAGCTACCCTTTCCAGCAGCGTAATGGAATCCATTACAAATTATTCACGCCTGAACCACGGCCTATGGTTTACCATTATAGCCGTCGTTCTTTACTGGCTTATTATGGAAAAAACCCGCATGGGTTACTCGCTTAGGGCAACAGGCTTTAACAGGGAAGCAGCCCGTTACGGCGGTATAAATGTAAACGCAAACATTACAGCTTCAATGGCAATTGCCGGTGCCTTCGCAGGCCTTGCAGGCGCCATTGTCTGCCTGGGCAGTTTCCCCAACGGCAGGGTGATGGCAGGACAGGACGGCTTTGGCTTTGACGGAATTGCAGTTGCACTGGTCGGTAACAGTAATGCCCTGGGAATTACCCTGGCAGGGCTTCTCTTTGGCATGCTCAGGTCTGCCCAGCCTTTAATGCAGGGGCATCAGATCCCCAGGGAAATTACCGTAATTATTACCGGTTTAATTGTTATATTTATTTCACTAAGAGCAGGTGCGAAACTTTTGATCGAATGGCAGATGAAGGAGAAAGCCCGCAAGGAGCAGGCTGCAGTACTTTCTGCCCGGGGAGGAGGGGTACCGGAACCGCCGCCAGACTCGCCAGCGGAACCGCCGCCGGAATCTGGGCAATCCGATCCTGCACCCGAAGGAGATAAAAACGATGTTTGATTTATTTGAAAATATATGGCGGCTTTTACCCCTTGTTTTTATGATGACAACTCCGATTTTTATTGCTGCAATCGGCGGTATGATCTGTGAAAGGGCCGGTGTTGTAAATATTGCACTTGAAGGCTTAATGACCATAGGCGCAATGTCGGCAGCCACCACCCATGTCCTTCTGGAAAGCAGCATAGGTTTTTCCATTCCCCTGGCAATGCTTGTTGCCGCAACTCTGGGCTGTCTTTTTTCCATGATCCATGCCTTTGCCTCGATTACCTTAAAGGCCGATCAGATAATCTCCGGCACCGGAATAAATCTACTGTCACTGGGAATTACAGTCTTTTTCTGCCAGCTCTTGTTCTCCATGGACAGGACTGTAAGCCACAGAACCCTTATCAGTATAGGTTTCGGCGGAGTATTCCCCACCACCTGGCTAGCATTGGCAATCCTCGGCTTCTTTTCCTTCATGCTTTACAAAAGACCCTGGGGGCTTAGGCTTAGGGCAGCAGGGGAGCATCCCCAGGCTCTCGCCTCCGCCGGTGTAAACGTAATCAGGATTCGCTATATTGCAGTTTTAATCTCCGGGGCCTTGGCCGGTCTTGCAGGAGCCTGCATAGTACTCACCGAAACCACCGAATTTGCCGTGAACTCAATTAACGGCAGGGGCTTTATTGCCCTGGCGGCAGTTTCCTTTGGCCGCTGGATTCCCCTGGGAGTGCTTGGCGCATCCTTCCTCTTTGGCTTTTCATCGGTACTGGCTGTTATCATTATCAATAACGAAGCCCTCAGGGCAGTACTCCCGGCGGAGTTCTTTAACCTGCTCCCTTACTTCATTACGCTTCTGGCATTGGTAATCTTCAGCGGCAAGGATTTCTCGCCCAAGGCAGTGGGCCAGCCCTACGACAAGGGGAAGTAGAATGCTGTGAAGCTGTGCGATTTAAATTATATGTTTTAAAAATGATATAAAAACCATCGGGAATAGTACCTGTAAAACATGTTGCTCATTCCCTTTGGTTAAACATTATAACAGCCCAGCTCCTTTATTGTTTTCTTCATTTTCTGGAATCAGATTCCTGTTTGCAGCTATTATAAAATGAAGGTGCTGGGCAGCAACGAATTTTTTACAGGCACTATTCCCGACTGTCTAAAGCAATTCTTCTTCATACATTATTTCAGCCCTACTGTCTGCACATTCATATTTCTCTGCACAATTTGTTTTAATATTATCATTGGGATTTATTTTCTCCTTGAATTTCATTGTCTATTTCCCCTATAATTAGCCCACCAGGAGAAACCATGAAGTCTTACAGCACCATGTCAAAAGAAGAACTTTTGGCAGAAAAAGAAATGTTAACTGCCGAATTTAATGTCCATAAGGCGAAGGGGCTTAAACTTAATATGGCAAGGGGTAAGCCTGATGATGATCAGCTTAACCTTTCCATGCCGATGATGGATGTGCTTGGTTCACAAACCAGCCTGACTGCCGAGGGGAATATAGACTGCCGGAATTATGGGGAACTTACAGGGATTCCCGAGGCAAAAAAACTCTTTGCTGAATATATGGGAGTTAAC
>Ga0099364_10009423_pt1 | contig 13550 bp, 9 predicted proteins | sample TergutTh196P3_FD_73070 | JGI IMG/M metagenome (GOLD analysis project Ga0099364, IMG submission 73070) | Microcerotermes parvus P3 segment gut microbial communities from Pointe-Noire, Republic of the Congo - Th196 P3 | ecosystem: Host-associated > Arthropoda: Insects > Digestive system > Gut ...
AAAAGAACGGTTGGGGGGGAGCCTGTTTCCCTCCCCCCCCCCCCCCCCAGTTTAACATTTTGATCCAAAAAATTTTGAGTCAAAAATATTTGAGGACTATCCTCTAAAAAGGGATCCATTTTAGGATACCCCGAAGCGATAACGTTTGCTCCGTTGTTGTCCATATAATTTTTTGCCATCTCCAAGTGGAGCGGAGTCTCACAAAAATAACGCCAAAGTGTCAGATGAAAAAGTTCATTATACTGCTCTTGCTGACTTGCCGTAAACATAAACGAATAAGGAACGTAGCATGTCAAAGCGTACTTGGAAATGGCTAAAGACGAATACTCTTTTCCCAGTTTTTCCGAAAAACCTCTTTCGGGAAAAAACACAAAGTCCGGCGAAAAACTTTTGGGAGAAATCACCTTTTTCCTGTTAAAATCCACACCGTAAGAAACGTTCATGTTTCGTTGCTGGAAAAAGTTGTAATCCTTTTCCAGTTTTTCAGGCGAGATTTTACGGGCATCAGGGACAATAAGAATTTGTACCGTGAACATAGGGTCTTTTTTCAACGCATCATAAAGCGACTGTGCGCTCCATTTGGCACAGTCGTGAACAAGAAAGAGAACATGCAGCGGTCGTTTTTTCTGCTCTTGTTTGAGTCTTTGGATTACGGCATCGTAGTTGGCGCGAAGTTCCGATTCTGTACTTTTGAACAAGACAGTTTTTCTATGCCTACGGAGCGTCCTCTTCAAAGTACGAGACGGGAGGAGAGCCGCCAGCACTTTCAGTATGACGCAATAGCACCTGATCAGCAATGTTACAGGGCTATAGGGCTGGCAGTAAAATTTCCCATGTATTTGTTTTTTCGAGTTCATGGCTTCGTTCCTTTTGAGGACAATAATCCCACGTCGAGAGTCATGTTAGGCAAGCCCCAATGCCGACACCGCTAACCAGCGAAACGCTTCCGCCGGGCAAAACCGGTGCCGACGTACTAGCGAAAGCCTTACCTGAATACCCTCGTACTTTCCTCTTTGGTAATCGGCGAGCGAAGGTCGTCCGAGATGACCTGGACGTTAATACGATGGTCCCCTTCAATCTGGCTGCGTGCGGAAAGCCGATACAAGTTCTCACTCCTCGGTTCTAACAACGGGATCGACTCGAACTGGATGATTCCGCCGTTCGCTTGGAAACGTCCCCCTTCCGCTCTCACAAAGGTCATGCCTTCCGGCAGGGTGGCTCGCACCCGAACGTTCTCGGCGGCTCTCGTGCCGCGATTGGAAACACGGATTTCGTAAATCACATCTTTACCGACTTCCACTAAATTGGAATCACCAGCAATGTCAAACGTAATCGCCGCTATTCCGTCGATGGTAACCGGCAACACCGATTCAGCCCGCAAGTTGTTCTCGCCGGTGCCGGTAAAACGCAGGGAATGTTCCCCCTTTTGAATCGGCATGACAATCAATTCGATTTCTCCCGCTTCTTGGGCAGGTAACTCTTCCAATGCCCAATGGACACTGTGCGTCGCGGCATCATACACGCCGCTCTGATTGGTGCTGACAAACTGCACTGCCGACGGCAATGCCAATTCCAGTGCGACATTGTGTGCCGAAGAGTTGCCCTTGTTGGCGACGATCAACCGATAATCCGAAGTCCGTTCTAAAAACCGACTACGTGCTCCGACAATTTCCAATTCCAACACAGGAGCGAGCGCACGAATCGTGGTTCGTTCTTCGACCATCAAATTACCATCCGCCGTTACAACGACGTGGTTCACCAAATTGCCTGCCCCGACACAGAGCAACGGGAGTGTCAATTTTTTCGACTCTTTTGGTCGCAAGGTGGTGATTCCTCGATTTTGTATGACACGTCCATCGCGGTGAAAGAGTCCATCAGGCACTCTTTCTTCCAGTACGACGTTTGTTACTGTTGCGGTACCGGGATTGCTCACGATGATTTCAATGTTTGCGATTTCCCCGAGTTTTACCTCCGCAGGCGCTCTCACTTCGACTTTAAGCATAGGGCGTGTTACAGCAATACGTCCCGACACTTCCCCTGAATAATTGACCGTTGCCACGCTACCGATCTCTCCTTCACGAACCGGCAATACTCTCATTTCGACCACCAACTGAACATTCGGGTCAAGATTGCCGACCGACCACCGGAGTTCGCCGTTCGGCAAAACATCGGCTTCGGGAATCGTGGAGAGAAGCCGGGTTCCCTGTGGAATCCTGTCGATAATTGTAACGTTCCTTGCAACCGATTGTCCCACATTTTGGATGACTGTTTTCAGCGTTGCTGGTTGGTCAATCACGACTTCCTCCGGCATCTCTTTTTGGAGCGTCAAATGCGGCGTTTGCAAGCCTTCCAAGATCGAGGGACCGGGCATGCCGGTTCCTTCGCTGGGGGCGGACTGTTGCATAGGCGGCATCGAACGATGAAGAGCGGCAGTCCGTTGGGGGTCTTCAAAATCACCGAGACTTGAGGTAGCAAGTTGGGGTTGTACTGCACTGGAGGAGGACTCAAAGGAAAGAGCCCGAGATGGAACGGCTGCTTCCGATTGTTGCGGGGCAAAGGGTTCTGCACTACTCAACGACGACGCAGACGTAGCAGGGACATCCAACGGCTGTGTCGCCGTTGTCGTCTCGACGAGCGGTGCAGGCATCTCAAATTCGTGTACCGGAGCGGCAAACGGATCAATGCCCTCAAAGGGTGCGGACTGAGTTGCAGCGGCAGAAGAATTATCCCAGTTTACCAACGGAGGAAACTGTATATCTTCGTTTTGCACGGCAGTTTGCCTGATCTCGCCGGGAACGGCGATGGGGTGGTCCGCACGAAGCGGATTCGGACGCGCCGTTTCCTGTATGGTCAGTTTAGCGGGCGGAGTTTGACCGAATCCGAGGGAAATACAAAACACAAAGGTTCCGCCAACAATGCTGAAGAGTCCTATCCAAAAGCCGAAAGATTTAGTTTTCATCATATCGCAACCTGATTGCCGTTCTGATAATTTTTCGGGGAACAATACCCGTCGAAAATCCATTTCGTCGGGAGTCTAATGAAAATCATTGTTGAGGGCAAGAGCAATTTTTTAGAGAACGCTTTTATCTTTGTCGGACAAAGTTGGACGAAGGAGCCGCTTGTCTTCAGCAATTGTTCCTTTTTCTATCGGAGGGACGACTGTTTGAGTTCATTGATAATCCGAATCGGCTCCTCATTCAACAGACGTTCTTTTCGCCACAGAATAAGTCCTTCAAGCGTTTCGACAAGTTGTTTGCTCTCTTCAATACCGACAATTTCGGAGATTACCGACGACACATCTCCCGGCTCCTGTTCGAGGTACGTCTTCAAGTCGATGATTGCTGTTACTTTTTCGGCGATTGTTCTTGGTTTCCGCAACTCGATCTTCTCGTATGGTTGCAGCGATTTGAACCAGTGATAATAATTTTGCAGCGTTAACAACAGTTCGGTGCGTCGCGGTGCCGTTTCGATGTCGAGGTGCAGTTTCTGGATTTGCTTTGCTTTTTCCGGGGGTAATCTGCGGTACGTTTGGATGTTTCGATGCAGCAACTGATATAAGCCCGATTCGTCAAGTTCGCGGTGTTCACCCGCCGTCGAAAGAGTAAACGTGTTAGCGAGCCATCCCCGAGGTTGTGGTTTGTATTCACTCTGGGCAACCGGCGACACATCGTCGGACAACTGCGGCAGAAAGACTCGGTTCATCGCTAAGTGTTGTAAGAGTTCGATCCCGTCGTCGTCCAAAATGGCAAGGTACATGTCAAGCCGTTCTACCGTCTGGCGAAACGACGGATTACTCAGAGGGGATTGATTGCCGATTTGAAATGTTACGGCAAATAGTGTCAGAGCAACAATGGCGGTGATTGCCCATCTTCCGAATCGGCTTGCTCTTGATGCGGCAAGGGGAAATTTCGATATGGAGACCGCCGCAATTTGCAGAGTTGTTTCGATTTGTTCTGCATTGACACTTTCTTGTTCGAGCAAATCAAGATAATCTCGGGTTTCCTTCAACAGGTCGAGTTCTCGCTGGAGTTCGGCTTCATTTGCGAGGCGTTGTTCGAGATGTCGGCGGTCCTGCGGCGCAAGTTCGTCGTCCAGATAGGCGGTCAATAGGACATCATCTGGTGTCGGTTCCATTGGGGCAAAAGAGGGATAGAAGACCTGTTCTCTAACCTTTCCTGATCTGACAACATTCTTGATATTTCAGTATTCTATGGACATTGACATTGTTTGTCAAGACATCCAATTACAGGGAGTTTGAGTCGTGTCAAAAATCGTTCCTGCGGTAACGGAAGCCGGGAGCGTAGGCGCTAGCCGGAGCGACCGGATATTTAGCCGGTACTCCGGGGTCGATCCGGTCGCTATACTCCGTTGCGCTCCGGGCTTTCATCTCAATAATTGAATTTTACAAAGCACTACAGGATAATGCGTCTCTAAAAATCCATCAAAAATGGGGGTGCGGTTGGCGGCAAATGAGGTTCTGCCGTCTCCGCAATTTCCGGCAAGGAAAGCGATGGCGATTGATAATTCGGCTGAAATTCATGTCCAACCTGCTCTACTGGTTCTGCCATAGCCGCAGTCGGCAACTCGTATTGCGCCAACGCGATTCCCTCCATTGGTCTCTGAAGAGTCTGTGGATGTTCCTGTACGGCGTCCCTTCGAGGCAATCGGATCACCGCACCAACTAATTGATGCTGTGTGACATTCACTGGAATCGTTTCCATTGCATATTCAGCAATCATCTTGTTGTACTCGACAATGGCACTGGTCAAATCTAAAAATGCCACTGTCCGTTGGTTTGCTATCTCAAAAAATGGTTGCGAAGCACTCGGGGTCATCACCGATGCCGCCCTCCAAGTTCTGTTTTTCGATTCGATTAATTGCTCCTGAATTGGTATCATTCGCCCAAGATGCTGCGTCCGCTCCGTTCGAGCAATTTTATCGGCGAACGTCTGATACCTCGGATACAACGGATAGTCCGCCGGAATTGGCAGGTCGGTTTCCCGAATTATCCGCCCCTTGTAGAGTTTTAGGAGTTCCGCTAAAACCCATTGCTGTTTCGTGAATTCCACTTCAGCAGTTCGCCGTTGTTCACTCAACAATGTCATCAATTCCTGTGTTTGCCCCATCGCGCCGCTTGCCAATCTTTCTGCCTCATATCGAAAATGATAGATTGCCAGCAGACCGCCCAATTCCCAATAGGCTTGAAGCAACTGACTCCGTACCACCGCGGAGCGGGTTCCCGTTAAAAGTTCAGCGACGGTCATCGGCTTGCCCGCTATCGTAGTTTGCGGATCATTCGGCACTCCCCAGTATTGCCGGAAAGGGTGATCAGCATTGACCGCTACTGCCCGTTGCAGATGTGTTTGTTGCGGATTGTGTAATGGTAACGGTTGCTGGTTGGTGGTCGGTATCGGCATCGCATATTGGCTTGCTGTTACTGGCGTTGCCGCCGCCGCTGTTGGTGCAGGTGCTCCAGGCTGAGCAAAGGACGCTTCGGGTTGTGCAAAGGAATCGGCAAAGGAAAGTGCCGGTGTAGAAAGTTCTGATCTCGTCGGTGCGGCAGGTGCCGGTGCCGGCTCGGGGATTGTCGTTGCCGGCTGCGGAGCGAAGGGTGAATCGTCAAACCCCAGAAGACCCTCGCCCGCAATGTTTCCCAATGCAGGCTGCCCGAAACTCTGCGCTGGTATCATGAGGAAACAAAGGCACAAGGCAATCAGAATGGGAGCATGGAAAATGTTTTGACGTACTGAGAGGGATTCTGCACGGACTTGGGAGAGTGTCATCGTTTTCATGGGAATTGTCATCATAGGAACTGTCGCCGTAAGAAAACGGAGGGTACAGATTCTAGGCAATTCATACAAGGGCAATTCGTAACCGTTCGCCGAGTATCGGAACTTTCTGCAAAATTACTCAAATCGGCAACCACCGACACCCCCCACTAGCGGACACACGCCTGTTTTTTCAATCCTTGAAGCGATGTCGGCAACATTTTGAGTGAAAACTTTGTGAACGGACTGGCACACCCAGTGGAAGGTTGCGGACAAGGCTTGACTTCCGTCAGACTGATACAATTCACTGCGGCAACAGTCGCCGAACTGTTTGGAGCAACTGTTCCGCCCGAATCGGTTTATTCAACAAAGCGTCGGCTTTGATCCACGAACGTTCGGAAGCGGACTCCAATGAGAATTCAATGCCGAATTCGCTGACGGAACTGCTTAACAGGACAATCGGCATGTTCGGATAATCCTTTTTGAAGTGATAACTCAACGAAAATCCGCTGTCGCTGTTTTCCAAACTGAGATCAACGACGGCAATATCGAACTTCTTGTTTCGCACGACTTCGCTAGCCTGATTTTCCCCCTCGGCTTCGGTTACGTTATACCCGGCTTCTTGTAAGGATTGCTTCGCCCGTTGCCGAAAATCGGGATCGTCATCAATTAATAGAATGTTGTGTGCCATTGTGTGTTGAAATTGAGAATACTCACCCCAAAATTATGACCACTATGTCCGTGCTTGTCAAGTCGGCTCGAACAGCAGACCGCCTTGCCGCTTGATAAAAAGAGCAAAAACGGATAAAATGTTGGAATTCCTTGGACAGTTACAAGGAGGCTAAGGCTAAATGTTACGCCGTCTATATTCCCAAATACGACCACAGTGGCAAACAACACATTAAATCAAGAATCGAGACTTCATAAAATGGTTAAAAACCCCAAGAACCAACGCCGCGCTGGCGGCTTGGTCGAACGCACCTTTCTTTGGGGGCTTTCTAAAGTCCAGCGGTTACTCCTTCGAGGGCACAAAGAGACTGCTGAAGTCAAATTGATCAGTCAAATGCAAAAGAAACGTGCTTCGATGCTCACTGCCTACGAATGTTACACGGTTCTTTCCTGTGCGAAAGGTTTCAAGAATCGACCGGGTGCTTTTTTGGAAGTCGGTTGTTACCAGGGCGGCTCCACGAAATTGATCTGCGAGATGAAAGGAAGCGACCGCTCTTTTTACGTCTGCGACACTTTTGAGGGACTTCCTGAAAGTACCGAAAAAGACAAAGGCGTTCATCGTAAAGCGCAGTATTCGTGTTCCCTTGAATCGGTGAGTGCTTATCTTTCGGCTTACGAAAACGTTCACTTTGTCAAAGGTTTGTTCCCCGATTCAGCGGCGGGGATGATCCCTGAAGACATTCAATTCGCTTTCGTCCATTTGGACGTCGACCTTTATGAAGGCACCATTAAGTCGTTGGAATACGTTTTTCCCCGGATGGTTTCTGGCGGAGTGGTTCTTTCCCATGACTACTCTATCCTTGCGGGTGTTAAAGCCGCATTTCATGAATTCCTCGAAGTTCATCCAGAGTGTGTGCTAATCGAACTTCCCTCGACGCAGTGCATGTTAATCAAACCGTGAGTCTGGACGGCGTAAGTCCGCCGGTTGAGGCATTGCGTTGTTTCTACAAGCCATGTCAGTATGTGCGCAAGATTGCATTTTGCCATGAAAGCCGGAAGCGTAGCAACGCACAGCGACCGGATCAATCGGGGTACCGGCTAAATATCCGGTCGCTACGGCTGTCGCCTGCGCTCCCGGCTTTCATCAATCTTGCACGTCTACTAAACGCTGCTTGTGACTTGTACTCAGGAATTAGCAGTGGTAGAATGAGTCCGCCCTGATCGTCTGAATACACGGACGTTTCGCATCGTGTCCCGTCATTCCACTTCATGTCATTCCGCCTTTCATCGACTATCCCAACAGAAACGGTCCCAAGTTTTATCACTAACAAGTTATGTCCAACAACGTTACATCACGTCGCCGTTTTCTCGGTACAGTTTTGGCAGCGGGCATTGCCTCGCCGCTTGTTATTCCCCGTTCCGTTTTGGCACAACACGGTCAAGCCGGAGCAAACGACCGCATCATCGTCGGTTTTGTCGGAACCCGAGGACGCGCCCGGCAACTTATGTCGCATATCCCCAAAGGACGAGCAAAAATCGTTGCCCTTTCCGACTACTGGCGGCGAAATCTGGTCGATGCCGTCAACCAAAAAAGAGAAGAAGGCGGATTCGATAACATCGACCAATGGAAACTCTACGACAGCGATCTCGAAATGTACGACAAGGAGAAACTCGACTGCTCCTTCGTTATCACGCAGGACTTCAATCGGACTCTCGCCGGTTGCCGGGCAATCCTCGCCGGAGTCGATGTCTATGCCGAAAAAGCACTCACCACGTATATTGCCGAAGGACGCGCACTCGTCAACTGTGTGCGGAAGAGCAAACAGATTTTCCAAGTCGGAAGTCAGCAACGCTCGATGCGGCTCAACCGCTTCGGTTGCGCGCTTGTCCGAGAAGGAAAATTGGGCAAAGTTAATCTAATATCGGCAAGGAATTATGAGTGGTCTCGTCCCATTCCGAAAGACTTGCCCGAAGAGCCGATTCCCGAAGGATTCAACTGGGATGCATGGCAAGGACCGACCGAATACCGTCCGTTTCACGGGAGTCTTCTCGGTTGGATGCAGTGGCAAGAGTACAACGGCGGCGATATGACGAACTGGGGAGCGCACGGGGTCGATCAGATTCAATGGGCGATGGGTGCTGATGACACGGGACCCGTGGAACTCTATCCGTTGCACAGACAGCGCAACGAAAACGCCGAATACATCGGCAGGGACGGTGCGGTTGCCGCCAAGTACGCCAATGGTGTCGAAGTACGATTTGAACTCGATCCGGGTCCCGCCGGCGGAGCGGTATTTCGTTGCGAAAGGGGGAACCTTGAGATCAACCGCAACATCCTTCGGGCGAATCCGCAGGAACTGATTGCGGACGCTCCTGAACCTGATCCGCCGGAAGGACCGACGTGGATTGCGGTGCAGCACATCGACAACTTTTTCGATTGTATGGCAACTCGTGAATTGCCTGCTGCCGATGTCGAAGTCGGACACCGTTCGATTACGTTTTGCCATTTGGTCAACATTTGCCGCCGCATGAATCGCCGACTCCATTGGGACCCGGTTGCGGAGCAGTTTATCGGCGATGACGAGGCGAATAAACTGGTCGATCTGCCTCGGCGAGAAGGTTACGAACTGCCGAGTTAACACGTATTTACATCAAAACCGCACTCACTCCTAACTTCCTGAAAAACATGCCTGCCTTTGCCGTTTATCCCGGCTCGTTTGATCCCTTTACATTGGGACACTTGGACGTTGTGCAGCGGGCAAGCCGTTTGTTTGATCGGCTTGTGATCGGTGTTGGAATCAATTTGGTCAAGCAGCCCCTCTTCACAGCGGACGAAAGAGTCGAGTTGATTCGGCTTTCAACAGCGCATTTGGAGAACATTGAAATCCAAACGTATCGGGGTTTGACGGTCAAGTTTGTCCAGCAATTGGGCGCACAAATCATGATTCGAGGTGTGCGTCCGATTACGGACATTCCGGCGGAATTGACCATGATGATGGCGAATCGCCGATTGGCACCGGATATCGAAACGCTCTTTATGATTGCGGATGGTGAACTGGCACACGTTTCCAGTTCGTTGATCAAAGAAATTGCTCCGATTGCGGACGAGCAGACGTTCGCAAACTTTTTGCCGAAGCCGATAGTCCTTAGAGTCTTGCAGCGGCTTGAAAAACATACTGTACACCGTCAATAGAGGATGGTCTGTCACCAGTTGATGTACAGGACTGCATACAAGCCGGAAGTGCGGTGCAGTACGCCAAAAATTACTTGGGACGTGTACACCCATAGGCTACGGCGTGTGGTCATTGTCTGCTGCACCTACGGTTCTTTCTTCCGGTCGCTGCGTGCCCGGCTTTTATTTACAGTATTTTCCGTTCTTTTTCCGGCAGTTTGAGCAGTTCCCGGCGGCACAGTTCGCCAAGACGCTGCATCGTTTTGAGCGACAACGTTTCCGCTCGAGTCGTTGCGTCGAACTGCATCTCGTCCATAATGCCGTCGATCCGCTCCTTCGGAATCGTATGCTTGAATGCACTGCACAATTCCGCCCGAAGAAATTTGCGGCGATGAAAGAACATCGCCCTGCAAAACTCATTGAAAAATTTCAAGTCGGGAATCTTGTTGCGGCGTTTTTCGTCGAGCGTCAACCGGATGATCGCCGACTCGACTTTCGGTCGGGGCCAAAACACCGTCGGCGGCATGATCCGCACGATTTCCGCTTTGCATTGGGCTTGAATCCAAAGGGACAATGCACCCCAATCTTTGCTTCGCGGTCGGGCAACGATTCGGTCGGCAAGTTCTTTTTGGATTGTAACGCACATCAGCGACGGCGGCACATCGGTCAAGAGCAGATTGGAAATCAACGGCGTGGCAACGTTGTACGGCAAATTGGCGACGAGTTTGAATTGCCGCTGCTCGCCCTCTACGCCGGGTTGGGCAAGTTCTTCCCGAATGACTTCCAGCACTTCGTCTCGAAGCCGGTTCTTGTTTTTCAGAATATCGGCTTTGATGAATCGGACATTGTCTCGTCCGAACAGTTCCTGTTTTGCAAGGTTTTGCATGACTGGATCGACTTCGACAGTAATCACTACGGCGGCTTTGTCTGCCATCGGAGCAGTCAGCGAGCCGGTACCGGCGCCGACTTCGAGAATGACATCGTTTTCCGTAATGTTTCCCGACTCGTGGAGGAGTCGTAGCAAATTGAGGTCAATCAAAAAGTTCTGTCCGAGTCGCGACTGGGGACGAATCCCTATCGCCTCGAACTTTTTCATGAGATAACTACGTGTTTGTGCCTGATCCATATCGACAAAGATTATACTCCAAACGGCGGGGAATGTGTGTCGTTTCGATATTTTCTGTCCTGGCAGTTAAAATGTCCTTCGCACCCGTGAAAACGAGAATCCAGTCGCAACAAGGGGGCACGCCCCCTTGCTTATTGTTTTTCTGGATTTCCGCCCGCGCGGGAATGACGGTTTCCGAACAAGTCCCCTGTGCATTATTTCTTGATCAACTGCACCGCATCGACGATGACGTGTCCCGTCGTTCCTGCGTTCGAGACCACAATAACGGCTTTGTCGCCGAACGTGAACTCTCCCAACGAAATAAACAACTTGTCAATCGGCGGCTCTTTGGTTTGATCAATTTTGACTTCCCCAACGCCGTCTTGGTGTTGAATTGTTATCGGAACCGCCTGCGCACGGTTGCCATCCGGCGTGTAGGCATAGCGTACCTCATAAGTCCCCGGTTCGACAGGAACGGAAAACGTTACGCTCTTTTCTCCCTTGCCTTCATTGCCGTCGTGGATATAGTAGTGTCCCACAAACGGTTGCCGAGCGGTCGAATGTCCCCAATGTCCTTCTATTTTAACACCGTCGTCAAGATCATCCTGCACAATGCCGGACAACGTGTTGACCGCAATGCCGCGAACAGGACCGCTTCTCGGGTCGTAAACCAACCGCTGACCATCGGCAAGCAACCGCTCCTTCAACTTATCGTAATCGACATCCTGCACGGCAGTGTTCTCTTCAATCGCAAGGACTGCCGCCGTTGCTGCACTTTGACCGAGGATCATAAAGACGGGTTCCATTCGGATCGAACCAAATGCCGTGTGCGATGCACCCACGCAGATCGACACGGTCAGGTTTGTGCACTCATTCTTGTTCGGAAGTAACGAACCGAAATCAATGCTATAGGGACGCGCTGGCGGTACACCGATGTCCCCTTCGTTTTGAACATATCCTTCGTCGGTGACGTATCGCCGGACATTGTGAGAATCCAGCCAATAGGATCCCATCCCAACGGGACGCGGTGCTGTTCGTCTGCCGAAACAATCGTGCTCCGTCATGATATATTCGCCGATCATACGTCGGGCTTCACGGACGTAAATCTGGTGGGGCCAGTGTCCGGTGTTAACAAATTCATCCTTCGGCAACCCCCATTGATTGATGCGGGTTTGTACTTCTTCGGGAACACGCGGATCGGTGCAGAGGAAATACAACAAACCCTGCTGATACCGTTTGTGTGCCTCTATAATTTCCTTGCGGCGTTCATAGGACGCATCGGGGTAATCGTAATTCATACCGATATAGTTAAAACTGAACGGACCATGGTTGTTCGTGTCCGTTTTTTTATTTGGGATCGGATCGAACTTGTTGAACGTTTGCCGCCAGCCGGTATCGAAGACACGGATCATCAATTCGTAACTATCGGGATCGTATCCTTCCGGCTTGGGAAACGGCACCCGATTCTCGGGATGGTTTGTCATGCAAACTCGGAAAGTATATGCTTGAACCCGATGGTCGCCGGTTCCGCGCACGCCCGGCTCACAGTCCGAAATATGCGGCAGCAGACCGCTGGAAGGGTCGCCCGGTATTCTGTACGGATCAACCTTTCCGGGGGGAAACCAATGCTGATGATGCAAGATACCGACCTGATTGCCGTTCCATGTTTCGCCATAGACCGAATTGTCCTCTCGACCGACGTGATAACTCACACCGGCGGCTGCCATCAAATCCCCTTCGTAGGTTGCGTCAATGAACTGTTTGCCATAGAACGTTTTGCCGCAGAGCGTTGTAATCGAAACGATGCGTGTTCCATCCATTTCAACGCCTCGAACACCTTGCGGAGCAGACAGGTTGGCAGTCCGTGCGCCTTGCGGAGCGAGGCGGTTTGCTCCCCGTAACAATCCTTGTCGGGCAAGACGATTAACTCTTCGTTCATTTTGAGGGGCGGGCTGGATAACTTCCCGGTCGAGCAGGGCTTCTCGGAAAAGAGGAATTTCCATTTCGGCGACCCACTCGTCGAAAACAGCCTCGGCGATGTGCGGTTCGAATATCCACATTGTTTGGTCTTCGTGTACCATTGCTCGAGTGCCTTGCCCTTGATTGGCGTATTCATCTTTGTTCTCCCAACGCCAAGCGTCATCGTTTTGGTACTTTTTATAGACACGGTGGTAGAATTCCCGTGAGAGTCCGCCGATGGCACCGGTATTGCCGGAGTCGGTGAATCCGAGTCCTCCGCTGGAAAGTCCGCCGAGGTGTTTGACCGGCGACACGATGACGACGGACTTGCCCATCTTTTTTGCTTGGACTGCAGCAACGACTGCTGACGAAGTGCCGCCGTAAATGACGACATCGTAAGTTTCCGCCCGGAGCATGCCGGTGATAGCAAAAAGACAAAGGAAAGAGCGTAAGAAATGTTTCATGATGTTTAATGAGAGGTTAACCACTATGTACATTGTAGCCGAACGTTAACGGAAATGCAAGAACCAACAGAGCCCGCAGCGGAAGCTGCGGGAGTCTAACGTTGGGTGCCGGAGCTACCGCTCCGGGCTCTGTGAACTTTTTTACCGCCGGGGCTGTAATACCCCTTTGCGTTCTTTGCGGCATGACTAGTCTGGAATGTCAAACGTCTCCGCTACCGCACTGGTGCCGACGGTCAGTTTGAAGCCGGAAGTCCCCCCATCGCTATACTTGTCGGGCAACAGACTCACCCGCTCGGAACGGGTATTGTCAGGCGACTCTTCGGTGGGAGCGGGAGTAACTTTGATTTCCCACTTCCTGACAGCAACGGTATATTCGCCGGGCAACACGCCTTTCTTACTGGCACCGGTCAACT
>Ga0099364_10009424_pt1 | contig 13549 bp, 14 predicted proteins | sample TergutTh196P3_FD_73070 | JGI IMG/M metagenome (GOLD analysis project Ga0099364, IMG submission 73070) | Microcerotermes parvus P3 segment gut microbial communities from Pointe-Noire, Republic of the Congo - Th196 P3 | ecosystem: Host-associated > Arthropoda: Insects > Digestive system > Gut ...
ACTTCAAAATATACCGCCGTATCGCCGTTGCCGGCGCATTTTAACGTTGATGACAGCTTGATTGTCCCGGCATCGGTGAATTTTACCGCGTTGGACAGAAGGTTTATCAGGGCCTGGTAAAGCCTCAGCGAATCGCCCACCAGCTTTTTGCCGGTCAGCGGTTCCATGTAAACCCTGAAATCAAGGCCTTTTTCCGTAACGCTCGGCTGGATGGTGGATTGGCAGCGCAAAAAAACTTCGTGAAGATCGAAGGGTATCTTTTCAAGTTCCATCTTGCCGGATTCTATTTTTGAAATATCAAGAATATCGTTTATGATGTTCAAGAGCCATTTGGTGCTGTCCTGAATTTTTCCCAAGTAATCCTTGATTTGAAGAGCGTCGGCGCTGTCCATGGCCAGCTCCGCAAACCCCAGGATGCTGTTCATGGGCGTTCTTATTTCGTGGCTCATGGTCGCCAGAAAAGCCGACTTGGAACGCGAGGCGGAAAGAGCGTCCTCTTCCATCGCCTTGCGCTCGGTTATATCGTAGGCTATGCCGATAAGCCCGACTATGGAGCCGTCCTGCCTTAGGGGAACCGTGGTTGTTTCAAAAAGGCGCTGGCCGCCGTTATGATGCGGTATCAAATCCTCCGTTACATTCGTGTGCCCATTGACAATGACTTTTCGATCCCCGTAATGAATCCTCACCGCCACTTCGCCGGGCATCCCGAGACCTTCTATATCGCCCTTGCCGATAATGCCGTCTTTATCAAGGCCGAAGTAGTCCTCCATGTATTTGTTGCACTGCGTGTAGTTGAAATTCAAATCCTTGCAAAAAACAAGGCCGGGAATCGAATCAATCATTATGTTAAGCATGGAGGTTTGAATCGCCAGTTCCTTCTCAAGCACCTTGCGTTTGGTTATATCGCGTGATATGCCCATAATCCCGACCACCTCGCCGTTTTTTATAACCGGCGCTTTCATCGTCTCAAAAATCAGGCTTTCACGGTCGCCGGATTCATGGATGATTTGTTCCTCGAAAATATAGGGACGCTTCGCGCTTATAATTTTTTGGTCCTCCTCGGCTAAAATCCTTGCGGTCTCCTCGGAAAAGTTGAAAGCCTCTATGTCGTCCTTGCCGATTATATCCGCCTCCCGGACGCCGAAGAAACCCGCCATGCTTTGATTGCACATCATGTAACGGGAGTTTGAATCCCGGCAGAATATCAAATCCGGAGACGCGTTGAGTATCGCCATGAGCTTGGAGGTCTCAAGCTCCAGTTCGCCGGTCCGCTTCTTGATAAGCTTTTCCAGCCGCTTCCCGGCATTGCGGCTTCTGGCCAGGAGAAAGGAAACCAGGGCCAGTATAATCATCGACAAGGCGATGGCGGCGATAAGCCACGGGCGCTGCGCTTCCATAAGCCGGTAGCGGTAATCCAGGGACCTGTTTTTCCATTCATTCGAGATTGTTTCCCTATCAATGAAACCAAGCGCCTTGTCAATGATCGACAGCAGGACGGCCTCATTCATATTAAAACCGAATGTCGATTGCTGAAGGGTGTCGCCAAACACGATATTGGCTTTATACCCCGTAAGCTCCAGGTAATTCCTCATGACGAGCAGGTTGGCGGTGCTCGTCATAACCAGGTCCACCTCCCCTTTCCTCATGGCCAGGAAGGCGTCTCTTGTATCGTTATATTCGACGATTTTATCGTGGTTCGGGAACCATCGGTTAAAGGCTTCCGTTTGGGCGGTATTCCTGATTACTCCCACCGTATGGTTCTTAACCTCGGTGAGCCTGAGGCCGCGCTGCTCCGCTATGGAAACAAGCGTCAGGTATTCGCTGGCCAGGGTGGTGTCCAGCCAGAGGAAGCGGCCTTTGCGCGCCTCGGTGCGGATCAGCTCCGTTACGAAGGCCGCCGTCCCGTTTTCCACCTTTCCCAATAAATCAGGCCACTTTACGAGTTCGTCGCCGTGGGCAAGCTGAAAAGAAAGCCCGGTCAGCACCTCAATCTCGCGCAAGAGGTCGAAAGCGATTCCCTGCCACCGCCTTTCATACTCGTTATAAAAACTCATGGGATAGTTATTGTATTGGGTAACATAGCGTATGACCGGATTGTCGCGAATATACTCCCGTTCCTCTTCGGTCAGCCGCATAAACAGGGTGTGCCGCGAATATTCGCCGATTCCGCGGCGGTATATCTCGGCCAGATGGCCAAGCCCGCCGTTCTGAAGCGCTTTTTGGACAATGTCGATGACCGGCTTAAGCTCCGGGTTTTGGGTTGACATGGAAACCGGGCTGAAACGCGGCGGGAAAAAATGCTTCCCGGCCACACCGCCGTAGGCGTCAAAGGCGGCTTTAGCGTTATCTTCACCAAAAAAGGCGTCGATTTCCCCGCTTTTCAGCATACGGTAAGCCTGGTCAAAGTCCCGGACAAAATACAGTTCGTAAGCTATGTTTCGGTCATGTGCGGATACGACCTCGTTCATGACGGTTCCGCCCGCCAGGAAGGCGTACTTTAGCGGACGCGAGGCGGCGATTTCGGACAATGGGGCGCCGCCCTCAAGGTAAAAGAAGTCAATCATGCGCTCGGCTATGGCCTCGGTCATGTAATAGGTCTGCCGGCGTTTTTCGTTGGCGGTCAGGTCGCCGGCGAAATTGATTTCGCCGCTTTTAAGCCCTTCCAGCAAATTATCCCATGAATAAAGCCGCGGCACGAACGGTATGCCGAACAGTTCGGTCAGCCATTGGCAGAGGTGGGCTGAAAATCCCCTTATTTCGCCGTTTGTATCCAGGAAGGCCTCGGTGCTGGGCATCATGCCGAAAACAAAATGATCGGCCTTTTCCCTAAGCGCTTCGACGGCGTTTATTTCCTCGGCGGTCACGCCCGGGATATCGCGGTATGAAGAAAAAGCCGGCGGCCCCGGGGATTGGCTTTCGCCGGTGTTCCCGCGGCCGGAAATCAACGCTAAGATTGCCAAGGCCAGCGATGCGCATATCAGTTTGCCGATTGTTTTCATCTCAAAGCCTCCGGGATCGACTAGGCCAATAAGTCGGGGAAACGGTCGGCCAGGCGGCGCGCGGCCAGCCAGGCGGCCTCGCCGGCGGTGCGGGCGGTAAGTATCTCGGAGGTCCAGGCGCTGAGTTCGGCCAGGCTGGACATTCTAAGGAAGCGTTTTATTTTCGGCACGGCCGCCGGAGGCATGGACAAGGTTTCGGCGCCCAGCCCCACCAGCACCCCGGCCGTCAGGTAGCCGGCGGCCATGTCCCCGCAGATGGAGACCGGCGTATCCGTCTCCCGGCCCAGGTCCAAAAGCAGCTTGAGCATCCTCAGGATGCCGGGATGGAAGGGCTGGTACATTTCCGACACTTCAGGGTTGGCCCGGTCCACGGCCAGGGCGTATTGGATGAGGTCGTTGGTGCCCACGGAGAAAAAGGCGGCCTCCTCGGCCAGTTCCCGGGCGATGAAGAGGGTGGCCGGCACCTCGATCATGATTCCCAGGGGCAGGCCCGCCTTGTGCGGTCGCCCCTCCCGCCTGAGCGATTCCTCCGTCTCGGCGATAAAGGCCCGGGTGGCCCTGAGTTCATCCAGGCTGGAAATCATGGGCAGCATGATTTTCAGGTCGCCCAGGATGGAAGCCCGCAAGATGGCCCGGATCTGGGTGCGGAACAATTTCCGGTCGGCCAGGCAGTGGCGGATGCCCCTGAGGCCCAGGGCCTGGTTGTGGGCGCCCGGGCCGGGGAAGTCGGTCTTGTCATAGCCAAGGTCCAGGGTGCGGATGACCACCTGGCGCGGCGCCATGGTCTTAACCACCCGGCCGTAGGTCTGAAAAAGCTCTTCCTCCGTGGGCAGGGCCTGGCGGTTGAGATACATGAACTCGGTGCGGTAAAGGCCCACGCCCTCGCTGCCGTTGTTGAGGAGGGCCGGCAGTTCCTCCTCCAATTCCATGTTGCCCAGTATGTTGATGCGCCGGTCATCCAGGGTCAGGGCCGGCAGGTGGGAGGAGCGGACGATTTCGGCCGTAAACGACCACTCCCTGGCTTGACGGGCCAGGTAGGCGCCCAGGGTTTCCTGGTCCGGCCTAATGACGACCCGGCCGGAGCGGCCGTCAATTATGAGGGTGTCGCCGTGGCCTATATGGGGGACTATGTCGCGGGCCCCGACCACCATCGGCAGTTCCAGGGCCTGGGCCATTATGGCCGTGTGGGACGTGCGGCCGCCCCTTTCCGTGACCAGCCCCGCCACCTCGGACTTGGCGACCTCCAAGAGGTCGGCCGGGCTGATATCCTGCAAGACCAGGATGGCGCCGGCCGGAATCAGGGGCATCCGGGCGGCCTGGGCGCCGACGAGGGCCTCGACCAAGGCCTGGCTCAGCATTTCCACATCGGAGAGGCGGGCGCTGATGTATTCGTCCGCCACCTTGGCCATGATCTGGGCTATGTTGTCCTTGGTCCGGCTGACCGCCTGCTCGGCGTTTATCCGCTCCTCCCGTATCAGGCGCTCGGCCCCGCCGGCCAGGAGGGGATCATCAAGGAGCAGGATGTGGGCGTCTATGATGCCGGCCTGGCTGAAAAGCTCCGGGGGGAGGCCCTCCCGCGCGGCGGTGAGGCGGGCTCGAACCTGGCCCCGGGCCTTTTCAAAACGCTCAATTTCCAGGGGCACCAGGCCGGGGTCGGCCAGGCGGTAACTGGGCAGGCGCGGACGGGGGCGGCTTATGACCAGGGCCTCGCCAATGGCAATGCCCGCGGAGACTCCCGCCGCGGTCACGGACATTTCCGGCTTCATTCCTCACCAAAGCGTTCGGCGACGAGGCTCTGTATGGCCAGGACCGCCGGGAGGGCGTCCTCCCCCGCCGCCTCCACCGTGACCCGGGCCCCTTCGGCGCAGCCCAGGCTGATGAGGCTCAGGACGCTGCGGGCATCGGCCTTTTCGCCGTCCTTGACCAGGCGGATTTCCGCCTGGTAGGCCCCGACGGCCTGGACCAGCTTGGCCGCGGCCCGGGCGTGCAGCCCCAGCCGGTTGGTAATGACAAGCTCCCTGGTCTCCGTCATATCCATATATGTTTTCAGCGCCCCTTTCAGTTTTGCGGCCGGCCCGGCCCGGCGAAGATTTCAAGACAGAACAGAAAAAGACAGGCCCCGGCCACCAATAAGAGCGGATACCAGAAATTCAGGGCCCGGGTCCGCCTCTCCGCCACCCTCAACACCAGGATGATCACCGTAATCAGGGCCAGGACCGCCCACAGGTCGACCCGAGACAATACGTGCCGGGTCTGGATCAGGACGACCGTGGAAACTCCCGTGAAGAGGGCCGTGACCCGCCGGATTCGCTGGGCCAGACGCTGGGGCCCCAACCGGGCCAAAAGGTCGATGACCGCCCAGCCCCTCCGGTAGCCCAGGCAGATGCCCCCCAGCCTGAGCGGCAGGGTAGGCAGGCAGAACAGGGCGGGCAGTATCAGGGGCGCCCACCATTGATTCAGGGACAAAACGGCCCATACCGCGACCAGGGCGCAGAAGGGGAGCCAGGACTGCCAGAACAGGGCATCGCCGATGGCGGACAGGGCCTGGCTCAAGCTGGCCGACAGGCTGGTCCGTTCTTGGACGCTGATCCGGCCCTCGGCCACCCCCTCTTCCAGGTTGAGCACCACCCCAATGGCCAGGCCGCTTAAAACGGGGTTGGTGTTGAAGAAGTCCAGGGCCCGCTCCCGGGCGGCCCTCAAGGGCTCTCCCGGCGCATGGATGCGCCTCAAGGCCGGGTCAATGGCGGCGGCCAGGCCCAGATTCTGCTGCCCCTGGGAGTTCCAGGAGGCTTCCAGGAAGAAGCTCCTGAAGGCAACGGCGGCCAGGGTGGAAAAATTCAAGCGTCCCATCGGAAGCCATTATGTCACAATTCCGTCAATATGACAAAATTTCGGGAATTCGCGGCCTTCAATTTTTTTTGGTCCAGACAACGGGCCCCTCCCCGCTCTCTTCCCGGAAAAATCCCCCTTCCCGGAAAAGGTCAAGGGCCAGCTCATCGGGGTAGGCGCCGCGCAGAACGAGGCGGGTTATGTCAAGGTTCAGCATGAGCCTGGCGCAAATGGCGCAGGGCTGATGGGTGCAGTACAGGGTGGCCTGGCGGACCAGGACGCCATGATGGGCGGCCTGGAGAATGGCGTTCTGTTCCGCGTGGATGGCCCGGCAGATTTCGTGGCGCTGGCCGGAGGGGACCTTAAAGTCTTCCCTGAGACAGCCCGCCTCGCGGCAATGGGCCAGGCCCCGGGGGGGGCCGTTATAACCCGTGGCCAGGACTCGGCGGTCGGCCACCAGAAGCGCCCCCACCCGACGCCTGAGGCAGGTCGAGCGGGTGGCGGCCAGCTCGGCTAAGCCCAGAAAATATTCGTCCCATCCCGGCCGGCCCCCGGGGTCGGCCTCCTTCTGTCCGTTCTGGTATCCAGGCATTCGGCTGATGCTCTAAAGGTCGGAGTATAGCGGAAACCGGCCGGCCAGGATTTCCGCCTGGCGCCGGATTTTTCCCAAAACCGCCTCGTCGTCGGAATGGCGCAGGGCCTCGTCTATGAATTCCGCCACCTCGTCCATCTCCGGCTCCTTAAAGCCCCTGGTGGTCAGGGCGGCGACGCCCAGCCTCAACCCGGAGGTTATGGCGGGGGGCTGGGGATCAAAGGGAATGACGTTCTTGTTCGCGGCCAAGCCGGCCTTCTCCAGGGCCTTTTCGGCGGCCAGGCCGGTGAGGTTTCTGCCGCGGAGGTCCAGGAGCAGAAGGTGGGTGGCGGTGCCCCCGGAAACCAGGCGGAAGCCGAATCGGCCGAGTTCGCCGGCCAGGCGGCGGGCGTTGGCCAGGACCTGACGCTGATAGTCCCGGAACTCCGCGGTCAGGGCTTCGCCGAAGGCGACGGCCTTGGCCGCCACCACATGCATGAGGGGGCCGCCTTGAAGGCCGGGAAAGACCTGGGCGTCAAGGCGTTTGGCCAGGGCTTTTTTGGCCAGGATCAGGCCGCCCCTGGGGCCCCGGAGGGTCTTGTGGGTGGTGCTGGTGACTATGTCGGCCGCCGCCGCCGGCGAAGGATGAAGCCCGGCGGCCACCAAGCCCGCGATATGGGCCATGTCCACGATCAGGGTGGCCCGAGCCGCGTCGGCCGCGGCCCGAAATTTTTCAAAGTCGATGATTTGGGGGTAGGATGAAGCGCCGGCCACTATGACGGCCGGCTTGTGCCGCTCGGCCTTGGCCAAAAGGTCGTCATAATCTATAAGTTCATCGTCCCGCCGGACCCCGTAGGCCAGGACGTTGAACAGCCGGCCGGAAAAGTTTACCGGCGCTCCGTGGGACAGGTGGCCGCCGTGGGCCAGCCCCAGGCCCAAAAAGGAGTCGCCCGGCTTCGTCACCGCCATATAGGCGGCCAGGTTGGCCGCGGAGCCGCTGTGGGGCTGGACATTGACGTATTCGGCCTTGAAAAGCTCACGGGCCCGGCCGATGGCCAGGGCCTCGGCCTGGTCGACGAATTCACAGCCTCCGTAGTAGCGGGCCTCCGGGTAGCCTTCGGCGTATTTATTGGTCAAGACGCTGCCGGCGGCTGCCAGGACGGCGGGGGAGGCGAAATTTTCCGAGGCGATGAGCACCAGGCTCCGGCGCTGCCGGTTCAGTTCTCCCTTAATCAGGGCGCTCACCTGGGGGTCTTGGCGATCCAGGCCGGTCTCCATGGCCGCCAACTCCTAATCAGTGCTTTCCTTGAAGAGGAGACAGCCGTTGGTGCCGCCGAAGCCGAAAGAATTGCTCAGCGCGGCGCGGAGCCGGGCCGGCCGGGCCGTGTTGGGCACATAGTCAAGATCGCATTCCGGGTCCGGGTGGTCGAGGTTTATGGTGGGGGGGATCAAGCCCTCTTTGAGAGCCAGGACGCAGATGACGGCCTCCACCCCGCCGGCCGCGCCCAAAAGATGCCCGGTCATGGACTTGGTGGAACTTATGGCCAGGTTTTGAGCCAGGGGGCCGAAGACGGTCTTGACGGCCCGGGTCTCAATGACGTCGTTTAAGCCGGTGGAGGTGCCGTGGGCGTTGATATAGCCCACGTCGGCCGGGCTTACGCCGGCCGCGGCCGCATCGTCGAGGGCGGCCCGCATGGCCAGAACCGCGCCCTGGCCGTCTTCGGGCGGGGCGGTCATGTGGAAGGCGTCGCCCGAAGAGCCGAACCCGGCCACCTCGGCGTAGATGCGGGCGCCCCTGGCCAGGGCGTGGTCCCATTCTTCCAGGAGCATAAACCCGGCCCCTTCGCCGATGACGAAGCCATCGCGGTCCCTGTCAAAGGGACGGCTGGCCCGCTGGGGTTCATGGTTGCGGGTGGAGAGGGCTTTCAAGGCGTTGAAGCCGGAGATGGCCAGGGGCGTGATGACCGCCTCGGCGCCCCCGGTGAGCATGGCGGGGTAGCCGTGGTCGCGGATATGCTGAAATGCCCAGCCTATGGCGTGGGCGCCGGCGGAGCAGGCCGTGGAAACCAAAAGGTTGGGACCTTTGAGCCCCAGCTCGATGGCCACCTGCCCCGGCCCCATGTTGCCGATCATCATGGGGATGAAGAAGGGGCTGACCCGGTCCGGCCCGCGGTGGAGCAGGGTCTCGTGGTTGGCCTCGATGGTGGTCAGTCCCCCCAGGCCGCAGCCCTGGATGCAGCCCACGACTTCGGAGAGTCTTTCGTCCACGACCAGGCCGCTGTCCGCCAGGGCCATCTTGGCCGCGGCCACGGAGTAGCAGATGAAGGGGTCGAAGCGCTTGACCGCCTTCTTATCAAGAAATTCGCCCGGGTCAAAGCCTTTCAGCTCGGCCGCGATGGTGGTTTTCAAGCCGGAGGGATCAAATTTGGTGATGGGGCCGACCCCGCCCCGGCCCTCGGCCAAGGCCCGCCACGAAGAGGCCAGGTCATTGCCCAAGGGGGTCAAGAGGGAGGCCCCCGTCACGGCCACCCTGCGGGGCGACTGGGTTCTGACCATAACCGCCTTCTTTTCCTACCTGGCCGCCAGGCTGTCGTTGATGAAGTCAACAGCCAACTGTACGGTCCTTAGCTTTTGGGCCGCTTCGTCATCAATTTTTATGTCGAACTCTTCCTCCATGGCCATGATCAGTTCCACCAGGTCCAGGGAATCGGCCCCCAAGTCGTCCTGAAAAGACGATTCGGGGCGAATTTCGGCGGCCTCCACAGAAAGCTGCTCCGCGACGACGCTGATGACCCGGGAAATTATTTCTGACATCTTGTTCTCCTTGGTTTGGGTTGACCGACTGGAACCCGACATGAGGCGGCGGCGCTCTTTTGAAGACGCTTTCGCTTTCTTTCAGCTCATTCTAATAAAAAAAAATAGGCTTGACAAGACAGAGAGAAGCCAGCGCTACATGTAAAGGCCGCCGTTTATGTGCAAGGTCTGGCCGGTGATATAGGCGGCCTCTTCGGAGGCCAGAAAGGCCACGGCGCCGGCCACCTCTTCCGCCGTGCCCGGCCGGCCCAAGGGGACGCGTTCCAGGAAGGCGGACCGCACTTTCTCCGGGAGGCCCGCGGTCATGTCGGTCTCAATCCAGCCCGGGGCGACGGCGTTGACGGTTATATTCCTGGGGGCCAATTCCAAGGCCAGGGTGCGGGTCAGGCCCTGAAGCCCGGCCTTGGAGGCGCTGTAGTTGGCCTGGCCGATATTTCCGGTATGGGCGACCACTGAGCTTAGATTGATTATGCGGCCCCAGCGCCTCCTCATCATGATGCGGGCCGCGAACCTGGCGCAGTTGAAGGCGCTGAAGAGATTGGCCGAGAGCACTTTCTCCCAATCCTCGTCGGAGAGGCGCAAGGCCAGGTTGTCCCGGGCCAGGCCGGCGTTATTGACCAGCACATCCAGGCGGCCGAAGCGGGCGGCCAGGGCCTCGATGTTTTCCCCGGCGGCCTTGGAATCCTCGGCGGCCCAGACCTGGGCCTCGGCCGCCCCGGCCTTGGCCTGGAGCAGGGCCAGGGTTTCGGCCGCCCCGGGCGACGCCGCATCGCGGTGGGTGATGATCACGGCCGACTCGGGGCCGGCCAGGCTTAGGGCCACGGCCCGGCCTATACCCCGGGCCCCGCCGGTGACCAATACTACTTTTTTTATCGCCACAGCCGCCCCTTCGGCGCCTTAGTCGCCGACTTTCAAAAGCCGCCGGCCCCGGTAGACGCCGCAGTTGGGACAGACATGATGAGGCCGCTTGGGTTCGCCGCAATGGGCGCACTTGACCACGGTGGGGACCGGGGCGGTGTAGTGGGTGCGGCGCTGCCGGCCCTTCATCTTGCTTTGTCTTCTTTTGGGTACTGCCATTTCACACCTAGCATCAATCTAGTTAATCAGCGCTTCCCGCGCTCCCTATCCGGGGCACCCGCAGGGGCCCCGGTTGAGGTCGGCCCCGCAGGCCAGGCAAAGCCCGGCGCAGTCGGGCCGGCAGATAAAACGGTAAGGCCAGGCCAGCCAGAAGGATTCGGCCAGAAGGCCGGAGAGATCCACCCGGCCATCAATCACGGCCAGGGCCTCGTCCGCGTCCGCCGCCTCTCCCTCCGCCAGAATCAGGCATTCCGCGATTTCGCCGGCCACAGAGGCCGAAGCCGGGGCCAGGCAGCGGTCGCAGGCCAAAGCCGCCTCCACCTGAAAATCGCCCCGCACTTCCAGGCGGGGGCCTAAGCGGCGGAGCCGAAGGACGCCCGTCAAGGGCGTTAAAAGGGCGGGCGGCTCTTCGCCGTCCCCGGCCGCCAAGGCGGCCATAACCTGGGGGCTTAGGTGGAGGAGAAGCTCCAGGCCCTCCGGGGGGAGGGCCGCCAAGGCCACAACCAGGTCATTCACCGGCCGGTCCCGGCCTCCTGCTCCGCCGGGTCCGCCGGGGCGGGTTCGGCCGCCTGCGTCTCAACGTAGCCGCTCATCACGGATTCGGTTTTCAGGCCCCCCTGGCCAACGGCCAGGTACAGGGACGTGCACATGAAAACGACCGCCGCGGCACAGGTGATCTTGCCGATGAGCGTGGCCGGGCCCCGGGCGCCGAAGACCGAACTGGAGCCCCCGAAGGCCGCCCCCATGCCCGCGCCCTTGCCGGCCTGAAGGAGTACGGTCAAGACCAGGACCACCACCGCCAGCACATGGATTACAACGACTATTGTGTTCATACCGCCTCTGAAATCAGGGGTTTTCCCCGCCCCGACCAACTGAACTTTGGAATCATAACATAATCAGGGCTCAAGTCAAAGCCAATTTTGATTAAGCCGGCGCATCTCAATCCGGTTATTTTTGGTTCATCCCTTTCAGCGTGAACACTCCCCATTTGTTACTTCTCCTTCACATTTCTCCTTAGATTTCCTTTATTCTGTGACTTCGGCATAACATCTAAAAAATAATGCGCTAAAATCATTAATAAAAATATTTGGCATGAATCATGCAGTCATTATTTTATCAAAACCGGGGCAGCCTTCCGGTTAGGATTTTCCATGGAGGTGGATAATGAAAGACGGCGGCACGCATTACGGATATGAAAATAAATCGTTGATCGGGAGCCATATCGCATCCCGCCTTTTGGACCTGGGGGATTCTTTTTCGCGCCCGCCGGTCTTCGCGGAGGGTTTTGAACCCGAGTTTCTTCCCGGTCGGGCGGTCAAGGAAATTCCTTCCCGCCTCAGGGCCTTCATGCCGGAGGTCGAGCCCAAGGATCTCGCCCGCGCGCTGGAGAGGATGGGCTGCTCATGGGAATTCTACCTTGAGCTCCTGGGTGATTTTGTCGGACATGCGGAAAAAGGCTTCGCGCTCTTGGAGGGCTTGCCCGAAAAGGGTTCGCCGGGCCGGTTGACGGTGTTTATCCACAGCCTGAAATGCACCTTGGCCGCCATCGGGGCCATGTCACTGTCGGGCTTGGCCGAAGTTGTGGAGGAGGCGGTCCGGGCGGAAGACCTGCCCATGGCGCTGCTCGGGCTTGATCGTTTCCGGCCGAGGCTGGCCGCGCTCCTGTCCTGCATAAGCCGGAGCATGATCAGGAAATGCGCCTATATGTCCTAGAGCATCAAGCAATTTGAAAGCCGCTCAGGCAGCCTCCTTCCAGAATCGCTCCATCCAGCCTGGGTTCGGAGACGACCTGGTTGCGGCCGCCCTTCTTGGCCATGAAAAGAGCCTTATCGGCCCGCGCGAAAAATTGGCCGGCATCGTCGCCGTTTTCCATTTCAGCCACGCCCACCGAAATATTCACCCGCGCCATCAGGTCGCTGTTCTTGAAAATTTTAAATTCCACCGTCTCCAGGCTCCGGCGCACCTTCTCCCCCACGATGACGGCCGCCTGAAGGTTGGTGTTGGGCATGATTATGACGAACTCATCCCCTCCGTAACGAAAAAACAGATCGTCGCCGCGCAAGGTTTCCGCAACCATCCGGGCCACGTGGGCCAGGACGCGATCTCCGGCCAAATGACCATAATCATTGTTGAAATTTCGGAAAAAATCGACGTCGAAAACAGCCAGGGCGGCGGTATTGAGAACCCCGGCGTCCACGGCGGCCAAGGTCGCGGCCACTTGGCGATCGTAGGCCCGGCGGTTGTAGATGCCGGTCAGGGGATCCCGGGCGGAAATGTCCCTGAGCATCTCAATTTCCTTGAGCATGGCATGGCTTTGGGTGTTGAAGGATTCATAATCCCGCCGGATCTTCATCAGGTTGCGGGTCGTCAGCCGGCGGGTGTGGCCCAGGAGTTCCAAGCGAGTCCGGTCGGCCTGCCTCTTCAATTCGACTTGCTCGCAAAGCTGGTTGAACTTGTTGGAAAGATGGAGGCAAAGACCTTCCAGGTTGGCCGTCCCCGGCTCAATTAGGGCGCCTATCTCCTCCAAGCCTTCGGCCACGGCCTGGGTGAAGACCCGCTCGGTCTTTTCCTGGTGACTCTGGCTGACGGCCACGGAATCGACAAAACTTTTTTCAACGGTTTCCAGCTTCTTCATAATGGACTTGATATGGGCGATGGTACGCAGCTTTTCCGCCCAAAAATCCTCCCGGATTTGGTAAATAAAATCCGTCAGGAGCAAAAAAATTTCCGCCGGGTCCCCGCCGTTCCGCAGCTGCTCCTCCAGGGTATCGGCGCCTTCCAAGCTTGGCCTGAGGGAGGCGATGGCGCCCAGGAGGGGGCGGGTAAGTTCCGTCAGCTCCCCCGAGTCGGCCCGGTCATCATCGGCCGGGGGCGCTTCCGCCCGGCTCAGGGACAGGCGGTTCTTGATTTCGCTCAATTCCAAGGACAGCCTAAAGGCGTGATTCTTGATTTCAGCCGGGTCCAGCAGACTGGACGAGGCTATTAATTTCCGTAAATCCCCCCAAGCCTTGTGAAAAAGGGGACCGCCGACGGCCAGGATATCGGCGAGGACTTCCAAAAGAAAGACGAATGATCGTTTAAGCTCGGCTGATTTTAACCTGTCCTGGCTCTCTTGGCTCATCTTGTTCCGACCGTTTTCATGAATAAAATAAGCAAATTAGAGAGAGAGAGAGAGAGAGAGAGAGAGAGAGAGAGAGAGAGAGCAAAAATCGTGCCAATTATTGCGGAATTTCATGATTACTTCACCCCCTCCGGCGGA
>Ga0099364_10009425_pt1 | contig 13546 bp, 10 predicted proteins | sample TergutTh196P3_FD_73070 | JGI IMG/M metagenome (GOLD analysis project Ga0099364, IMG submission 73070) | Microcerotermes parvus P3 segment gut microbial communities from Pointe-Noire, Republic of the Congo - Th196 P3 | ecosystem: Host-associated > Arthropoda: Insects > Digestive system > Gut ...
CTTTCATCTTCGTTAAGAAACTCTATTAATGCATCCCCTGCATAGGTTCCGCTGTCGTATACTGTAAGAGGACCGGGAGGAAGTCCCATGCCAAGGTTGTTGGTGAGCTCTACACTAATAAGCGGATTTATTGTCTGCCCGCTAAGTAGTGCCCTTGCTCCCGAAAAGATAAGACTCCTCTCTGCGTTTATGGTACCCTCTATAAGGGGAAGCATGGCGCTCTGCCGTCTATTAAGGGTGACGGGGTTTCTGATAGTGAACTCAAATTGATCTCCTGCTGCCCTTGCGGAACTTGTTTCCCCAAAGCCGCCTGTTACAGCAAGGCTTCTTTGCAATAACATTGGTTCTTCAACTGTCATGGCAGCCGGAGCACTAACCCTGGGAGGAGCTTCGAACATGCGCATCTCGGCCTCCGGCATATAACCCATGGAGTCCAAAGAAGATTCATGAACTATGCTCTCTGCAATACCGGAAATAGAAAGCGGAATTATGGGGCGGGAAAACCAGTAAGGCTGGTAAAGGTTCTGAATAAAAGATACAGGTCTTCCCGTTAAAAGCGAGAGTTCCACATTATGCCAGTCACTGTCACTGTCGTTATCTACTATAACCCAGCCCTGAAGTAATGGAGCATCCCCGGAAAGATCCAGGCGGTAAGTTGCTTTCCAGACAGGAAAGGGAATTACATAGCTTATGCTTGCATTGCGTCTTCCCCTACCGTCCAGGTTTATGGTTAGGTTCTGTGTATTTGAATTACGCATTGCCATTAAAAGATCCAGGCTGCGGTTTAGATCGTTATTAATATTTTCATCCAAAAAGCGTAAAGATAGTATGTCCAAAAGTGAAATTATCCTAATGCCCTGACTTGTAAAAAGGGAAAGCCATGCTTCATCTGCAGAGCTTACAAAGGGCTGCCCTCTGTACTCTACGCCTATAATTCTTCCTGTTATTGGGTTAGGTGCAAATACTTCAAGTTCCGCTCCCCTTAGTCCGTTAAGTATCTCTCCCATGCCCTGGTTCCAGCTAAGGTTTACCCTTAAGCTCTGCAGGCTGCGATCAAGACTGTTGGCTGTCGCATAACGTATAACAGGAGAGGATGAAGAAGGATCGTTTATTACAAGGGACATAAGAGCGTCGTTAATCGCCTCTCTGTCGAAAGGCAGGGTAATTTCCACATTGCCGTTTGAGTTTATCTCGCCATAGTGTTCAAAGTAGGCTACTCCCGAAGACAAGAGGGAGATACGCCTTAAAGGCAGTTCCCGGTTCTCTCCTGAAGTCTCTGCTCTCTGGATTTGGGAAGAGCCTTCGGCATAGGCTTGAGCGCTAAGGAAGGCTGCTGAAAATAAAAAGAATATAAATAAAATCAATATTTTTTGTTTCATATAGATAAAGTAACACCTATAGGAAAATTTTTCAATGACAGACATTAAAGTATATACTCTTGGCGGCTTATATTCTTATGTGTATTATATTATATGGACTTAAGACAGGGTGCCTGTAAGATATATTTTATAGGTATTAAAGGTACGGGAATGTGTGCTCTGGCTGAACTTCTTCAAAGGAAGGGCGTTAATGTTTTGGGTTCCGATGGGGCAGAAGTTTTTTATACAGATGCCATACTAAAAGAGCTTTTAATTCCTTACCACGAAACTTTTGATCCTTCCCATATAGATAAGTCAATAGATATGATTATATATTCTGCAGCTTACTCCTTTGGATCCAACTCCGAAATGGATGAGGGTCAAAAATTGGGCATACCCATGCTTAAATATCCTGATGCACTTGGTGAATACTCAAGGGGAGCTGATTCTTCAGGCATTTGCGGGGTTCACGGAAAGACAAGCAGTACAGCAATCTGCGGTCTTTTGCTTCGTGGTCTTGCCATACCTGCAGAAATCCTTGTGGGTAGTGAAGTCAGTGCATTTGGAGGGCGAAGCACTTTGAGCCTTGGGAGCAAGTACTTTGTAGCAGAGACTTGCGAGTATAGAAAGCATTTTTTGGCTTTTCATCCGCAAAGAATACTGCTTACCAGTGTGGAAAGTGATCATCAGGATTTTTTTCCCACATACGAAAGCATAAGAGATGCATTTTTGGAGTATGCAAGACTACTGCCGGCGGAGGGAGAGCTTATCTACTGTGCGGATGATGAAGGAGCATGTGAAGTTGCCGGGCTCTTGGATAAGGAAAAGCGGGGTATAAAATTAATTCCATACGGTTTTAGCGCTTTGGGGGACTATAAGATAGAAAGCTATGAAGTTAGGGATGAAAAAATTGTAATGGCTCTTGCCTCCTTTCCCGGGGAGCTAAAAATTTCCGTACCGGGTAAGCATAATGCCCAGAATGCAGCGGGAGTTATAGCACTTGTTTCGTCTATAGTGAAAAAAGAATATGGCGGCTGGACAGAAGAAAGAAGGGAAGCCCTTGGAAAAGCTCTGGAAGAGTTCAGCGGTTCAAGGCGGCGCTCTGAAATTTTGGGCAGGGCAGGGGGTATACTCTTTATTGATGATTATGCTCATCATCCTACAGAGATAAAAACAACCCTTGCAGGTCTTAGGGAATTTTATCCCAATCGCAGGATTATCGTAAGTTTTATGTCTCATACCTTTACAAGAACAGCAGCTCTGCTGGATGACTTTGCCTCGTCCTTTACAGACGCTGACATTGTTCTTCTGCATAAAATTTATGCATCTGCAAGAGAAAAGTATAATGGAGAAGTTACGGCTCTAAGCCTATACGAAAAAGTTAAGGAAAAAATAAATAAAGATAATGTATACTATGTGGAAGAGCCCGATGAAAGCATCGCTTTACTAAAAGAGCTGTTAAAAGAAGGGGATCTCTTTATTACAATGGGAGCAGGAGATAATTTTAGAATGGGTAAGAATCTTTATAATGATTTTTGCATGAGGCAGGGTAGCTAAATGAGAAGCATGACTGCCTATGCCGCAAAGGATTTTAGCGATGAGAATATTAATGTTTCTTTGGAACTTAAGAGCTATAACAACCGCTTTTTGGATATTAATATTCACCTGCCTGCATGGCTTTCCATACTCGAAGCAGATTTTAGAAAATACCTCTCTACCAGATTTTTACGGGGAAAAATTGATCTATACATAAAGGTAAGAAAAGATGATGCTGTTCATAATGTAAGTATTAACAGTAATGCAGCTCTTTCGTATAACAAAGCAATAACAGAGCTTGCAAAAAATCTAAATATAAAAGAAAAACCTTCTTTAAATTTACTTTTGGGTCTTGAAGGCGTTCTTGAAGTTAATACAGAAAGAGATACAGAAAAGTACCGTGCACTGTTAAACGCTATGTTAAAAGAGACGTCAGATAAGTTTGAAGAAGAACGCTTACGGGAAGGAAATGATACAAAGGAAAATATTCTTTTTAATTTGAATGTAATTGAGGAATCTTTAAAGAAAGTAAGTGAATATATTCCTGAAATGGAAAAAGCAATTAAGGAAAATATAAAAACCCGTTTTGAAGAATTGTTAGGAGACAAAATTGATGAACAGAGAATTTTCGCAGAAACTGCCATGCTGCTTGTTAAATACAGCATTGCAGAAGAAGTCTCCCGTCTTTCTTTTCATTTAAAGGAGTTTGCTAAGGAAATAGATTCTAACCAAAGTCCCGGTAAAAAACTGGATTTTCTGTCTCAGGAAATGAACAGAGAGATAAACACTATAGGCTCTAAAATTCCCATGCAGGAAGTGAGCCTTGCTGTTGTGGAAATGAAAAATGCCCTGGAAAATATCAGGGAACAGCTAAGAAATGTGGAGTAGCGGCTAATGGAAGATTTAAAGAAGTTAAAAATTGCCATATCCGGTAAGAGCGGCTGCGGAAATACAACAGTGAGTCATTTATTGGCAAAGGAATTGGATCTTAGTTTTATTAATTTTACCTTTAGGAATATAGCCTCTGAGCGGAACATAAGTTTAAAAGAGGTGCTCTCTCTTGCTTCCCAAAGCGATGACATAGACAGGGAAGTGGACAGGCGCCAGGTGGAGCTTGCCAGAGCAGCCGAGGGCTGTGTTCTTGGTTCACGCCTTGCCATCTGGATGCTGGAAGAAGCCGATTTAAAGGTATTCCTTACCGCGAAAGAGGAAACAAGGGCCAAGCGTATACAGGACAGGGAAGGGGGCGATCTTGCCTCCATAGCAGAATTTACCGCCGAGAGAGACAGGCAGGACAGGGAGCGCTACATACGCATTTACGGCATAGACAACAACGATCACTCTTTTGCGGACATGATTATAGACACAGATGATATAGGACCGCGTGATATAGTTAAGTTGATAGTAGCGCGGCTGACCGTTCGCGGCTGACCGCAGGCAGCCGTAGACCATTAGCGGCTGACTGATGTTGACCGGCGGCTGACCGCAGGCAGCCGCTTAAATACTTATAAGTAGAACCTACTTAAATATCCCCCTATTTAAGCGGCTGATCGGAATCGAACCGACGTCATCAGCTTGGAAGGCTGAGATAATAACCATTATATGACAGCCGCAGTATAAAACTACTAATTAATAGTATTAAAATTAGGAAAATGTGTCAATGGCTATGCCAAGTTCACATACCTCTGACACCGTCGCCAACCCAGCCTATAAAGACATCAAGTCTCTTGCTTACAGCAGAGGGGATGTCTATAAGACCTGCGACAAAGTCTGAAACATCGGCTCCTGCTACACTGTAAACAAGTACACCTTCGCGTAGGGGTTCCATGTATAAGATGGCATTGAATCTGCTTTCCCTCATAACTGTAAAAAGCAGGTAGGTGATGGTTCTGGTGTTCGTAAGGGAGTAGGATACACCATAGGGCATACGCAAAAAGTCAGCGCGGTAAAAAGTGTTGCCAAAGTTGGTATCGCGCAGTCTTATGTATACTGTTTCTGTAGTTGGCAGGGTACTTGTGGGATCGGGGTCGGGGAGACTGTTTCTTCTGTCGCTTGTTATACGGGTGGCCTCGGTGAAAAGAGGGGTAGAGCCGCGGCTATGAGACTGGTAATGCCGTCCCTGCAGAGCTCTGATTCTCTGCAATACATTGTAGGAATCTATGTTAGAAAGTATTCTCCCCGGATATGGAATAATTGTAAGGGACTCGTTTAAGTAAGGAAGATTCAAAGCGCTTATGCTTGTATGCAGATTAAGACCGGAGTTAGGAGAAGGAATCAAGCTAAGAGGCTGATTCTTTCTATGGGCAATAACAAGACCTTCTTCACTGAAAATTTCTGAAATTTGATCTTCGTTTAAGTTAGGAAAAAGGCTTGTAAGGCTTCTTAAATGCTCGGTGCCCGGATAATGGGCCTGTGAAGCAAGAGTTATGTTTATACATAAAAATAAAATAAATGAAAGTATATACTTCATTAATAAGCTCCTTTCCTAAAGAATATTACACCGGGTGTACGGTAGATAATCCATAGATCCAGCCAGACAGACCAGCTTTGAAGATAATACAGATCGTAGGTGATTCTTTCCCCGTAATCTGTATCTGATCTACCTGAAACCTGCCATATACCCGTAAGCCCCGGCTTAACTGTTAAAATGCGAAGAGCGTTTTCTCCGTACTTGTCAATTTCGCCGTCTACAACAGGACGAGGACCTACTATGCTCATTTCTCCCTTTAGGATATTAAGTAACTGGGGGAATTCATCAAAACTTATTTTCCGTAAAAATTTTCCTATTTTTGTAATTCTAGGATCATCTTTTAATTTATAGGTATCGTCCCATTCCTTTTGCATCTCTGCGTTACTCGCAAGAAGATCCCTTAATTTTTTATCTGCGTCTTTGACCATGGTGCGGAATTTATAGGCTGTAAAATACTTGCCGTTAAGCCCAAGTCTTTTATGGCCATATAGAACAGGACCGGGCGAACTTATTTTTATTAATAATGCAATTACAAGAAGAAAGGGAGAAATAATTATGCCGCCTATTATTACAAGAAGAAGGTCTAAAAAACGCTTTATTGCAAGGTTCCAGAACATTTTTAACCTGTGGCTGGAAGCAAAACCAAGAACACCGTCAAAATCCCTGACTGACATCCAGATATTGTTCACACTGAAGAAATCGGGAATAAGAACATTGTAACGGAAGGCAGATGCAGACCTTGTTATCATGTTGATCATTTCTTTTGATTCAAGGTTTGGAGATGCAATTATTGCCATTTTGATATTATAGCGTTTAACAAGATCTGGACCCAGGTTCATGTCGGGAATTATGGGAATGTCTCTGTAAAAGTCTCCGTTTGAATGACACTGATCCAGAATAAGGACGGGCTCATAACCTACTTTCTTTGCACCAAGGAGCCTATCAACAATGAGGCGGCTCGTGCTGCCCGAGCCGTAAATAACAGCAGGAATGCCGCGCATCTTTACCTTTCTAATGAAAAAATGCATTATGTCGCGGCATATCATCAAGATAGTTATAGAAAATGCAAAACTAAAAGTAAATGCTACAAGGTAGGAATCTACCCTGTCGTATTGTATATATCGAGATACTATTATTCCTCCATGGACAAGTATGGATGCGATTGTGAAACCTTTAATTTCCTCAGCCGGTGCCTGGGCTATACCGGGATATAATTTGACTATAAAAAAAGTCATGATAAAGAAAGGAAGATAGGGCCAGTAGGTTACAAAGGATTTAAAGTCTATTCCGCCCCAGTCGTCTATCATTATGTAATATAGCTTTACAACAAGGAAACCGGCACCGAATGAAATCATTACCGCTATAAAATCGGAAATAATCATCATGGTGGCAATCAGGGCAGAAGTAGTTCTTTTGTATCTGGCTTTAAACCAGGAATCAAAATCTTCCAGGGTCATATATATAAGATAACAAATTATCTTGAAAATTCAAGCAGGTTAGGAAGAAGCTTCCATATCTTTAATACCTTGAATTTTTCCATATTTTTGCTAATATTGCTTATGAAGCTCTTTATTTTTGGCATTTTACTTGTATTTTCTTTAGTAAACTTACAGGCACAAAATCATGTATCAGTCCCTGTGGATAGCCCTGTTTATAATATATTGGATCAAGCCCAGTTAAGAGGGCTTATAAGTACCCTTCCCGCAGTAAGACCCTATTCCAGGGCCTTCATTATAGATGCAATAAGAACCATACTCGATAGTCCCCTTGGCATTTTGAGTGCCAACGAAAGAATTATCCTACAAAATGAACTGGATCGTTACAGTCCCCCAAGCGAGTTTGGTACTTTTGATTGGGACAGGGGGAACATAAGCTGGGATAATGAAGGCTTCTCCGGAGATGCCGGATTGTCGGCAAATATGAGTTTGTCCGGAGCACGTTATGATAACCTGGGTTTTTCATTTGGCCTTGAAGGAATAATGCTGGCCTATACCCGTGGTAATATAGGTGAGCAGCTTTCTTATGGTTTTAATTTTAATGCTATAGTGGTAAGGGCTCCCCGTGTAAGGCTTGGGGACGCAACAAACTATTATGATGGGTTTATTCCCCCTGATCCTAGCACATCATCCTGGACTGATGCTATACAAAGGGATTTTAGGATGTATAGCGAGCCCCTAACTGCTTTTCCCTTTACTTTCCGGAAGAATTGGGATGGCGGCTATTTTTTGACCATGAGTGATCTCTCCCATACAGGATTTACCGAATGGCCTGATACTCTTGGAATAGGACCCCATATAATTTCAGAAATTTCCGGTTCTCATTTAAATGATACACTCACCTGGCGTTTTGGAAGGACAAGGCGTGAATGGGCAGGAATGTCTTTAGGACAGAGTTTAACCCTTAATAGTGCGGCCCAGCCCTTTGTTGGAATAGAAGGGAGTTTTAGACCTGTTCCATGGTTCGGCTTTTCTGCCATGACAGGGGTTTTGGAGTATGTACCGACCGAGGGAGATCAAAGGCGTCCGGCATGGGGAGCTCAGTCTTTATTTTCTATAGAACAGATAGAGCTCAATTTTAATGACTATTTTAGTTTCGGTTTTGGAACGACAACTATATGGGGTAAGCGTATGGAACTAGGATACATCTTTCCCCTTATACCAAATTTTATATACCAGTCTTACGTGGGAGATTATGATAACTCAGGGCTCTTTTTAAATTTAAGAGGACAGATACCCGGAAGAGGGAGACTTTGGTTTTCTTTATTTATTGATGACATAGTCCCTGCAACACTTAGCGAGGGTACATTTTGGGAATTGGACTGGAATCAATACGCCTACCAGGCAGGGCTTACTGTTCCCATACCCTGGTTTGGCTCTTTTACGAATTTAACCTTTAGTTATACAAAGATAGAGCCATACACCTATACACACAGACGTATTTTTGCACCTTTTCATAATTCTGGTTTTGGCAGTAATACTCTACCTCTGGAAACAGCCTACGTTAATAACGGTGTAAGTCTTGGATCCTACCTTCCTCCTAACTCGGATGAGTTTTTATTGCGCCTGGAAACCATGCCCACGGTAAACACAATGTTTAATTTTCAGTTTCAGTTAATACGCCATGGAGCTAGTTTTGGTTCGGGTGCAGTGGATGGAAGCCATTTATTATCGGAACTTGATCCGCGAGATCGTTTGAGTAACCCAGTATTAAGGAAGTTTTTTTTAAGAGACGGAGCTTACCGCTGGCTTTATGTCTTTAAAGTCGGAGGTGAATTAACAATGCCCCGCAATGTCTTTGGAGAACATTCACTAATGGGCCTATTGTTCTCCAATGTCCCTGCAAGACTATTTTTTGAAACAGGCTATGTGTATTCTTATTATACCAATATAGGAATAGCGCCTAACTCGGGAAAAGCATCTTCATATTCCAGAGTTAACACTTCTGAGTATCCCAGGTCGGGTGGGTTTATTTTGACCTTGGGAGTGAGATTGTTTCCTCAGTAAGAGAAGCCAACAGAGAGCGAGCTTTGCAGGCCGAATTCGTTAGTGCCGCGTTGGTGATTGTTGTTGTGGGAGTAGATGCCTGTGAGGCTGGCGTTTAGGTTAATAAAAGTGTTGATTTTGTAGCCTATGGAAAAAGAGGCGGTAAATTTTGTTTCTGTGGTGCCGGAGGGAGTTCTGGCGTTAAAGGCAGCTGTGGATTTTTCCCAGTCGTAGTTGGTGTTTCTTTCACCGTTAAGTAAAAGGGAAAGGATGCCTGAAATATTAATTTCGTCGTCTTTAAAGAAATTTCCGCCCAGGGTAAAAATATAAAGGTCTCTCATGTAGCCCGGGAAAGTGAATAGTTCCCCCCTGTTGTCAGAAATGTAGCGCATGTGAATGAAGGTGCCAAAGGGTGAGCCTTTCATGTAAAGGAAGGGGGATGTGCCTGTAAATTCAAAGAAAAAATTGGAAGCCCAGGTATTAAAGGAATGACTGTAGTTTACACCTGCCATAAAACCATAACCATTGGGTGCCTGATTGGGGTTAGTTTTTACTTCCCCTCCTGTAGCAAATTCTGTCATTACAAACTGGCTATAAAGAGAAAGTGAAGGAATTATATTCCAGTTAGCCTCAAGCGAAAGTAAAGAACCTATCATAGACCTTTTGTCACTAGGAATCCAGTGATCATAATTCTCCCAGGAAAAAAGTGAATGGAAAATCATGAGAGGGTTTAAAAAGCGAATTTCCAGGGGGGAGTTTCCTACCATAACGCCTTCCATTAGTGCTAAAGAAAATTTATTTCTGAAATTGAAATCAAGACGGTGTAAATAGTAATGACGCTGCATAGTACGATCTAATTCATCATTAAGTGGATCTAAGTTATGATATCCCCTGCGTATGTCCATGGGCATCTGATTTATTAGCATGGAATATTTAAAGTTTTCCGAGAAAAATGAAAGGCGGAAAAATTCATAATAATCAGGGTTATCAGAAATAACCATGTTACCCATGTGTCCTGTACCGTAACTTAGTCTATCCCTCCCTAGCTGGAAATTCCAGAATGAGCCGCCCATGGCTATATAAGCCCTAAATGGCATCATAGACCAATCATAATCAAAGTAAGTAAAAGAACCTGTGTTAAAGATAAAAGCATCGTTATCTGAAAAATAAAATCGGGGGCTTAGAGTAATCATGGGTTCTATAAATAATTGAACAGAATCCATAAAGAAAATATTTACTGGCCAGGAGAAAAGTGGGGTGACTTTTGGGTAAATGTAATACCAGCCAATGTCTGTGTTGGTATTAGCACGGAGTTCTAAGTTAGAGTTCATATTAAGGTTAAATGTAAAAGTATCACTAGAGATTAGCGTGAGTGCTCTTTGAGGAGTAAGCCTTTCCCTGATACGATTATAGGCAGAAAGTGCAGGAGTGGATAAAATACTTGTATCAAGGGAATTAAGAAAACTTTCTACTTCGTGGGGAGTAAGGGGAGGGGTAAAGGATGTAAAGCTTCTTCCTGCTTCTATAGAAAGAAAACGGAGGTCGTCAAGGACAGGATCACCCACAGAGATCATTGAGTAGGGGGAGGCAGGAAGGCTAAATAATGAAAAAACCAGAAGAAGTAAAGTAATAAAAACTTTAGAATTGATCATTACTTAAAATAGCATAATATGATATTTTTTTCAATAATTGATTGATTAGGAGATGATATGGAGATGGCACCTGTCCGTATAGCCCAGATTGTGGGTATGGTACAAATGTCCGGAGTAGACGCTGTAGTTATGAACTACTATAGACATATAGATAAAAGTAAATTTCAATTTGATTATTTTATGGATGGTTTGGAAAAAACTCCCATTGACGATGAAATCCTTACCATGGGGGGGCGTATATATAAACTTCCACCGTACCAAAAAGATATGAAAAAAAATCTCGCAGTATTTAGATCGATTATTAATGAAAATGATTATAAAATTATACACTCGCACATGAACACTCTTAGTGTGTTTTGGCTTAGGGAAGCAAAAAAGGCAGGTGTTCCTGTAAGAATTGCGCATAGTCACAGTACGGCAGGTAAGGGGGAAGGGATGCGCAATATAATGAAGTATATGCTTAGGCCATTATCTAAAATATATGCAAATAATTATTGTGCCTGTTCCAATTATGCAGGAAGATGGCTATTTGGTAAAAATGTTAATATTATTAGGAATGCTATAAAAGCAGATGATTTTATTTATAATGAGATTCTTAGGAAGGAAGTAAAAGATGAATTTGGTTTAACAGATGAGATTGTTATTGGACATGTTGGACGTTTTATGTATCAAAAGAATCATGATTTTTTAGTTAATATTTTTTGTGAAATTGAAAAGCTAAACAAGAATGTAAAACTATTTCTAGTGGGTGAAGGTCCTCTAAGAAGTAAAATAGAAGAACAAATAAAAGAAAAGAAGCTAGAAAATAAAGTGATTTTTACCGGAACCAGAACTGACGTAACAAGATTATTGCAAGGTATGGATTGTTTTGTACTGCCTTCCCATTATGAAGGATTGGGTTTATCGGCAGTAGAAGCACAGGCAGCCGGTCTTCCCTGTTTTATCTCAGATAAAGTGCCCGATGAAGCTATGCTAAACGAACAATGCTGGAAATACGATCTTAAACTGCCTTCAAAAGTGTGGGCAAAAGAAATATTGGAAAAAACAGGATTACATCAAAGGAAAAGTAATATAGAAGAGATAGTTAAGAAGGGATATGACATTAAAGTAGAGGCAGGCAAATTGGAAAGGTATTATGAGGAGCTTTAATTATAATGATTAATACTTGATTTAGAAAGAATGTTTTTTGTTATATTCTTTAATAAAGAAAAGAAACTATTAATAATTGAAAAAAGAAAAGTATATTTTTTTTGTAGTAACAGTAAAGATTGATATGTACTGGAATTTAAAACTTTAAGTGAATCAGTGCCGGAAATTATCTGAACTTCCTTTGCAATTGCAGCTCTTGGGTTTTTAAGTAATTCCAGTACACAAGAAGGAATGCTTCCTGTGCTTTTTATTTCTTTTAAGATATCTTTAGATGCCAATAAAAAAGGAGTGTCATAAAAGTTTAAGCCTGTTGCAAAATAATGGATTATTTTGGAATCCGCCAAAAAGGGAAGTCCATTATATGCAAGTTGGCAATTCCAGGTGCCATCCAGTTCACTCGCTATAGAAGAATTTTCATATATTGCCATGTTAAAGGATGTCTGATCCCTTGTTATTTTTTTTGATAGTCCATAAAGCCATAGCTCATGCCATTTATCAAAAATTTTCTTTCCTTCCTGTGTATCTCTCGAAAATATGACTCCGCTATTGTAGTGTTTATCTGACTTGTAAGAAGTAAATCCAAGCTTTTTTTCGTTAGCAATAATATCATTATTTAAAGTATGGGTAGAAATGTTGGAATGTTTATCCAGTGCAGCAGCAAATATGGCATTGGTATGGAAAATATCTTCAAGATTATCTGTAATTACTGTGTCAGAATCTATAAAAAGAAAGTCTCCCTTTATGTGGCTTCGCATAGAAGTTTTAAGCCATCTTGAAACTTCTACCTGATTCATCTTGGAAGGTGCATCTATATTTAAAATTTCATAAATTAATTTTTTGTATTCGGTACGTTTATTTATTAAGCCATTTTTGGTTGCTGTATCGCATAAAAGTATAACTTTGCCCGTAGGATTAAATAACTTTAAAGAAGTTAGGGAAAGTAAGAATTCTTCGTAGTAAAAATCTTTGTCTGTACTTGCTAAGACGTAGAGAAATTGCATAAATTTATACCATAATAATTTTGTAAATCATTAATATATTTATCATTTACATTTTGATGATAATTACTTTTTAAAAGAGATACTTTTTGAGCACTTTTAATAGTATAAGGATGTATTTTTTTATCCTTGACCCATACAACGGGAATATTATTTTTTAACTGCATAAACTTAAGCCAAATATCATCAGCATTTAAACATAGTTCTTTAATTTTAACTATATCAAAAGTTTCTTTAGGAAGTAGATCCGGTGGATATAAAACACCCCCAACGCCAGTAGCTAAAAGAGACATGGAAGGTTTAGTCTCTTTCTTGAACTCATAATACCAGTCGTTGTAGGGTAGTAAATTGCCATTATTATCCAACTTAATTTTATGTACACGTCTTGCAGAGATAGCATTAGGATGTTTTAGAAAGGAGTTATATAGGTCTGAAATAAGTGAGGTGTCATAAATGTTATCGTCGTCTATTGTTATAATAAGTGAGTTAGGATACATTTCCCTGGCATGCAGATATTTATTGTGGGGTTTAAGATTATTATCCGCAAAATTAATATTAGTACCATGCTTCTTTAATTCCAGTAAAGATTCAGGTAAATTTGATTCATTTTGTACTTCTTCTTTTGTTAAAGAAACAAAGATTATATCCGGTTTAATGGACTGGTTTAAAATACTTTTTATAGCATAATGCACTGTAGAGAGACGTGCAGGAAAACTTGTAAGAGATACCACAATATGATGTTTTCGTTCTATATTTTTATGATCTTTAAAAATTGTTTTATTTTTATAATACCATTTTATGGGAAGAGACTTTAAAGGATTAAAATAATTAGCATTTATGTAATGATAAATGGACATTTATTTATTAAAAAATTTTTTGCGTAAAGGTGTAAAGATATTTT
>Ga0099364_10009426_pt1 | contig 13545 bp, 9 predicted proteins | sample TergutTh196P3_FD_73070 | JGI IMG/M metagenome (GOLD analysis project Ga0099364, IMG submission 73070) | Microcerotermes parvus P3 segment gut microbial communities from Pointe-Noire, Republic of the Congo - Th196 P3 | ecosystem: Host-associated > Arthropoda: Insects > Digestive system > Gut ...
GATATTTGGGTTTCCTTAAAATTCGGGGAATTCCTTGACTGGTTTAGAACCTGATGTGTTCTCAACAGACTGTCCTTCGTGGTGCTGGTTGGTTGACTGTGCACTGAGAACTGCTTTATAAAGATTACACCAACTTCAGGTTTGCACCGGGCATCAATAGTATCAAAAACACTTTTTATTGTTCCAACTGATGTACACTATTATAAAATCATAGAAATGTTAAAAGAATTTAAAATTACAACACTTGCTCCGACATGTTTCGGTTCACGCAGGAACCATCTTCAGGGAGCAGTCCTGTGCTTAGCTAAAACTACAGAGTATGGTTTTTCTGTGCTCGTCGGTATAGACGCAGTCAATGTGATGCACAACAGGCTGATATGCCGCCATAACATTGACCGCGTCTATACCGACGAGCACAGAAAAACCATTTCGTAGTTTCAACCAAGCACCGGAGTGCTCCCTGATGATGGTTCGTGCATGAAACGAAACATGTCGGTGCAAGTATTATACTTTTAAATCGTTTTAACATTTCTATGATTTTATAACAGTGTGCATCAGTTACAACAATAAAAGTGTTTTCAAGGAAATGTGGTTTGTCTCCGAAGGAATTGTTTACTTAAGTAGCACAACTGTTATTGAGAAAATAATAATAAACCGTACAGTGACATAAAACAATTCTTTAATAAGACATTACATGAATTTTCGTTGCACGTCTTCGGATGCTGAATCAGTGCCTTCGTAAGCGCGAAAATTTGTTTGCAAATGGAAACAGGATACAAAAACTGACCTTCCTTATGTAAAATCTTCGTAAATGGCACCGAGGAATGCCTGAATGTGGAAACGACACTATCAAATTACGTCTTATGCATTATGGCACCGCGTCAAAATTAATACTTACGGTAATTATCTGCCAAGTTATGCGGTGTCGTATCCCAAAATACTTGAATCTGCATTAACACTGCTGCAACAGCGTACGTACCTTGCGAATCAATGCCGATTCACAAGGAACTGTAATGGCACATCGAATTCAGTAACTGTCTGTTACCAATGCCTTGGTACCTAAAAGCGTATAAAGTTTTATTACACAACAGTATAATTTTGCATGCTGTTTTGTATGCGTGAAATTATGGTGTCTTAAACACTGGGGGAATAACATATAGACTGGGATTCTTTGGCAACTGTTTAACGTGTGTTCATGAAAAATATTTGGGTATTTCTCGAAAATCTGTTGAGAAAATTCAGTTAAAATCTGACAAGAACGTGTACTTTACACGAAGACCAATATACATTTATCGCAATATCTTGCTCAATTTTTCTTAGAATGAGAAATATTTCTAACAAAAGTTGTAGAGAAAATCAACACACATTTTATGTTGAAAAACATTCACGAAAATCGTGCCGTTTATGAGACAATATGGAAAAATATGGTACCACCAGAGGCCAGAGATATAAATTTAATTAGGGGCACGCGCATTGCATGCTGGATAGTTTAGGCTAAACACACACAGAATATGCAATACTCATGCTTCTTCCACGGCAACAATGGTTACTCGAACGAATCGCAATGTTATGTTTTATACATAAATGCAGTGCTTGTCTTGGTAAGATTTGTACTTTACAAGCAAAATTTGGACTATAAAATCAGGGATGATGTGACTGGCATGAAATGCGGCAAGTACACGGAAGATAAAATCATACCATGCCTTATTTCAGGCTTCCACCGTGAAGTAGATGAAAACTGCAGTTTTCTGGGCTTTTACGTACGCCGTTCTCAAATTCATACCACGTTTTGGTGGGAAAATGTGACAGCGAGAAGCTGCTTTGAAAACCTAGATGGGAATGTAATATCAAAATTGACCTTACAGAAAATGATGGGAGGGTGTGGAATGGATTCATCTGGTTCTGGATGGAATCATTATGGGTCTTTGGAGTACACGTGTTCCATAAAATGCTGGGAATATGACTAGCATAGAGTGTATTCGCTTCTCAAGACGGATTCTGATCCATGTTGGTCAGCTGTTAACTACGCCATCAGTAACAGAAATGTCCCAGCTGAAATTCGAACTAGGCAGCTCCCGAACACGTCAGACGTGTTACCACTTTGTGTGGATATTAGGCAATGTTAGGCACACGGTGCGAAATGGCTTTCGCAAGTGCCAGTAGATGCTAGGAAATGTGCATGCAATCAAATAGCCCAGGGATTTGAGCAATCGTTATTCCTTCCAACTACTGGGTTCAGCTCTAATGTGTAATTGGGTCCGACCTGGAAAAAAATACCGGACTGTACGTAATGGCAATTTTTATGGAAGGATGCCGAGTTCCAGTGACAGATAACGGCAGCAGTCTCACGTTTGAATTTGTACATATTCATAACCAGTAGGTGAAGTTAGGAAGAGTTGGCCGCTCGCTCAAGAACGTCGTTAAAACGTTCACAGCAGTGGAGATAAAACTTCAAAGGTCTTAACCTCGGCAATACATAAGAAGCGGCTAAGCGTCATGCCTCATCGCCCATTTTTGGCGCGTTCGCAGTTGCGAAGAACGCCAATTCGCTTCACGTCCGTATGTTTGTCCGCATGTATCAGTGCGGCAACCTGTCGACGACCGTGAAATTTATTTGGGATTTCGCATCAATCTGTCGAACCGCAAACTTGGTTAAAATCGGACAAAAATATCGGGCACTTTACATGCAGATCTCAGTACGTTTCACTGCTGCCGGCAATATAAATATGCCATTAAAGAATTTTTGCGCTACGCTCAAAACTTTCATACCGTTGACGACATACAGCCCAACCAAACATACAAAACGGTTGAATTTCCGCTCGTTACGCGCCAGCATGTTACATTATACGTACATTGCCGATCTTGTTTATGCCCAGTTGCGAACATTCACAGGAAAGCACCACCGCACGAATACGTAATTGTGCAATGCGGGAGCTTCCGTAACAGCTTTCTTACTTACAAAAGCATACGTACGAATGAATGGAATACCAGCAATTCAGTCGTGCGGTTGCTATTTCCTTCCTGACTTCAAGAGAGAATATTTGTTAAAACGACTATGGAATATAACATATATTTTATGGAAATGACCGTCAAACACAACAATTATCATACAAGATATTCTTAAATATAGGACTACATGTTTCGGTCTATACTGACCATCCTCAGGTACTCAAGAGCTCAATTGTGTGTTATATAACATGCGTCAATTATGTAATGGGATAACACACGTTATATAACGCACATTCGAGCTCTTGAGGACCTGAGAATGGTCAGTATAGACCGAAACATGTAGTCCTATATTTAAGAACAGCTTGCATGGTAATTTTGTTTGATGGTTATTTTCATAAAATATACCGAATCAGTACAACGGTATGGATAATAAATAACAAGTCAAATCAAACGAATATAACATGTTCTAGTCAAATATAATATACTGAATTTGTTACATTTCTAAAGACGCCTTCCATTAATACCATCAAATAAGTCACTGTTCAGTGCGTCTTCGTTCCGTTACTTGCTGACAACTGTGATTGCCAGCGCTCACAAATCCAGAAATTACATAGCATTACAGGTCTGAACATAGCAAAAACGATATGTATAACAAGGTACAGTAATAACCCCATCACAGGTGTCATCATATAACAATTTGCAGAGAGGGACTAATATAAATCACGAATCTCAAGCAGAATTGCCATTCTCCCCGTGGGACATCAAAGCGGGGACCTTCTGAGTAGGAACCAGAAATACCAACAATTATATCGCCACTCTCGACATTTAGAAATTACATACATCAATGTACACGAATATCACTTCATAATCATTATCGTGACAGGTTATGCCTTTCTAACATCAATAAAAAAAGAAAGGTAATGGGAAAACCAAGGCACTGAACATGAGAATGAAGTTGCATTGCACGGACAAACACCGCCTTCAAGCTCATATTCAATACAAAATCAAGGAAAATAGACTAAACCCTCTGGATTTAATTATAATCAAACTTGGTCTAAAACTATTAAAGCATAACAAAGTTGGGGGTGTTCAGGATACTCCAGGATCCAATCCTACGAATTTATCAAGGCCGTATTTAGAGAATGGGTTGCGTGAAGCTACATAATAAATTCAGCAGTCTTTCAAAGTGAAGTACGATATACTCTTTTTCTCACAAAATATTAGGAAGCGAAACTCGAAAACTGTGCACACGTACCGACAAAAATACTCAACCAGAAAAACGCTTCAATAATCCCCTACAACCAGCAAATCTATATACGACCTTGATTTACGTAGCAATAAATAACACTATGTTTGGTTGTATGTCTCGATCTATTGTTTTGTTGATATGATGGCAAATTTATTACTACAAAATTAAATTTAAAATAATTTTTATCTAAGAATACATGAATTAAACCTGATTTGAAAGCGTCGAACTCTACCCGCTAGCTAAACGTGGCTCCTTTTCCATTTTTGCCAGGAACAAATCTGTGGTATTCACGTCGAGGTACTCCAACTTCTTCACATACGCACGCACGCACACACACACTCTCACTGTAAGTTTTATACACGTATTTCAAAAGCGCTTCTACATCAGAAAAGAAATACGAACTTCGCCATACACAAAATTGTTACTGGAATGTCTGCAATGCTTGAAGTCTATAGCTATCATTAGCAACAAAACTCAAGCAAAATCACAGTGCTGTTTCAGTTTACTCCTCGCTGGCAGAGAAGAACCAAAGCAAATAAAACAAAAGATACACTTGTCCTTATATTCACTGAAATATCTACTTGAATATGAATATATATAATATATATACTGATATACACTACAAGATTGTATTCAGCCCATGTTCATCGTCCCCTCGACTTTCAACCAGCAACCAGCACCGACATACGAAGAGAAGTCTTGCAATTATTTATACATATCACAGTTCCCATCTTCCTACTGCACTCTGTAATACTGTCAACACTTGCTTCCACCCCACACGAAACCGGTACCGGGGTACGACGATGCGGCACGCTGAGGGATCGCTGTCTCACGGCTCCCGGATCGAGTTCTGGCGGGCACCAAGATTGGAGTCGTGGTCGCCATCGTCGCCCGGGAACTGCTGCGTCTCATATATAGTGCCGGTGGCTGAAGGGTCTCTGAATCCTCTTCAGCTACTGTACCTCAGGAAGACGTCCGTGTTGTATCCGCCGCCTCGGAACCATCAGGAATAGAATCTTTTCCCCGCAGAGAACGCTTTAACTTGTCCACTAAGCGGTTGTGGAACTTGTTCAGCGAGGACTGTGACCCGGATTTAGGTGGCGACGAAGAAGTAGACTTACTTGGCGACTGCAGGCTCGACTGGGAGGCACGCGAGGAGGTCCTGGAGTACTGACGAGAGGACATCGCCATGGGAATGGAGCGGTGGGCCGGTGACCCAACAATAAAGTCGCTGCCCGGAGAAGTTGACAGGCTAGGGCCTTCCGACTTAGAACACTCGGACACCTTACGACTTCTGCAGGATTGCGGGTTCGAACATTCTGAACTGCGCCGCGATCTATTGGACTTGTAGATATCCCAGTCGTTTTTAACTACAGGCATCATAAAAGCCATGACTTCAGAAGTACTTCGGTACGATCAACAGCAACACGAATCACCACAGCGATACTGCTACTCAGTGCTACGGCGCGCCTTCGCACAGCTATTTTATACATTTACCAACCAACTACTTCCAGCTAGGTCAAATGGATCAAAAGCGAGACTCTCATTGGTCGACGCCTCAAGCGCAGCCCCCCTTCTAGTCAATGACGTCACTTCAGAACGTAAAACTCGCTACTTGCCCGAAGACCCTTGCGCAATAGACGACAAAGGCGTACTCTACCGACAACGGCGTGTACTAGGGTATGCGTTGGTGGACATTTGCAATGCAACAAAACAAATCCATGTGATTACATGTTGGCGTAATAATTACGTAAAGTGTTACACGATATTCGTTGATCCCAGCGCAGTCACAGCGTGGCCACTGCAGTCAGGTCACTGTTGTTGTACCTGTTCCATCATTTTGCAGAATAACCATGTTAACTGCGCAGCTGTCATCTCTATTTCTGATAAAGAAAAGCTGTGTTGATTCATTACACGTGACGTAAAGTTACGACATTCCCAGCCAATTACGTGTTCTGGTGCGATACTTGTACCTCACTGACGGAAACAGAAACTCCGCCAGTATTGAGTACGGCAATATACAACTTGTCACTGCCTCGCATATACCGGTAGTTTAGCAAGGCTATTTTGTTCGTGCAATGTCTAATTACAGCAGTGCAAAAATCCCAAGCGCCAGATCGCCCAGGCGGTTGAATCTTGTACGGTGGCACAGCGAAATTGTGGGTCCTCACTCTGGGACTTGCATCATATCACTTATGTGCCCTTAGGATTTTTAGGTGCCTCCTAGGTTTTTGGAAAATTTGTGCATCCACTTCTAATTACACAAATAACTTAAACATATAGGCTTTTGTATTATTGTATAACAACTGTAAGGGCAAGTGTTATGTTTAGACTGCTGTATCTCGCACATACAATTCATGGACACGTTGTAGGGCAGTTCCATGCCACCTGTTGCCCGTGGAGACATTCCAGCTGAGCAAATGTCTGTAACACCTTCCCTGGCAAAGCCGAGATAGTACACCGAAGCGATTTTGAAAACGTATGGGCTATTTATTTATGGAATAATGCATAACATTACTAATTCTTTTTTGTTAAAATGTGCCAAAATAGCGACGCGCTAACCTCCTTCGAGAACATTTTTCTGCTTTTCCTATTAACATAAGTACATTTTATTGCATATTATGTGTATAAAAATAAGGGTAAATCACACATATAATTAAAATCATACATATAATTATACGTCTACTTACTCGTTCTTTATTACGTGTATTACATTTTTTGTTGCTTGCATGCAGACAGAATTTTGCCGAAATTGCTCCCAAGACATAAGGGGTTGAGCAGATGTGTTCAGTGGTGCCCGCACCGATGCAATGACTTCCCGCGAGACGTGTGCTACACCGACACGCATAACTCTTTAATTTTTTGCTCTTACTCTTGATTACAACAAATTTGTTTGAAGTAGTGGATTAGGTATTTGTTTTGGGGGCCTTTCGGGTTTTCGAGCTTAATATCTTACATGAAGATGGACATTCTTCGATCCCTCCCCTTGTGCCCAATACTGTGATCATAACTAGAGTGGAGATTAACTGTACGTTACAGAAGGTGTATATTTGCGCATGTTCTACTCGCTAATTTGCATGTCAAGCAACTGTGCAAAGAAAAAGTCATTGCCATGCTAAAGAGTGCTAATTCTATCACGTACTAATTCGTGAACTTATTTTCTCAGTTACATGAAGATGAGACAACTAAAAATAGTCCACTTGTTCTTCCGTGACAGCATATTAGCGTTTCAAAAAGACCTTTTCACGATGCGTTAAGTGTTTATTTTGAGTCAATGAAATACAAGTGTTTCATATCGACCTTTCATGCAAAATGTTCAAACATAATGTTTGAGATGAACAACGGAACAGTAACAGTTTGTCCTACATTGTAAAAATATAAATCGATTTCACTTTCATCGTCGGGGGATTATACTAAGTTTTAATTACACTCAGGACCTAATGCCGATGGGGACCATGTTCTCTAAACTTTTTGCGCTGACGAACCATTCTGGTAGTGGAGAGTGCTAGCAGAAATGTGTACTGAAGCAAGACATTCGCGTGTCAAAAAGGCCATAAAATGGTAGAAGACGGTTTTTATATACTATCCGAAGTAAAAATCGTACAGCTGAGTTAAGAAACTGGTTTGCAAGTAAATAATCCCTGCTGGTCGTAGTGGCCGCACGTTCTAAGGCATAGTTCTGCGGCCGCTGGCCTACTGAGATCGTGGGTTCGAATTCCGCCGGAGGCATGAGTGTTTGTCTGTTGTGAGTGTTGTGTGTTGTCAGGTAGATATCCCGACGACTAGCCGATCAATCGTCCAGAGGATTCCTACCACTGTGACTCGTTGTGTGTGATCTCTGAAGATCGGAAAACACAAACGGTTGTTTTACTTGTTGTTTTGTATGGATATGAAACGTTGTCTCAGATTTTGAGGAAAAACATAGTGTGTACAGACGGACAGGTAAAGAAAATATTTACATCTAGGAAGGGTAAAATGAGTAACTAACAAACAATTGACTAGCTGACTAACTAACTAAACAAACAGCCGACAAACCGACCGACCGAACGACCGGCCGCTCGACCGACGAATATCCCGACCTCCCGACCGACCAACCGACCCAACCAAACGACCAATTAACTAACTGCATAGAGCAGAGTCCTACTCACAGACCATATATGATCTACCTTCTACCTAGCTTCTCAGCTAACAGGTCCTCAGCTAGTCAAGGAATTTTCTGAATTTTATGGAACTTCAAGGGTTATTAGCGCTTTCACAAGAGTCCGCCACCTGTCCATATCCTGAGCTGGATGGGTAACGTATAAAGACGAATTCGTCCCCCGGTATTTACTGTTAGGATAGTGATAACTAGGTGGTTCAACTTGGCCTGTGCCAAGTTGAAGTTTTATAGGGAAGCTTGTAAAACGTCCACTTGGAAGACCGACAAGGAGGTATCAGAATATAGTTAAAGTGAATGATAGAAAGATCGACTGTGGCAATGCGAGTGGATGGAACTGGCTAAGGATCGTGTCTAGTAGGGGGCTTAGTATTTGTGGTAATAAACTTTTGTGTTTTGAGTCTGTATTGTGAGTTGGCTTATGTAGGAATTTACTGTCCTACACAAACCAGGACTTTACTAGCTTTAGTAGTTGCTAGTATGGAGATTGGAATAGAAGTAAATGCTGGTAAAACTAAGTGCATGGTCATGCCTCGAGATCAGAATGAAGGACGAAGTCAGAATATAAAGACTGATAATAGTTCCTTTGAAAGGGTGGAAGAGTTCAAATATTTGAGAACAACTCTGACAAATCAAAATTCTATTCAGGTAGACATTAAGAGCAGACTGAAGTCAAGGAACGCTTGTTATCATTCGGTGCAGAATCTGTTGTCTTCCAGTTTGCTATCCAGAAATACAAAGTTTAAGACATACAGAACACTAATTATGCCTGTTGTTTTGTATGGGTGTGAAACTTGGTAGCATACATTGAGGGAGGAACGTAGGCTGAGGGTGTTTGAGAACAGGGTGCTGAGGAGAGTATATGGGTCTGAGAGGGACGAGGTAACAAGGGAGTGGAGAAAACTACATAATGAGGAGCTTAATGATCTGTAATTCTCACCCAGTATTGTTCGGGTGATCAAATCGAGGAGAAAGAAATAGGTGGGGCATGTAACACGTACCGGGGAGAGGAGAGGCGTATACAGAATTTTGGTGGGGAAACCTAAGGGAAAGAGACCACTTGGAAGATCCAGGCGTAGATTGGAGATTAATATCAAGATGGATCTTCAGGAAGTGGGATGAGGGCATAGATTGGATCGATCTGGCTGAGGATAGAGAAAGGTGGCGGGCACTTGTGAATGCGGTAACTTTCGGGTTCCATAAAATGCTGGGAATTTCTTGAATAGCTGAGAACCGGTTAGCTTCTCAAGGACTCTGCTCCACGGAGTAATTTTACTGTAGCCGTAGTGCAATGAATATTTCCTTTGTTGCCTTCTTTCTTCAATTTCGCGGACCATTAAAAATTTCACTGGCGAACCGAAATCTTATATCGCGCGTAGCATGCGGTAACCATTTCTGTAGTAGTGTGCCATGATAATCCAGTTTTACACGAATACGGTGTGGCGAAGGGGAGAAAAGTACACATATTTTAATTTCACTGTCGTGAAACTGTAAATGGTAATTTGACTTTCAAGATATTTGTGTATGTGTGGCCTTAGATCTTAATTCTTGCGAGCCGGGACTATGGGTTATGTACCACCGCTTGTATGCTTACAGATTTAGCTGGCTTGAAAGCTTCTTTTTCACTTTGGCTTTCTTAAAATAAAGGGTACTGAAACTGTAAAATTGCTTGTGTAGTTTCACAGTGCCGTATATTCTCTTTTACAAAATTTATCGAAAATTGCTTGACACATGAAACGGTCACCAAGCCACGAATAACCTGCGATCATAACACTTGTCATCTAACAATTAATGGGAAACACGTGTTATGTAGAAGATGCCGTACGATAAAGGCGCCAAGAGTGGTCACTTTTTGAAACTACGTTATCATCTTTGACTTTCGTCGGATATTCATTAACTTCAAACTAAATTTCTATCATCGTGTAAAAACAGAAAAGCATGAATGTAACGGTTTTGATGAAACGCGCTGACAATGTGTAAAAGAAGAAACGTGCTTTTGAATGTTTTTTTATCGTGTAGTGTGCTGTGTGGAGAGAATTTAGTTACAGTTGGTACACCTGGAGTAGCGAGTGCGTTTTGTTACTTTTAGTTACCCAGTATGCCACTACGTTGTCTAACAGGACAGCGGTAAATGTGGTTATGTGTTTTGCGAAATTTTGTGATGTCTGTTATTACGTGCTGTATTTCGAGAATGTGTTAAATACTGGTGTATTGTACATTAAACAAAGTTCAGTATATTTACATTGTCATTATATCTAGTTGTATAGGAAGGGCGTCTAGGATACATAGCCGTTTCGTTGTTGGGTCATGTACAATATACCAGTGAGCTAGTTCGTTGCTGAAAACACAATTTCTCAGCAAATCTGGATGTAAAGGAGGAAATAATGATTGCCGCCTCCGAACCCCAGGTAATTCTGATGAACTGCCGCATTGTGGATTGATTTCTTTTCTTTCTCACCCTTCAAACTACAAGTAACGCCAGAACCTATGAAAGACCCTACAGTTATGCTTTATGGTTACCGAGAAAAGTATTTCGTTTTTATTGTGTTGTTACCAACTGTAATAAAAAAAACTGAATGTTATCCAACCTAAGCTAACTGAACCTGAATTTTCATCAGACGTTAAAGTGAAGAAATAACAGGATTCGTGATGTAATTCGTTACACGGTAGTGGAATGTACGTCACGTCTTGTAGACACCCGTGATTTAGACGTAGGTGGAAGGAACATCCCTGTCAAATTAACACAGAGGCAAACATTTCATGGCTGTCTGAACCCAAGAAAATCTTGCTAACTTGTTGGGTCTCGTAAGTGGTGTTTGAAATTTTACCCTCATATGTTCATTAATTGTACAGATATGACATTTTGAAATGTTAAGGTTTTTTTTAACTATACCTTGTTCTAATTCACTAAAACGCCTATAACTCTGGCCATAAGTAAGAGAGCTTATTTTTTGGACCATTTGGAAATGGGGCTTTTATTTGTTATACGTAACACCAGACAGAATACTGGCTCCTGCAACAGTTGCCATGATAATACAGTTTTGTGTGTGTGATGAAATTGGCAGGGTCTTGGCATAAGCATAAACTGATGTTTCTATTAAGTCAGAAGGCAGTAAGTGTTATCTTCAGAAACAGCTAACACTGTGTAATCTAAAAGAAGTCTGCTTGAGTCTTGAGGAGCAGAATCCTGAGAAGCTGCTAGTAGTTGTCTACAACAAATCACATGTAACTGGCCTGGGATCAAACCCAGGCCGTGGTGATTAGAGGCTTGCAAGTAACTGCCTGAACTGTGGCATGTCCAACATGATGTTTAAAGAGAGGTTCTGAAAACTTTGAAAACTGCTAGGTTTAAACAGACTCATTTTGTGTCATTCCTGCTTCAAGAAACTAAGTTCAGACAGTAGCATTTTGAGAAGCAAATTTTTTCATATCATGTATATAGTACACTGGCAAGTTGATGAGCATCTTGTGTAAGGCAGAGGCTTTCTAAGTTCAGAGTGAAAAAAGGTTTGCTTGCTTGTGTGTTGCAAAAGGCAGTGACAGTGAAATTCAACTAACATTTTTGCATCTTTCTAGCTCCAATAAATTGTTTAGTTTTGATTGTTCAAGCTTGAAAATTGCTTTGAAAAGTGTATCCATTAACCACAGTGTGTTGCAGATATTTTACCAGTGAGAAATATATCTTTTGTTCCGTTGAGAACCTGGAAACCAGGTGTTGCTGACTGTAAATTGCTACTGCTACTGTTAATATTTCTTAAGTGATAAATGGATGATTCTGTCAAGTTTATTTTATGCATTTCTTCTTACGCTTTGGAGCATACTGTAATCTTTAACTAGTTGACCAAAAAGATACAAATGTTGATTGAGTATGCATCCCATAAGTCCATTCATGTCCCAACACAAAATTTTTGAAATATTTATTTAAAGTAACGTGTACATATTTGACAGTGGATTTACATGAGTATGGACCTTTTTTATTGTCATCAGTATTCAAAACTACCCCTACGTTTTCAAAGCTACCTGAGGATGGAAGCAGGTAGCTTCTGAAACATAGTGTTTGTTTTTGAATATTGGTGACACTGGAAATAGTTATTGTGAATGTTCGTGATGTTACATACTTAAGGAATCAGAAAAGGTGTTGGGAATGTCCTAATTACACCTTGCTTCTCACTTCTTTCATAAAGTAAGGTCAAATGTGAAAATGTTAGTGTGGTTTAAAACGTTTTGAGTGCATACTAAATGAAAGCACCTTTTAAGAGCTTTCAGTTGGTACAAGCATGAGCTGTCTGTTGTAATTAGGACCATAATTGTAAGCATTTTAGTGAATCAGAACATAGCCAAATTTAGGGAAAAATTAAAACTTCAGCATGTACTTACTGGCTTGAAAATAACTGACCCACGAAGGAACCACTTCATATTTATGGCTTACAAATCAGAGTCTGTAGGCCTACAAGTTTTGCCGAATTCCAGTACAGTCATGTCAATGGCTGTAATAAGGGAATGATCCAGAATTTATCTGTAAATGTATGTAGCTGAATATAAATATATTGTTAATAACTATATAGGAGTTTGTGCCATATGGCCGGCAGCAAATAAAGAGACATCCCGGGGAGGTGGTGTTGCCATCTACACAACCACAGCTGCATCCAGAGTCATTTCTACTTCACCGTCTTAGTCAAGTGGCTATATCAGACACTGCCAAGGTATGGACTCCTGAAATACAGTTTTATCACTTAAGTTCTACCTGGTGTTTTCTGCTGTGAGAATGCCAAATGCAATGTTATCTGTAATATTCGTTTTGAATTTTCTGGTTTTGATTCCTGTTTGATAACTTTCCCACTCACCACTATATGTGATAATGTAGGGGGGCTGTGTTTTAGGAATCAGAATGGTGGCACATCTGTGCTAATAAGGGTGATGAGCCTGAGTGTGAGGAGGAGCTGTATGTAAAGGGAAAGACAGCAGTCTGGAGCCGGGGTGTAGATGGCAGTTGGGTGGTCCTCTGTAGCTACACATGTGAGACACCAGTTAAACATGCTCTGTGGTGCACCTTTCACACTTCTGCGTCTGACAAACCTGTCCTTGAGAGCAGTGGGTCCACATTTTCAGAGGAACCTAAAGGTGTTGGAGAACCTAGGCTAGGCAACTTTTTTTCAGATTCTTAATGTTTCATGCACACCATTTATGTCAT
>Ga0099364_10009427_pt1 | contig 13544 bp, 14 predicted proteins | sample TergutTh196P3_FD_73070 | JGI IMG/M metagenome (GOLD analysis project Ga0099364, IMG submission 73070) | Microcerotermes parvus P3 segment gut microbial communities from Pointe-Noire, Republic of the Congo - Th196 P3 | ecosystem: Host-associated > Arthropoda: Insects > Digestive system > Gut ...
CCGTGAGCGTTCCAAAAGTCCGGCGTCGCCTTCATCCAGATAGCGCCCAAGCAACTTGTAGCCCACTGTATGAGAAATCCCGAAGCGACGACACAAACCACGGAAATTCGTACCGGGTTGTAGCGCAAGTTGCACAAATTCCTTCTTCAGTTCCATCGCTGACCTCATTTGCCAGGGCATCTTGTCCTCCATAAGAACAAAAATGCCTACAGTATAAAATGTGTAAACGATGTCTCCGAACATGTGTCAACGATGTCCCCAGTCTGAACACCCCACAAGTGGGAGAGGGGAAGTACACGTGTTGCAGTTCGCGCCATGCCTTCTATAGCGCTTCCGCACATAACTTGACTGTCGCTTTATTAACGCAAAGCTCTATAACTGCCGTCGCTGGGCTTCGCCTTGTCCAACCTGCGCGAGCTATACGGTTTGCCAGTCCGACAACTCGCAAATCGTCATTTTCCTGTCACAAAACTCTCTTAAACTGCAGGAGTTGCCGCTCAAAGCGGTGTTTTTCAGGGTAGTTATGGACGTATTGCCTTCTTCTCCTGCTATAGTAATTGCCGTAATTCCGAGAACATCGCCTCCGGGAACGCCGGACGCCAGTCAGGATTCCACAGTCGCGCCAGCGCGTGCCGCTCCCGACTCTCAGCAGGCACAGCCTCAGTCTGCGCGGATGTTTTCCACAGCGCCTTCTTCCTGGCAGTTGTTTTATTTAAATGAGTCACTGTACCTTTAGCGTTTCCGCCGCAAGTCTGGCGCGTTTCAAGCGTCGCAATCGCCTGAACCATTTGGCGATCGCTCTTTCTCTGCTTGCCATGGCGTTCGGCATGTTCTGGCTCTTGTGGATTTTGTGGGAAACTTTTTCTCAGGGAATCGCCGGCCTTGGTATATCCATGTTTACCGAAAACACCCCGCCGCCCGATGGCCCGTTAGGAGAGGGCGGGCTTGGCAACGCAATTCTGGGGTCGTTATTGATGGTCGCGCTGGCGACTTTCATCGGCGCGCCAATCGGCATTCTCTCCGGCGTGTATCTTGCGGAATACAATCCGCGCGGCAAACTTGCGGTCACTGTCCGTTTCATAAACGATCTTCTGCTTTCCGCGCCTTCCATCATCATCGGCCTGTTTGTCTATGGAATCATCGTGGTGGGGATGAAGGAATTTTCCGGTTGGGCAGGCGCGGCGGCGCTCGCGCTTATCGTCATCCCGATTGTGATTCGTACCACTGAGAACATGCTGGCGCTGATTCCCTATGGGCTGCGCGAAGCCGCTTATGCGCTGGGAGCGCCTAAATGGAAAGTCATTACCCGCATTACTCTGGCCGCCGCGCGCGCCGGAGTGTTGACCGGCATCCTGCTTGCCGTGGCGAGGATTGCGGGCGAAACCGCGCCCCTCCTGTTTACCGCGCTCAATAACCAGTTCTGGAAGGCAGGGCTTTCCGGCCCGACCGCCAACTTGCCGGTGACCATCCTGCAATTTGCCATGAGTCCTTACGAAAACTGGCAGCAGCTGGCCTGGTGCGGCGTTTTCCTGATTACCTTCGCGGTGCTTGGCCTTAACATTCTGGCAAGATTTCTTGCGCGCGGAACTAAAACTTCCAATTAACGACTGTCTATTCGAACATGACTGAAAGCACTGCGCCGCCCCCCAGCAAGATCACCGTCCGCAACCTGAATTTCTATTACGGGAAATTTCGGGCGCTGAAAGAGATCAATCTTGATATTGCCGAACATTGCGTGACGGCGTTTATCGGCCCTTCCGGTTGCGGAAAGTCGACGTTGTTGCGTACCTTCAACCGGATGTTCGAGCTATACCCTGAACAACGCGCCGAAGGCGAAATTTTGCTTGATGGCGAAAATCTGCTGGACTCAAAGCACAATGTGGCGTTGATTCGCGCCCGTATTGGAATGGTGTTCCAGAAGCCCACACCTTTCCCGATGTCAATTTTCGACAACATCTCTTTCGGGGTGAAGCTGTTTGAGAATTTATCCCGAATCGAACTGGAAGAGCGGGTGGAATGGGCGCTCAGAAAAGCGGCGTTGTGGGATGAAGTCAAGGACAAGCTGAATCAGAACGGCGCGAGTTTGTCGGGCGGACAGCAACAACGTTTGTGCATTGCGCGTGGGGTTGCCATCAAGCCGGAAATTCTGTTGCTGGACGAACCCTGTTCCGCGCTTGACCCGATTTCCACCGCCCGGATTGAAGAGCTGATTGCGGAGCTGAAAAAAGACTACACCGTAATCATTGTGACCCATAATATGCAGCAGGCGGCCCGATGCAGCGATTACACAGCTTACATGTATCTCGGCGAACTCATGGAAGTGGGAGAGACCGAGCAAATGTTCCTGAAACCCTCCCGGCAGGAAACAGAGGATTACATTACCGGACGCTTCGGCTGATCCGTGGAGTCAATATCATGAGTGACAAACATCTTGCTTCCCAATTTGATGATGACCTGAACAACATTTCCTCAAAGTTGATGGAAATGGGCGGTCTGGTTGAGATGCAGGTCAAACTGGCCAATCAGGCATTGAAGAGCTTTTCGCTCGATCAGCTTCAGGACATTTTTGACGCTGAAGAAAAGGTTGATCTGCTGGAAGTCGAGATTGACAGCGAGCTGGCCGCCATCATTGTGCGTCGTCAGCCGGCTGCCCGTGATTTGCGTCTCTTGCTGGCGATTTCCAAGATTACGACCAATCTGGAACGCACCGGCGATGAGTCGCACAAAATCGCCAAACGGATTCGCTCCATCGTGGAATTGGGCGAAGCCCGCAAAATCGCGCTTGGCGACCTGCACGCGATTTTTGATATGTCGGCCAGTCTCATCCATCGCGCGCTGGACGCTTTTGCCCGCCTGGATGTCATCGCGGCCGCAAATATTTACAAGGAAGACGATCTGATAGACCGTGAGTTCAAGGGTTTTACCCGCAAACTTATCACTTATATGGCGGAAGACCCGCATACCATCAGCAGCAGCCTGGATTTGCTCTTCATTGCCAAAGCGGTCGAGCGTATCGGCGATCACGCCAAGAACATCGCCGAATTCATTATTTACATCGTCAAGGGAACGGATGTGCGTCATAGCTCGTTGACGCATATTGAATCCGTTGTCCAATAAAAAGGCCATGAACGCTGTTGCCGCTCCCAAACCGCGTGTTCTTGTTGTCGAAGATCAGGCGGACATTGCCGAGTTGATTTTGATTCATTTACGCCATGCCGGGTTTGAGGCTACTGCGGCAGAAAATGGCGTACTTGCCCAGCAAAAGCTGGACGAGGTGCTGCCGGATGTGATTCTGCTTGACTGGATGTTACCCGGCGGGCAGAGCGGACTTGATCTGGCGCGTAAGTGGCGGGCTACGCCGCGCACCCGCAATGTCCCGATCATCATTCTGACGGCGCGGGGCGAAGAGGCCGACAAGATTTCCGGGCTGGACAGCGGCGGCGATGACTACATGACCAAGCCTTTTTCGCCTGCCGAACTCATGGCGCGTATCCGCTCGGTACTGCGCCGCCGCGCCCCGGAGCGGCTAAAGGAGGCGGTGACTGTCGGGGAATTGACCCTAGACGCCGGGACGATGCGGGTCACGTTCAGAAAGCGCGACATTGCCATGGGTCCCACCGAGTTCCGTATGCTGCATTACCTGATGAAGCACCCGGATCGTGTCCATTCCCGCGCAGCCTTGCTGGACAAGGTTTGGGGCGACCATGTGTTCATCGAGGAACGCACGGTTGACGTGCATATCAAACGCCTGCGTTCCGCATTGAATGACGCTGGAATGATGATCGAGACCGTGCGCGGCGCGGGCTATCGCCTAAGCTCGAAACAGGATGCCTGAAGACTTGCCGCCCTTGTTTTCCAGAATAATCAAATCGCTTCCCGTCATTAAGCACCCGCTGCTTTTGATGGTGGGCGGCGTGGCGCTTGCCGCCTGGGGCGGCTTTGCGATTTTTGACCTGCGCTCATGGCTGGGCCTGAGCTTGCTTCTGGGGGGATGGCTGGGGAACAGGTGGTATGCGCGCGCTTTGGCCGATTGGCTGGATCGGGCGCGAGACAAGCCGGACGCGCTGCCGCCCAGACTCGATGATACGCGCCGGGAAACTGCCGAGCGCGTCCAGCGCCTTATTCGCAAACAACGGCGTGAGATAGAAAAAATCGAAGCCGATTTGCATAATCTGCGCTCTGCGCTCCAGGCTTCGCCCAACGGCGTCGTCATTCTGAACGAGCAGCAATGTATCGAATGGTGCAACCGCACGGCCTGCGAACACTTTGGCCTGGACAGCAACCGCGACATCCTGCAACGGCTTACCAACCTTCTGCGCGCTCCCATGCTGGTCAAAAGTCTGGAAGAGCGCAATTTTTCTGAAGCGGTCATTCTGGAAAGTCCTTTGAGCAAGGCTTCCCATCCCTTGTGCCTGGAAGCGCGGTTTTTTCCCTATGGTCAGGGGCGCTTGCTCATGCTTTCACGGGACATTACCGCCATTGAGCAGGCCGAAGCCATGCGGCGCGATTTTGTCGCCAATGTTTCGCATGAAATCTGCACCCCGCTTACCGTGCTTGCCGGGTTTATCGAAACCCTGCAACACCTGAGCGTCAGCGAGGGCGAGCGGCAGGACTATCTTGTGCGCATGGCAAGTCAGGCGGCGCGTATGGCGAGTCTGGTGGACGATTTGCTGATGCTTTCCCGCCTTGAAGGTGGCGAGCCGCCCGACGCGAAGCAATGGACGGACGCGCAAAACCTGTTCATGCGTATTGAAGCCGACGCGAATGCCCTGTCCGCGCACATGGCCGGACAGAATGCGCCCGGACATAATCTGGTTTTTACGGGGATGGATACTGCGGTTGAGATTGCAGGGGCGGCAAAAGAGTTGCAAAGCGCGTTTTTTAATCTGGTCAATAACGCGATTCGCTATACTCCGCCCGGCGGCGATGTGATTGTCAGTTGGCTTGTCAAACCTGACGGCAGCGCCGATTTTTCCGTGCGCGACAATGGCCCCGGCATTGCGCCTGAACATGTATTGCGCCTGACCGAGCGTTTTTACCGGGTTGATTCCGACCGCTCCCGCGCCAGCGGCGGCACGGGGTTAGGGTTGTCCATCGTCAAACATATTCTGAAACGCCACGAGGCGACCCTTGCCATTGCCAGCGTTCCTGGGCAGGGCGCCAGCTTTACGGCGAGTTTCCCGGCGCATCGCATCCGGCTTGCCGAAGCGGAAGAGGTGGCATACAACAATCACCTGTAGGCAGGGACACGGTCTTGCAGACGGGTCTTGCAGACGGCAATGTCCAGGGTACGATAAATCGGTTTTGCAGACGGCAACGTTCAGCGCGGGTAGATTGGGGTGAGCGGAACGCGAACCCCAACATCTTGTTGCCTGGAGAGCTTACATTGGAGTTTGCTTCCGCTCACTCCAGGCTACGGATTTTCTCATGACTCAGTTTTGTTAAGGGATTTCCGGGGACTCAATCTTTACCGTTCCCGGTTGATGCTGTCTCTGGTTTGTTGCGCAGCGATGCGGGCGGCGGCGGCGTAATCGTTACCCTGTCCGGCGTATAAAATGGCGCGGGACGAATTCAGGATCAGTCCGTATCCGGCGGCGGTTTTGCCCGCCTTGACCGTAGCGGCAATATCGCCCCCCTGCGCGCCAATACCGGGGACTAGAAGCGGCATATCGCCGACCAGACTTCTTACGCGGGCGATTTCAGCGGGGAAAGTCGCGCCTACGACCAACGCGCATTGCCCGGTTTTGTTCCATGCCCCTGCGGCAAGCCTTGCCACCCGCTCAAAAAGCCTTTCTCCTTCCGTGCCCTCCATGAATTGAAGGTCGCTGCCGCCGGGGTTGGATGTCCGGCAAAGCAGGATGACGCCTTTTCCCGGATAGTCAAAATAAGGCTCGATGGAATCAAAGCCCAAATAAGGATTGAGGGTTACGGCATCCGCCTGATAGCGCATAAAGGCTTCCCGCGCGTATTGTTTGGCAGTCGAGCCGATGTCTCCTCGCTTTGCATCGAGGATTACCGGAATGCCGGGATGCCGGGCGTGAATGTACGCAATAATGCGCTCCAGCGTTTCTTCCGCGCGGTATGCGGAAAAATAGGCGATTTGCGGTTTGAAGGCGCACACAAAATGGGCGGTCGCGTCAATGATTGCGGCGCAGAATTCAAACAGGGCATCCGGGCTTTTTCGCACAGACGCGGGGAATTGTTCAGGGTCGGGGTCTAACCCGACACAAAGCAGGGAATCGTTTTTTTGCCAGGCGGCGGCGAGCATTTCGGTAAAGCGCATGTCAACCTCTCGGCATGAATTGTTGAAAGTCGGCAGGCAGCAGACAATTTTGCAGGCTGCGCTGGGTGAACAGATAGCGCCCGTCGCACACAAAACCCAGATCGCGCCAATCAACCATATCATTCAGCATTTGCGCTGCCTGCTTCAGTTCAGTTTGGGAAATGGCGGGATTTTTCGGGAAAAGCGCCAGAATGGAGCCGTCAAAATGCGGGCTGGAATGCAGAAAAAAGGGCTTGGGGTTGCGCGTTTTGCAATTGACATAAATTCGGGGATGATTGTTGAGCGGATACAATCTGCCCCATTGCCACCAGTTAGATTCGTCGAATTTTCGCACCCGCCGCGCAAGCAGGCGGGTTTTATGGGCCAAAAGATGCGGGTGTTGGCAATCGTAAAGCATCCGCCGGGTTTTTTGGCTTTGCGCGGTATGGGAACAGACAAATTCCAGATTCCCGTCCGGGTGTTCAAACAAATCGTCCGCGCCCGATACTCCGCCAACTTTTACCGCGAAAATGGTGGAGAGCGGCAGGCTATAGTCCTGGCGCAAAAACATGAATTGACCGGCAATTTCATGGAAAGCGCGTCCGTCGCGCATGCTTCGGTCGAATCGCCCCTTCTCGAAGCGAAAGATGGCGCAGTTGGGCGTATGCTCGCCAAAAACGCGGGCGTCTCCCGTTTCAACAAAGTCGGTGATACTGCCTTCCTGATACAGCCAGGCGTTCAGCTTTTTTGCCGCCGTTAGTTTGGTCAGTTCGCGCGGAACGATGAAAATCAGTTCGCCGCCGGGGTTCAGGTGACGCGCGCATTTTTCGATGAAAAAAAGAAAAAGGTTGCTGCGCCGGTCAAGGAGGGAAGCGTCAAGCAGCGCGCGCGTGGATGCCGGAATATCCTGATAGCGCACATAAGGCGGATTGCCGATGATGGTGTCGAAACGCATGGATGCCGGATAGGCGAAAAAGTCCATGACCAAAACGCCGGTCAGCGCGACGCTCTCATCTATCTCGATGCCTACGCATTGCTCGCCTTCTTGTAGCAGCGGCGTAAAAAACGCGCCGTTTCCCGCTGAAGGTTCCAGCGTTTGCCCTTTATTCCGGCGCAACCCCAGCATGAAATGGACAATTTCAGGTGGGGTGAATACTTGCCCCAGACGCTTTACATTATGAGTCGGCACAGGCTGAAGAAAGGCCGGGATTGATGCGTCATCCCGGCCTGTTCGATGAGAGATAAGCGGTCAGTGGTTTTTGCTGGTACACATCATCGTGGCTTCGCCCTCAATGATGATTCTGCCGCCAATCGTACAGACAGTTTCGATGATGACCCGTTTTTTGTCGACGAAGACCTCTTTGACCGTGGCGGTAGCCGTTACCGTATCGCCAGGGCGCACCGGCGCCTTGAATTTCAGGGTTTGGGCTACGTAGACGCAGCCGGGGCCGGGCAGACGATTGCCCAGTACGGCGGAAATCAGGCTGGCGGAAAGCATCCCGTGCGCAATGCGCCCGCCGAACATCGTGGTCTTGGCGAATTCTTCATCCAGATGTACCGCGTTGGTGTCGGTGGAAACGCCGGAAAAAAGCACGATGTCCGTATCTGTGATGGTCTTGGAGATGCTGGCGCTCATGCCGGGTTGCAGGTCTTCGATGTCGTAGCCGTTTTGCGGGTTCATGGTCAGATGCTCCTAGGGTAGTTGAAAAACAAGACAATTATAGGCGATACCGCCGCGTGATGTAACCAGAGGCGCAAAGCGCGGTCATGCGGATTGGCCGGGCAGGGCGGCGTACTTTGGGGCTGTATGTGTTAGACGTTATTTTCTTCAGACTGCCTCAACCATATTTGCCGCCGCTGAACCGTTCGTTTCCTGAGAGATCAAGCCAGCTTTGCACCGTGGCAAAGCCAGCGTCCGCTAAAAGCTGGCGGACGGCCTTGCCCTGTGCATGCCCGTGTTCACAGAGCAAATAGCCGCCGGATTCAAGATGATGGGGTGCGTCTCGAATAATAGCGCGTAGACAAGATAGGCCATCGCCTTCATCCGTCAAGGCCAGACGCGGCTCAAACCGGAGGCCGTCACCGGCAAGACAGGGGTCGGCGGCGGCGATGTAGGGCGGATTGGCAACGATAAGATGAAAGCGTCTGCCGGCGAGGGCGGAAAACCAGTCACTTTTGCGAAACTCCACGGGAGCGGCAAGGGTAGCGGCATTGGCGCGGGCGACAGCAAGCGCGGCATTGCTTAGGTCAACGCCTGTAACTTTGGTTTGCGGACATTCCAGTGCGATGGAAATAGCGATAATTCCGCTGCCACACCCCAGGTCAAGCACGTTAGCGGCAGGCAATGCGGCAAGCGTGTTGATGGCGTGTCCGGCCAGTTCTTCCGTTTCCGGGCGGGGAACGAGAACATCCGGCGTGATTGTGAAGGTTCGAGAGCGGAAACGAGCCTTGCCGACCAGATAGGCCAGCGGTTCGCCCCGGACGCGCCGCGCCAGCAGTCCATCCAGAATTGCCTGTTGCGTGGGGTCTATGCTTGTTTCAGGGCGGCAAATCAGTTCGGCGTGGGAAAGGCCAAGGACATGTTGCGCCAGCAGCCGCGCATCCAGCGCGTCAATCTCCATACGCGCAGTCTTCAGCCAGGCGGAAAGGAGCAGGGAGTGGGTCACGGATAGTCGGCTGTGACAGTTGAACCATCAATAATAGAGACAGGCCTGGGAGGAGTATGATTGAAAAACTTGATAGGTAAAGATTCGCGCACTATAGAACCATCCCGATGTTCAATTAAATGGGTAACCGCAAAATGCAAATGCGGACCGCCGCTAAAACCTGTATTGCCTGAATAGCCGATTATTTTTCCGGCAGGAACAGTTTGACCGATTTTTACAAGGTTGCTGTGGGGAGAAAGGTGAGTGTAGAGAGCAATAGAACGATCCTGGTGCATTATTTCAATATAGTTTGCCTTGTCGAGCATTTCCTGCGAATATCTTCCTTCAGTAAATCTGTTTTCAAGTGCGATGACAACCCCAGTTCTGGCAGCTACGACAGGAGTGCCTTCCGGTAAATTGAAGTCGATTGCATAGCGAGAATTTGGTTGCAAGTGCGTTGTCAAGGTTCCACCAGGCGCTTGACTTATCCTGCTTTGTATGCCGTTGGCAAAAGGAAGGCGATAGAGATAGTACCGATCTGGCGAGAAGGATATATCACCTGCCCAAAATTTGTAGTCGTGGTGAAATTTATATGACAAATTCCATACATCACGCTCAATTCTGGTAATTTCCCTTCTGGAGTGGGGCGGAATGACATGCGCGGAATTAGCTGTAGCGCCTATGCGAATATTTGTACCAGTAATACTGGTTTTGAATGTGATAGTTGCCGGGCTGTCGTTGATGGCGATCAGCTTAAACTCTGACTTGCTTATACGAATGCTCTCCACTTTGAAATCATGCTTGAAGGCATATGAGCGTTCCGCAGTAGTTAATATGCAAAATAAGAGCATAAACAACAAACTGTGTTTCACAAGCAGATTTAATGAGGCGTATATTCGTAGTAGCATTTTTACCCTTCTTCCGCCAGTGCCGCGAGTTGTTCCATCTGGTGTTCGCTTGCGAGGGCGTCAATGATCTCGTCCAGATTGCCTTCCAGCACGGCGGCGAGTTTATAGAGGGTGAGGTTAACACGGTGATCGGTAACGCGGCCTTGCGGAAAATTGTAGGTGCGGATGCGTTCAGAGCGGTCGCCGCTCCCGACAAGGCTTTTTCGGGTGGCGGCCTCTTTCAGCCGCCGTTCCCGCATTTCCGCGTCTTTTATACGCGCAGCAAGGACTTTAAGGGCGGAAGCCCTGTTTTGATGTTGCGAGCGTCCGTCCTGACACTCGGCGATGATGCCGGTGGGCAGGTGGGTAATGCGTACTGCCGAATCGGTTTTATTGATGTGCTGCCCGCCCGCGCCGGAAGCGCGGAAGGTATCAATGCGTAAATCCGCCGGATTGAGGCGAATTTCCTCCATCTCATCCGCTTCTGGCATGATGGCGACGGTACAGGCGGAAGTATGAATGCGTCCCTGGCTTTCCGTTTCCGGCACGCGCTGCACCCGATGCGCCCCGGACTCAAATTTGAGGCGGGCATAAACGCCAGTGCCCACAAGACGACAGATGATTTCCTTATAACCGCCCAATTCCGATTCGTTTGCGGAGAGCGGTTCCACTTGCCAGCGTTTTTGTTCAGCAAAACGGGCGTACATGCGAAACAGATCCGCCGCGAAGAGCGCCGATTCGTCGCCGCCCGTGCCGGCGCGAATTTCCAGAAGAACGCTACGCTCATCATCGGGGTCGCGCGGCAGCAACAGACAGGTGAGTTCCCGTTCAAGTTGCGGCAAACGTGCTGTGGCGGCGGCTATTTCTTCTTCCGCCAGGGTGCGCATTTCCGGGTCAGCGAGCAATGCCTGGGTTTCCCGTAAATTGACTTCGGTTTGCAGATAAGCGGCATACAGGCTTGCAGCCGGGCTGATTTCGGCGCGCTCGCGGGAGACGCGGCGAAAGAGATCCATATCTTGCGCCGCTTCTTCGCTGGCAAGCAGGGCGTCAATTTCGGCCAGACGAAAGGCGATTCGTTCCAGTTTTTGGCGGATGCTTGTTTTCATCGAAAGGGGATTGCCGTTAATGGCGTGAGCTGATTTTGCCCTCTTTACCTGAGAGCAGTCGCGCGATGTTGCTCCGATGCGTGGCGAGCAGAATGACGGCAAACAGGATGATTATGCCAATCGGCCCATCGTCTTCGAGCAACAACAGCCAAAATGGCGCGGACAGCGCGGCGGCCAGGGCGCCAAGTGACGAGTAACGGCTTATTTTGGCCATGACAAGCCAGGTGGCGAGGGTGGCGAGACCCACCCAGAAGGAAAGGGCAAGTAATGCGCCCGCTGCGGTGGCGACGCCTTTTCCTCCCTTGAATTTCAGGAAGACCGGGAAGATGTGGCCGATTAGCACGGCAAGCGCAACCAGGCCGATGTCGAACTCAGAAAGCCCTGGCAGGCGGGCGGCAAGCACGGCAACCGCGCCTTTGCCCGCATCACCAACGAGGGTGAATATTGCGGCTTTGCGGTTGCCGCTACGCAACACATTGGTTGCGCCCGGATTGCCGGAGCCGTAGGTACGCGGGTCGGCCAGCCTGAACAGGCGGGAACTGACGACCGCAAACGGGATAGACCCTAAAAGATAGGCGGCCAGACAGGAAAGGATGAGGATGTGCCAGGAGGAGGTCATAGGTCTCGCAAAGAGAAGTAATGGACGGGGACAGGTTAAAATAGGCAGACCGATTCTATCGCAATCGTGGCCTGCTTTTTGGATTGTTCGCTATGGATACCATTGTTATTGACGAACTTTGTCTTGATGCCTGGGTGGGAGTTTATCCCAGGGAGATCGCGCTCGCGCAAAACGTGCTGCTGAGTCTGGAAATCGGCATTCCGCCTGTTGCTGCTGTCAGCGATAACATACGCGACACCATTGATTATGAGCGATTGATTGTCCGCCTGCGCGAAGCGTTATCGGAACGCAAGTTCGCTTTGCTGGAGGCGCTGGCGGGCTTTGTTGCCAACCTTATTCTGGAAGAATTTGCCGCGCTCAAGGTGCGCGTCGCCGTCGCCAAGCTGGGCATATTCCGGGAAGTCAAACGGATAAGCGTGGTAGTAGAGCGGGAAAAGGCATAGCGCGTAGGCTGGGATGGAACGAAGTGGAATCCCGGCTTCAAGCATCATCGAAAATCCAAAACTCTGGGATATGCTACTCTGCCTGGCAGCTTGCAAGGTAGAATAACAATTTTTCATGAATTGGGGCGGTAGATAGGATGAACAAGTACAACATCGTATTTGACGGCACGCTGCGGGAAGGGGTAACGCAGGATGAGGCTGCGGTCAATATGGCTAAATTGTACGGCTCCGACCAGGCGCGTGTTGCGAATTTCCTGTTCGGTAGCAAGCGCGTGATTCTGAAACGCGACCTATCGGCGGAGAAGGCGGACAAATTTCTGATTGCCCTGAAAAATGCCGGATTGCTTGCAAGGAAGGAAGAGATTGCCCCGACCGTTGCCTTGCAGAAAGAAGCGCCGCCTTCTTCCGTCGACAAGCCGGAGAAGACAGAGGCTGGAGGCATGTCGTCCGGTGGATGGGACACGCCGGGGACAAATAATACCGCCGCATTGGCTGCATATGGGCTGGGTTCAACGCCAACTGCTCACCCGCAGCACCCTCCACAGTCCATCTCCACAGAGTCCATCCCTCCCACAGCCCGGGAATACACGCCTGAGAGCTACTCAGGCGACGATACGGAAGAATTTGCAGAACTTAGCTGGTTTTCCTTCGAGGGGCGGCTGGGGCGGATTCGCTATTTTTGCTGGCTGACAATTTCGGGAATGCTTATGTCGGTTTCAGTTGCATTAAGTAATGAGTGGAAGATATTTCTAGTTCCAATATTTGTGGGATGGACAATAGCGATGGGATGCTATCTAAAGGTGAGATTAGATTTGGACGATTCTATATGGCGTGTTGTGCCTGCCTTTTTAATATTCTCTACGGTTATTTTGTTTAAATCTTCAATAGTTTTAACATGGGCTTTAGTAGGGACAGCGGGAGTGTTCAATCTTTCCGTGATTATGCGGCGTTTGCATGACATCAATGTTAACGGTTTGTGGGCTTTTCTGTATCTGGGTATGTTTGCTCATCTCATCAACGCTCCCGGCTGGTCAGCTTTGCTGTATCTGATAACTGTTGTGATTGGACTGTTTATGCTGGCGCTTCTGTTTTGGCCGGGTGACGCGGGAGAAAATGATTATGACCTGCCGCCGCCGCCGAATACAATCGCCTTGAAGATTACGGCAGGTGTTTTAATCATGCTCTTTGTCGGCGGGATTGTCGCTGCAATCGTTATTCCGCATGTGTATCAGGCTATCCAGTAAGCTGGGATAGAACGAAGCCAGTAGGTTAATGGAATGGACTCCTCCTGTCCTTTTGGGTGTGTAAATCGAACTGTGTCAATTTGGTTTGTTTCATAACTCATTTACCGGAAGCCTGTCTTCGCCGAAGACGATTTGAAAGACCTGCAAAGCGGGCTTCCAGTGATGAATCGTCTTCCACTTGTCAGCGCATTGCCGTATTGCCAGATACATTGCCTTGAACACGCTTTCGTCGTTAGGGAAGATTTTGCGGTTTCGCGTCAGCTTACGCAAGCTCGCGTTCAACGATTCGATGGCATTGGTCGTGTAGATGACCTTGCGGATTTCGCCTGGGAACTGGA
>Ga0099364_10009428_pt1 | contig 13542 bp, 13 predicted proteins | sample TergutTh196P3_FD_73070 | JGI IMG/M metagenome (GOLD analysis project Ga0099364, IMG submission 73070) | Microcerotermes parvus P3 segment gut microbial communities from Pointe-Noire, Republic of the Congo - Th196 P3 | ecosystem: Host-associated > Arthropoda: Insects > Digestive system > Gut ...
CCCCCCCCCCGGGGGGGGGGGGGGGAACCCCCCCTCTGGGGGGGGGGCAGGGGGGGATACCCCCCTCTCTGAGGGGGGCAGGGGGGAGTTACGAATAAAAGCGTTCCCTACAGAATGGAGAGCGTTCAATACAGGCTAATAATTTATGAAAAAGAATATAGGTATAATAATAGACAAAGATTTTAAAAACGACATTCGTGTATCCGGTGAAGCTAAGATATTATCCAAAAAATATAATGTTTTTGTACTAAACTGTGAAAAAAAGAATTGGTTTTTAAAATTTTTCTTTTTTATTCAAACCACAATACCTTTGTATGATTATTTCTGGGCGTTTCATATTAAACGTTTCATAAAAAAACATAATTTATGTTCTATCCATGTTCATGATTTATATTTAGCAAAGGCAGGTTTTTTAGCTAAAGGAAAACTTCCTTTGATTGTAGATTTACATGAAAATTATCCAGAGGCTGTGTTAAATTATAAATGGACTCAAACAACAATAAAAAAATTTTTATCACAGCCAATAAAATGGAGTAAGAAAGAGCGTACATTGTTGTCTTATGCAGATGCAATTATAATAACTAACGAGCATTACAGAATCGCTTTACAAAAAAAATATCCAGAACTAACTGATGAAAAAGTGTTTGTTTACGAAAATGTACCTGATCTAGCAGCATTTCAAAGCTATCCAATATATGACAATGTATTTGAGAAAAAGAACAATTTCATTTTATTTTATTTTGGCGTAATTGCTGAAAGAAGAGGTATTTTAACATTAATTAAGGCTGTTGAAATTTTAAAACCTAAATATCCAGAATTACGCTTGTTGTTGATTGGCTCTGTTGATAAAGAAGAGTCTCGGGTTTTTAAACCATTATTAAATAAAAGTTTTATAACACACCATAATTGGATTGACATAAGTTTCTTGCCTTCATACATAAATTTTGTCGATGTTTGTGTTTGTCCTATAATAAAAAATGAACAACATGACACTTGTTTTCCAAATAAAATTTACCAATATGCTCTATTCGGAAAACCTATTATTGCCTCAAACTGTTTACCACAAAAAGATTTCATTATGAAATATAATTGTGGGGTTATATATAAATCAGAAGATATTTCAGAATTGTCAGAGAAAATAGAAGAATGTATTAACAACCCAAATTTATGTAATTTTTGGGGTGAAAATGGGAAAAAAAGCATTCAAGAATCATGTAATCTTGAATCTATTAAAGATAGATTATTAAATCTTTACGAGAATTATACTATATAGGTACGGAACGCCCCGTTCCCTATAAAATGGAGAATGATGAATAACGTACAAAAAAGATATTTATTATTTGCTTATCTTTTTATTGGATTATTTTTATTTTTTGGAAGCTATCAGGATAGAGTTAGCCGTGCTTCATTTCTTGGAAGAACGGTTTATCTGCCATTAACATATTCAGTTCGTGAATTTAAGACATTTCGTCAAGTGCGGGAAGAGAACAAGCAACAACAAATAACCATAGGTGAGTTGGTTTTAAAAAACATTTATCACGAAACAATGTATAATACATATCAGCAAAGTAGAATAGAATTTGCTTTACAAGACACCACATTTGTTCTGGCTGATGTTGTGGGATTTTCAGGAAACTTTTTCGGTCGCACAATTGTTGTAAATAAAGGATTGATGCACGGAGTAGAGATGGATGACCCTGTTTTTGCATCGAAAGGTATAGTTGGAAAAGTTATCACGCCATATCAGAATTTTTCAATTGTTCTACCTGTAAATCATGCCAATTTTATGCTTGCAGTGCTGAATAAAAACAGCGGAGTTCAAGGTATTTTAGTGTCTGATGTGTATTCAAATGTAGCTATGTCTTTTTTAAGATTTGGTTCTAATGTAGCAGTTGGCGATACGATTGTCACATCAAATTTATCTCAGATATTCCCACCAAATTTCCCTGTTGGTAGAATAACGCGTTTAGAAGAATCTTCTGATGCTATATATTTTAGGGCAATAATAGATCCATTTACCGATATCGGAAATTTACAAAATGTTTTTATTTTATTGAAAACGAAACAGGATTCAGAGGAGGTAGACATTGAAACAGGATATTAAAGCAGTTCCAGATATTGCATCGCACAGTCAATCGTCCGGATTGACAAACATGACCATGTCACAAATAAAAAGATTTCCTATAAAGACTAGAATTCTAAAATCTGGTGATGACATGATTGAAGTCATTAATAAATATGCCAGAGATTATTTAATGAAAGGCGATATAATTGTTATAAGTGAAAGTCCATTAGCAATAACTCAAGGAAGAGCCATAAATATTAAAGATATTAAGTTAACTCTACTAGCTAAGTTTCTATGGAGATTTGTAAGTAAAGTTAAATATGGAATTGGTTTACGCTCACCATACAGTATGCAATGTGCTATTGAAGAATGTGGAGCTTTTCGTATTTTATTTGCAGCACTTATAGGCGGCTTTTCAAAGTTTTTTCTTAGAAGAAAAGGTGATTTTTATAGGATAGCAGGGAAACAGGCTGCTTTAATTGATGCTGCATTCACTACAACAGTTACAGGCTTTGAAGATTGTGTTATCAAAGGACCATTAAATCCTGAAATAGAAGCGCAAAGAATTGCAGATATAACAGGATATGAAATTGCAATTATGGATATAAATGATATTGGAGGAAGCTGGGTAATTGGGCATAGTAAGAATATAAATACTGCTTGGCTGGAAAATATTATGAGAGATAATCCTCAAGGACAATCGGATGAATTAACACCGATTTGTATTGTAAGAATTATTCCTGATTATAAATTATAATTCTCATCTGTACGGAACGCATTTATTCGTTCCTAGTTCGGTTGGGATCCATACAGAAACAGGAACGAATAAATGCGTTCCCTACAGAATTGGGTGCGTTCCCTACATAAATGGAGAAAATATATGCGACACATAAAACTTTTAATAACAGGTTTCATATTATTGTTTATTTCATCAGTTTCTGCTGAATCTATAACATTGTATCAGATTACGCCTTGTATTTTACTGCCTTGGGTTGTTTACATTAGCATTCAGTTAGAATATAAATATTGTCTTACATTTACTTTCTTTATCAGTATAGCTAACGATTTATTAAATCCACAATTATTGGGATTTTCTACTATTCTTTTTGTACTGCTTTCCCATTTTACGCAAAAGTATAATGCTAGTTTTAATAAAGATAAATATTTTACCATTTTATTTTCGTTATTTGTTATTAATTTAGCATATTACATGATTCAATGGACATATTTTTCACTTACAAGTCCAGAACCTTGGTTTTTATTACAAAAAACGATGTTAACTGTTGCTTACAATACATTAATTTCCTGTCTAGTTATATTTATTTTGTTTATTATTGATAAAATGAGAATTTATTTTTATGAATAGATATAGATTTAATCTAAAAACTGCTTATTATCTGGCAGTTCTAGTCTTCTTTGCTATCATTGCTGCACAATTAGTTTCGCATCAAATTATAAATGGAGAGCAATATGAAGAAATTTCACGTAGAAATTACGTAAGAATAAGAAGAGTAAACGCAACTAGAGGAATGATTTTAGATGAAAAGATGCGACCTATTGTCTACAATGTTCCTGCTGTAAATCTTTATTTTAGAATTGCATTTGTTAATGATAGACAAGCCTTAATTAGTTTTTTAACTGACAATCTTGATATTACAGAAGATTATATACATAGACTTTTTTATGAAAATAGATTTAGACCCTTTGATGAAGTACTAATTGTGGAAAATTTACAAGAAAATATTATGGCGCGTATTGCTGAAAACATGAACAGATTTCCAGAATTAGTTTTTAGAGTTGAAATATTAAGACATTATGATATTCACAATCATTTCACAGGATATGTTGGGCGAATTAATGAACAAGAGTTTCGCAGATATAGAGGTGACGACTTAACAAGAAATAGTTTAATTGGTAAAACAGGAATTGAAAGATACTACGAAGGACTACTTTCAGGGAAATCTGGATATGAAATTGTGCAAGTTGATGCTTTAGGGAAAAGTTTACAATTGTTTAAGCATGAACTAAATCGTCCACCTGTTAACGGATTCAACATTGTTTTAACTATTAACCTTGAATTACAACAATATATAAACCAAATCTTTCCAAGAAACAGAGCTGGTGCTGTTGTTGTTTTAAACCCTAAAACGGGTGGAATTTTAGCTTACAATAGTTTTCCAGAATTTGACCAAAACTGGTTCGCTACGGGAATTAGCAATGCACAATGGAATTTTTTACGCGACCATGAACTAAGACCTTTACTTGATAGAGTTGTGATGGGATCCTATCCGCCGGGTAGTACATTTAAAACAGTTTCTGCAGCTTATGCACTTGAGAAAAATTTAATTAACGAACAAACAAGATTTGCGTCATGTAACGGCGGTATGTGGATAGGTAACAGATATTTTAGATGCTGGTATCGATATGGGCATGGAAGAACTAATATTTATACAGGAATGTCTGTTTCATGTTCTGTATATTTTTATGACCTTTCTTCAAGATTTAATTTAGATGAGTTTCAAGAATTTACAGAAAATAATTTTCTTTTACAAAGGACTGGTATTGATTTACCATCTGAGAGAGCAGGTTTTTTCCCACGTACAGATTGGTATAGGAATAGATTGGGACGTTACTTTTCTACAGTTGGGATAAGGGCAAATCTTTCTATTGGACAAGGTGAGATTTTGGTTTCTCCTTTGGCATTAACCGCATATTATGCCGCTATTGGTAACGACGGTGTATGGAACACACCACACCTATTTAAAGAAGCTTTTAATGAAAATATTTTTATTTCTGATGGAATTGTTACAAAAACTCAAAAAAAATTACCAATTACTGATAATACTTTAAGTATTATACAAAAAACGCTTTACGAATCTGTTTACTCCCAAAATGCTACTGGTAGAACTGCCAGAGTTAGAGGGGCTGAAATTTATGCTAAAACAGGAACTGCTGAAAATCCGCAAGGTGATACACCGCACGCTTTTATTGCTGGATATGCCAAATGGGATGAAGAACCTGAAATTGCATTTTTAGTGCTGATTGAAAACGGCGGCTGGGGAGGAAGTAACGCGGGTCCTGTTGCACAGCAGATTATTCAGTTCTATCAAGATAGAATTAGGTAAAATCATACCTTGCACATGCCTACCGCATCTGTAGGGAACGAATTTATTCGTTCCTAATTCTCAATCCCGTAGGAATGTGGATTTATGTATACCACCTCACACCGAAGGTGTCGATCGCTATGTAGAAAACGATACCCCACGAAACTATCACCACACCGAAGGTGTGGAACAAATATAATAGGTTCCATACCTTCGGCATGGAAATCAAGATGGGGGCGTCGTTTTCTACATAGCGATCAATCCCTTCGGGATGGCGTGGAATTACCACCTCATCGATCCCTTCGGGATGGCGTTGGTGTGTGTATCAGTTTCGTACAGATGGAATTAGGAACGAATAAATGCGTTCCGTACAGAATGGAGAATTAGGAACGAATAAATGCGTTCCCTACAGAATTGAGAAATAGGAACGCATTTATTCGTTCCCAACAGAATTTTGAAAAAGATGGAGAATAACATATGAAATTTCCCATAACACGTGATTTTGACTGGGGTTTATTTTTTTCTTGGTTTGTTCTGGTATTATTTGGTATCATTGCAATTTATTCAGCATCAACAATAAAGATTGAAGATGAGATTACAAGTGTTGATTTTTATTGGAAACAAACCCTTTTCTTTATTCTATCCTTGATAATCATGTTTATAATTCTTAAAATCCCATCGTCTATTATGGATGTTTTTACATATCCTTTGTATTTTATTATACTTGCTTCATTGGTTCTCGTTTTGTTTATGCCACCCATTAATAACGCACATAGATGGATTTTGATTTTCGGTGTTAGATTTCAACCTTCTGAATTTGCAAAAATTATTGTTATACTTGTTACTGCTAAAATTATGGCAAAGGACAATATTTCAAATTTCAGGTTGATGGTGCAGCCTTTTTTACTTACCATAGTGCCGCTTCTTCTTATTCTTAGACAGCCAGATATGGGTACGGCTATTATACTTTTTGTTGTCTATTTTATTATGCTTATTCAATCAGGATTTCCGTTGATGCAACTTTTCTTGCTTATTACTCCTTTTATTAGTATGGTATCTTCTTTTTACATTCCTGTTTTTATTATTTTCGCAGTTCTACTTATTCTTTTTTTATGGAAAAACAAATTTACCGTTCATTTTATTACGTTAATAATGGTAATTAATTTCTTTTTCTTATTTATTACTCCGTATTTATGGGGACAACTTAAACCATATCAACAAAGTAGAATTTTAACCTTTGTCGACCCGACTAGAGACCCTTTAAATGCAGGGTATCAAATTATTCAAGCTAAAATAGCTATTGGAAGTGGTCAGATTTTTGGTAAAGGATTTTTAGAAGGTTCTCAAAAAAATATGAACTTTTTACCAGAACACCATACAGATTTTATATTTTCAGTTATTTCTGAAGAATTTGGTTTCGTAGGCTCAATTTTGTTAATTCTTTTGTTTATTTATTTCTTTTTCAGAATTATTAAAAATGTTTTCAGATCGGAAATTAAAGAAAGAAGAATTGCTATGGCGGGATGTCTAGCCTTTCTCTTCTTTCAAGTTTTTATTAATATTGGGATGAATGTTGGTATTATGCCCACTACTGGAATTCCGCTACCTTTTATTAGTTATGGAGGGTCAAACTTAATCGCTAGCAGCGTTGCTGTTGCTTTAATTCTTAAATATAGTCAAGAAAAAGATTTGTAACTAATATTACGGATTTTGTGAGTAGAAATAATTTTTATTGACAAAAATTCAGTAAAAATTTATTTTGTCTTTTTGAAGATAGAAGGAGTTGATTTTATGATATGCAAAACATGTAAAAAGAAAAACGACCAGCTGGATTTGTATTGTTTACATTGTGGTACGCCGTCTGAAAGTTACAAACTACATTTTAAAGTATCCGAAATTCTAAAGAGATCTAATGAAGCTGCAAAAAAACAGAAATCTAATTTTCATTTTTATTATATTATTGTAGCTTTAATTATTTTACTTGCAGTGTATTTAGCTAATTTTAACATTATTAGTGATAACTACTTATTTAACTATGTGTTTCTAAATATTTCTATGGTAATTTTATTGCCTATTTTAATGTTACCATTTTCTCCCCCCCTCTCTGAGGGGGGCAAGGGTGCGATCCCCCCCCTCACTGAGGGGGGTAGGGGTGCGATCCCCCCCCTCACTGAGGGGGGCAGGGGGGAGTTATTCAAATTCTACCCCAAACTCCTCATCTTTACATTAATTGTCGTTCTATATTTTGCATTTCTTAAACTGATATGCCAAACCGACCCTATCTTAAATTTAGTTAGGTTGGTTTTAGTGGTTTGGGGAATTGCAATTGTGTTTCCGGTGCCATTTTTAATATTTAATGACAATAATAACACCAACATTATTCGTATTATTTATAAAGCATATAATGCTGGTAAGTACTTACGATGGCAACAATTTAGCTTATGCTTTATTTTGGCGATTATGAACTCTGTCGCTGTATTATTACTGCTTATACCTTTGCCTTCAACGTTGAATTTTACAGCAAATGTTATGAATATTTGGCATCAAAAGCAACAAGACTTCATGTTGTACGATAAAAATAAGGATTATTAGAGATTTACTTGAATATGAGAATATACGAAACTCACGCACATCTAGATTTTGATAACTATAAAAATGACAGAGATAAAGTTCTGGCTTCATGTTTTAAAGCCGGAGTTCAGAAAATTATCAATATTGGAATAGATGCAGAATCTACCGCATATAGCATAAAATTAAGCGAAAAGTATCCTCAGATTATGGCTACTGGTGGTTACCACCCTTCTACTGTACAAAAATATGATGAGGACACTCTTAGAAAACTACTTAACCATAAGAATATTAAAGCAGTTGGCGAGATAGGCTTAGATTATTATAGGTTATACAATCCTATCGATCTTCAAAAACAAGTTTTTGAATCTCAAATTAAGTTAGCATTAGAATTTAATTTGCCTATTGTTGTTCATGATAGAGATGCTCATGACGACTGTTTTGACATTTTAACAAAGCACAAACCTCGAAAAGTTGTTTTTCACTGCTTTTCAGGTGATGTGAAATTTGCTGAAAAGGTTCTTAATCAGAACTGGTATATCAGTGTGACGGGAGTAATTACTTATAAAAACAGTAATTTAGATGATGTTATAAGAATTATCCCAAAAGATAAACTATTGATTGAAACTGATTCTCCGTATTTGCCGCCTATTCCACATAGGGGGGAAAGAAATTCACCAGAATATTTAATTTATGTTATTCAAAAAATTGCCGATATATTGAGATTGGCTCCAAAGATTGTTGCAGAACAGACATTTTTGAATGCAGAAAATTTTTTCGAAGGTGTTTAAATGAGAACAAGTCCGGAGAATCAACAGACTATAAATGAGGGAATAATTATATGAACGGAAATATTTTAGTTGTAGACGATGACCAAGATTTAAGAGATGTGATAACAGATCTACTGGAAACTCAAGGTTATTTTGTTGTTACAGCTACTGATGGTTATGATGCGTTAGAAAAATTATCTAAAACGTCATTTGATTTATTCATTATTGACCTATCTATGCCAAAAATGGATGGAATAAAGCTTCTTGCAGAAATTAAGAAGATTCATCCAGCAGCAGTTATTATTGTTTTAACTGGATATTCAAGCATTGAGGGTGCAGTAAACGCAATTAATTTTGGTGCTTATCACTATATTTCAAAACCAATTAAAGCGGCACCATTGTTTAATCTTGTAAGAAAAGCTATTGATTACTCATACGAATTATCAGAATCAAATAACAAACAAACAAGACCGGGGTATTACTCAAGTTTGCCTACCAGACCAAGCGTTTTATTTGGTTTTAAAAAAGACGAAATTGATGAATTTTACAAGATTGGAAAGAAAAAAACTTATGAAGCTTCAGAGGTTATTACACTTTCTGAAAAACATGATGGTTCTTTTATCATTATCGATTCTGGGGAAATTTCGGTTTCTATGAGTGGAAGTAATTTCGATTACTTGAAGAAGTATGATAGTTGGGGAGAAGAAAATATTATACTAGAATCTTCTATGCCGGTTGATTTAATTGCCGAATCAAAAGTTGTTCTACACATATTTGAACGCAGAGGAATTCTTTCTTTTTTTAGCACAAAAGAAGACTTATTATGGAAAAGATTCATCATAAATATGTCTAATCAAGTATTCCTTAAATGGCGTAAAACAATTCAAAGATTGGTGATGTTGAAAATGATAACGCAAGAAGATTGATAAAGTGAGGCTTCTATTGAAGACGGAATATAAAAACTGTTTTATTTGTGGTATTGAAAATAAAGTCGGTTTGAAATTAGATTTTTATTATAAAGGTCATAAAGCATATGCGAATTGGATTGCTGACAAAAATTATGAAGGTTTTGAAGAGACTATACATGGTGGTATTATCGCTTCTTTAATAGACGAAGCTGTTGCTAAAATTATTATAGAAAACGGATTTTTAGCTGTTACTGTAGAGTTAAATGTTAAATATTTGAAACCTTTAAAAGTTGGTACTGAAATTGTAATTTCTGGAGAAATAATTGATCATAGAAGAAAACTAATTAACGGCAAGGCTATTATTTACAATAAAAACGATAATAATCTGATTTATGCTACAGGAAATGCGAAATATTATGTTATTGATGGGGATTAATAGAATGATATTTAAGATTCTAATGATAACATTTGTTATTTTGTTTATCTATTCAAATGCTATTACAACAGAGGTTTCTGGACAGGTTTCTGGTGTCTGGGAAAAATCTAAAAGTCCTTATTACATAATTGATGATATTATTGTTTTACAAAATGACAGTCTTACAATTGAACCGGGTGTAAATATCATATTTAACGGAAATTACGATTTAAATATACAAGGCAGCTTATATGCCATTGGAACGGTTACTGACTCCATAAGATTTTCTTCACCACAAACTTGGAAAAGCATTCGTTTAGAAAATGAAGAAATTAAAAGTTATTTTCAACACGCTGTCATTAGTGATGCTACAACAGCTATTCATTCTATTGGTGCTCCATTTGAAATTAGTTATAGCAGAATATATAATATTCATGAAAACGCTATAAATTGTTTTGGCATTAATAATCCTGCAGAAATTTATATTCATGAGAATATTATTCATGATATTGCACGTTCTGCAATACAGATTAATCAAAATTCTAATGTGAATATTGAAAGAAACTTGATTAGTTTTTGTGGAAAAAGTTTAATGTTCATGGGTGCTATTCATATTTCTAATCAGACTGCTAATGGCGAATCAAATCCCACAATTTACAGCAATAAAATTAGTAATAATATAAGACAAGGCATTACTGCATGGGATATTACAAATAATTCAAGAGTAAACCCAATTATTCAGGATAATATTATTGAAGATAATTATACGGGTATTTATTTATTACATTCAAGTGGTTATGTAAAAAATAACATTGTTAAAAATAATTATGTTTCAGGTGATGCAAATTCTGGTGCTGGAATAATGATTTCAGGTGCTTCAGCACGTCCGATAATAACAAGAAACACTATTACTGGAAACTACACAGGTTTTTTTATTGTTGATAATGCAGTACCTATAATTGGGAATTATGAGAATCCATTAGATGCAAATACAATTATGAACAATATTGATGCAACTAACAAAGATTGGAGTATTTACTTGTTTAATTCATCAGAAGATATTGACGCTAGAGTTAATATCTTTACAACAAATGATATTGATCTTATTTCTGAATCAATCTTTGATAAAAATGATAATCCTACGCTAGGACTCGTTAATTTTTCTGGTTTTCTAGACTGGGTTAAAAATGAAGATATTAGTAAACCTATTACCACATTTGATGTTAACTTATATCCAAATCCGATTGTTTTAAACAAAAGAAATGAAGTTAAATTCGATATTTCTTTATCTAAAGAAGAGAATATTGAAATTATTATTTATAACGTTAGAGGACAAAAAATTGATACTATTTATAGTGGAATGCCTGATTCTAAAAGATTTTATGTGAATATGAATCTCAATTTAGCTTCAGGTGTTTATTTCTATAAAATGTTATCTAATGATTATACAATCACTAAAAAATTCATAGTTATAAAAGGAGCTTAAATGTCACATTTAAATGAATTTATACAAAAAATGGAAATTGCAGGCATAAAAACGCAAACTATCAAAACATTTTCTCACTATTACAAACAATTTGTAAATGGAGAGAAAGGCAAACTTACTAAATCGCAAATAACTTTACCTGATAGAACACAAATTTTGGATTATAAATATGATAGTGATGTTACTTGTAAACACCTAGAAAAGCTCGCTATTATTAAACTTAATGGCGGATTGGGAACTTCTATGGGTTTGTCAAAAGCTAAATCTTTACTTCCTGTAAAAAATGATGATACTTTTCTTGATATTATCGTTAAACAAACCTTGAAAATGAGAGAAAAATTCAATGTAAATTTACCTTTAATTTTTATGAATAGCTTCAACACTTCAAAAGACACAATTGAGTTTCTTAACAAATTCAAGGATTTTTCTGTTTGCGATATTCCGCTTGAATTTGTACAAAACATGTTCCCGAAAATTAGAAAAGACGATTTTAAGCCCTTAGAAAACAAATCAGATGCTCAAAACTGGAATCCGCCCGGTCATGGAGATATTTATAACGCTTTATCTGATTCAGGAATATTAGATTTACTGATAAATAAGGGGTTTGAATATATCTTCGTTTCAAATTCTGATAATTTAGGTGCTGTTGTTGATGTTAATATACTTAACATGATTTATGATAATCAGTTAGATTTTGCTATGGAAGTTTGCATTCGTTCTGAAATGGATAAAAAAGGTGGTCACCTTGCCAGTACAAAAGATGGAAATCTTATTCTACGTGAAGTTGCCCAGTGTCCAGATGATGAAATAAATGAGTTTCAAGACATAAATTCATACAAATATTTCAATACAAATAATTTATGGATTAGCCTTAAAGCTCTTAAATCAAAATTAATAGAAAATGATGGTGTGTTACCATTGCCACTCATTTTAAACGAAAAAATCGTTGATTCCATCAACGTTATACAAATGGAAACTGCTATGGGGGCTGCTATTTCTATTTTTAACAATTCTAAAGCTATATGTGTTGAAAGAAATAGATTCGTACCTGTAAAAAAATGCCAAGATCTTTTGTTATTGTGGTCTGATGCTTATGAAATTAACCAAGATTATGTGCTTTGTAAAAGACCGGGTGCTAAAAACACTGTTCTTGAACTAGATAACGATTGTTATGGAAATATTGAACAATTAAAACTGGCGTGTGAAAATGGAGTGCCATCTCTATATAATTGTGAATATCTTAAAATTAAAGGATTTGTAAAGTTTAATTAATATAATGGAGGATTTGCATGATGCAATCAATATATTACGTTTTTAGTGGATTAGGATTTATTTTCCTAATGACAACTTTAGGAGCTGCTACTGTTTTTATTTTTAGAAATAGAGAGTTAGGCAGTATTCAACAAATATCTCTTGGATTTGCTGCGGGTGTTATGGTTGCTGCCTCAATATGGAGTTTATTAATCCCGGCTATTGAAGAAGCAACTACGCGAGGGAATATAGAATGGATACCAGCTGCTTTTGGATTTGCACTCGGGGTAATGTTTATGCTGGTTCTTGACAAAATTATACCACATTTTCATCCGCAAACAGGTGTTACGGAAGGTTTGCCAATTAAATCGAAAAGAACTATGTTGTTATTTCTTGCCGTGACTTTACACAACATACCAGAGGGTATGGCTGTGGGATTGGCTTTTGCTTTAGCTATTCAAAATAGTGATCCTACATTTTTAACGGCTGCTATTGGACTTGCAGTGGGTATTGGTATTCAGAATTTTCCTGAAGGGGCTGCTATTTCGCTACCATTAAGACAGGAAGGATCTTCTGCTAAAAAAGCATTTATGCTTGGAACACTATCAGGTGTTGTGGAACCAATATTTGGTATAATTGCTGTTTTATTGGCATTCTGGATTGCACCAGTTATGCCGTGGTTGTTGTCATTTGCTGCTGGAGCTATGATTTATGTTGTAGTGGAAGAATTGATACCGGAAGCACGTTTAGGTGAACATTCACATTCAGGGACTTTGAGTTTCATGGCTGGTTTTTTATTAATGATGATTCTTGATGTTGCCTTATAAGTATGTTGGGAACGCATTTATTCGTTCCTAATCCCCCCCCCCCCCCCCGGGGGGGGGGGGGGGGGGGTTTTTTTTGGGACGCATTTTTTTTTTTCTTATTTTTTTTTTTAAAAAAAAAAAAAAAAAACAGGGACAAAAAAAAAAATAA
>Ga0099364_10009429_pt1 | contig 13542 bp, 9 predicted proteins | sample TergutTh196P3_FD_73070 | JGI IMG/M metagenome (GOLD analysis project Ga0099364, IMG submission 73070) | Microcerotermes parvus P3 segment gut microbial communities from Pointe-Noire, Republic of the Congo - Th196 P3 | ecosystem: Host-associated > Arthropoda: Insects > Digestive system > Gut ...
AATTTCTTCGCAATTCAGAAACGCTCCTTCAGCCAGTCTTCAAAAGGCGCTGAATTGCCGCTTTTTTCATAGACAGCAGCCATATCACGATATGTACCCTTCGTATCAGGATGCGCTGCGCCCAAAACCTTTAAACGAATGGGATACGCTTTGCTGTAGTATTCCAAAGCTTTGACGTATTCGCCCTGTGCGCGATAAACCCAGGCTATGTTGTTATAGGTAGTGGCTGTATCTGGATGCGCTTCGCCCAAAACCTTTTTAACAATAGGTAACGCTTTGCCGTAGTATTCCAAAGCCTTGTCGTATTCGCCCATGTCATCATAAACCAACGCCATGTTGTTATAGGTAGAGGCTGTATGAGGATGCGCTACGCCCAAAACCTTTTCACGAATGGCTTTCGCTTTTTCGTAGAATTCCAAAGCCTTGTCGTATTTGCCCTGTGCGCGATAAACCACAGCTATGTTGTTATAGGTAGTGGCGGTATCAGGATGCGCAATTCCCAAAACTTTTTCAAAAATGGCTTTCGCTTTGTCGTGGTATTCCAAAGCTTTGTCGTAATCGCCCTGTGCGTCATAAACCCCGCCTATGTTGTTATAGGCAGCGGCGGTATCAGGATACTCTTTGCCCGATACTTCTTCTCTGATTTGTATTGCTTTTAAAAGTAATTTTTCCGCTTCAGGATAGTTGCCAATTTTGCTATATAAATCAGCAATATATGACAAATCTCTTGCTGCAATCAATAATTTATCCCTATTTTCGTCAGAAGTTTGTATATCAATTTGCAAATACTCATCTATCTTTTCCTGATAGCGCGATAAACGTTCTTCAATTTCCGGCACAAAATGTAAATGGTCTTTTTCGGCGGATAATTTTTCTATTTCTTGATATGTATTTTGCCGATCCAAACTCGAAAAACGAATTTTACTGACCACATAACTCCAAAAATCCATGGCAACGAGCGAAATATTGCGTTCGGTTTCGGGCGTCATGAAGAAAAAAAGCGGTTGGGCATAGTCGTTGAGCAGGTCTCTATTCATGTTCAATCTGAAGTAATCTTCCTGTGTCGGCTTTACTTCCTTGCCCAGAAACGGGATTTGAAAATTCAGAATAAAAAAGATTTTTTTATCGGGATGAGCATCTATGAACCGGAAAATATCTGCGGGAATAAATTTTTTTTCTTTACCTGAATCTGAATAGTTGAACACAGCCACAGTGTCGTTCAGCAAACTGTCTGCAATTTGCTCTTGCATGTGATGCTCCGCCAAAATAAAATAGAATCCTCTCTTCGATTCCCTGATTATTTTGTTGAGTTGCCAAAACGAAAAGGCATTGCTGTCATTCATTTAATTGCGGTTTCTTCTTTTTTTCTGCGATTGACGTTTTCTTCAACAAAATCCCAAATCAGCGGATGGCAATCGTGCCAACGTTCGCCGTTATACTCCAAAACAACGTGCCCTCTTAAAAATTCAAGCATTTTACCTTGATCCTCAATTTCTGCCTTGTTCTCGTGTATTTTGACCAGCGCCGGATAGTCGCCCGTTACAATCCGTCTTGTGATGTCGGATTTAAGGCTGGCGAGCGCATTCTTCACATCTTCTCCTGTAACGATGGTTTCAGCGCCGGTCTTTTCCGCTCTGTACAATGCAATATCTGCCGCTTCCCTGATACAGAAAAAAACATCCCGTAAAGAACCGCCTGTTTTTTCGATGATGAAATCCAATGCGCCCGCTTCAAACAGGTTCATATCGGCTCTTTTTTCAATGATTTCCTTGATAACGCTGATTCCTGCCTGATGGTTTTCGCCTGTTTTCTTCCTGACTTCAATCATCGGAAAGATGAATTTGTCGAAATAGTGTTCAATGCGCCCCATTCGCGTATCGTAAGTCAAACTGATGGGAAAGGTAAAAATGCAATAAGTTCTTATTTTTTCGGAAGATATGTAGCCGTCTCTAAAAACGTCAAACGCTTTTTCGGGGTCTATCATTTTATCAAAATTCTCGAAAATGAATACAGGTCTTTTCCCCTGATCATGAAAGATTTCTTCACATAAAAAATCAATGCACTTGTACCAGTCCTCGTTGTTTTTTCTAATGTTTTCCTTGATGGTGATAATGGATTCCGAACTGTATTGCAGGGCTGTTTTCCCCTTGGCAAAGATATTAATGATTTTGTCCCAGCCCAGCCCAGCGCCCGCCTCTAATGAGGCTGAAGCCCCATCTTTTATCTTTTCTACAATTTCTGTATCCTTAAAATAGTGGAGCGCTCGGATGATACGTTCGTTTTTTTCGTCAACGCCTTTAATTTTACAGTCTTTGGCAATATCTATCAACGATTGAAGTATGAGGTAAATAATGTCAAACACCTCAAGTTTGGCTAAATTAAGTTCTGTCTGGCAATTAATTTTTCTGACCATATATCCCTCTTTGATGAATTGCTGCTCCATCTTGTTCAACTCGGTGCTTTTTCCGCAACCGCGATGACCCATCAGTACCTGAATAAATTGCGGACTTCCTCCGGTACAGGCATTGTAAATTTTCCTCAACGGAGAACGAAACGATGCATTGATTCTCGCGCCAATGGTATCGACATACAGACCTTTTTCCGGATCCAACTCTTCGCCGATTAATGGCGCAGGATTGAAGTTCTTTTCTATTTCAGATAATCGAACTGCCTTTTTCATTCGTTTATTTTTTTACTTTTTCAAAAAAACGCTGCAAATATAGATATATTTCTTTATGGATGAACTTTTTCTTGAAAAAAATGATGTTTCCCCGAAATTGTTCTAACTTTGCATTTTATTAATTTTCTAAAACATGAAACGTATATTATTTATTTTTACGCTGGTCGTATTGTCGTTTTCCGCGAAAGCGTTGGCGGCGGGCGGATCGGTGTACACGCAAAAACCCGACGATCCCGAAGGATTTTTTTTCATTCCCGAAAATTACGGCGTAACGGGTAGAAACGCCGATGTGTCCGACGCCTTACAGCAGGCGATCAACGATCTGAAAACGGAAAAAAATTTCGGAATCGTTTTTATACCGGAAGGAACGTATCGCATCAGCAAAACGATTTATGTTCCGCAGGCAATTCGTTTGATAGGCTATGGAGCGAAACGCCCCGTGATTATTTTGAATAAAAACTCGCCCGGATACCAGCACGAGGCGCCGTCGGACAGGGGAAAAGCCAACTACATGTTTTGGTTTACCGGCAGGATTGTAGGGGCTGACGGGCGCGTTCAGGACGCCGGCGCGGGTACGTTCTACAGCGCCATGTCCAACATCGATTTGCGGATTGAAGACGGCAACCCGTATGCCGTTGCGCTGCGGACGCATTACGCCCAGCACAGTTTTATTTCGCACGTGGACGTGCATGTCGGAAATGGCAAGGCGGGCTTGTTTGATGTGGGCAATGAAATGGAAAATGTCCGTTTTTTTGGCGGCGACTACGGAATCTACACCACCAAAACTTCGCCCAGCTGGCAAATGATGATGGTAGACACGTATTTTGAAGGTCAGCGGAAAGCGGCTATCAGAACGCAACAGGTGGGGCTTACGGTGATGCGCTTGCAGGCAAAGAACGTCCCCATAGTGGTAGAGGTCGATTCCGCCTATTGGGAAAAACTGTATATGGAAAACTGTTTGTTCGAAAATGTGACGAAAGCCGCCGTTTCATTCACCAACGAAGACAATGCGCAAAACCAGATCAGCCTGCGCAACGTGTATTGCCGCAATGTGCCGAACCTGATGTATCACAGCAACCGCAACGCCTACACATCCGCAAACGAGAAAACATATCATCTGCGCAACTACACGCATGGATTGCATCAGGACGATTTGCAGTCGCTTCCCGAAATGCGCACCATGATGGATCTTGTGCCGGCGGCGAATTATCCGGCGAGTTTTCCAAGAGACATTCCCGACTTTCCGCCGATGCATACCTGGGTCAGCGTGAAGGATCTGGGCGCTAAGGGCGATGGCGTTACCGATGATACGCAGGCGTTTTTGAACGCTATAGCCCATCATACCCACATCTATGTTCCGCAGGGATGGTACATGATTTCGGAATCGCTGGTATTGAAGGAAAACACGAATTTAATCGGTCTTCATCCCATCGCTACCCAACTGATATTGCAAGAGAGTACGCCTGCGTTCAGCGGTTTCGGCGCGCCCAAGCCTTTGTTGGAAACGCCGCAGGGCGGGACAAACATCGTCAACGGCATTGGTCTCAACACAGGCGCATACAACTACAGGGCAGTGGGTTGCAAATGGATGGCGGGTGCCGACTCCTACATGAACGACGTTAAATTTGTAGGCGGTCACGGGACGATGAATCGCGGACCGGCAACGCCACGCGCACAAACGCCGCGCAGCCCCAGTTCGCCAACCAGTCCGGTTGCCGCGCAAGGCGTGGATTTGGCATGGGACAATCAATACTGGAGCCTCTGGATTACCAATGGCGGAGGCGGAACGTTTAAAGATATTTGGACGGCAAGTTCCTATACGGCAAGCGGTATTTACGTCAGCAATACCTCCACCGAAGGACGCATCTATGCCATGTCCATAGAGCATCATGTACGCAATGAAGCCACATTTAAAAATGTATCCAACTGGAAGATTTACGCTTTCCAGCAGGAAGCGGAAGTTCGCGAAGGCGTACATTGTTCGCCCATTGAATTGACGAACTGCTCGAACATGCTGTTTGCGAACCTCTATCTGTTCAGAGTGATATGGGTCAATACGCCTTATCCTCATGCCGTCCGCGCGTGGAATTGCAGGGATATAGAATTTCTCAATATTCGCAATTTTACCCAAAACAGGTATCAATATACCGCCACATTGTATGACGTAAACACCGACACGCAAGTATATCCGTGGGACGTCGCGCGTTTGTACCTCTCGGGGAAAGAGCCTCGACGGGAGCCTTTACATCATGCGGCGGGTATTCCCGATAAATTGGCGAGCGGTTTTGAATTTGCCGAAGGCATTTGCAGCGATTCAAAAGGAAACATTTATTTTTCGGAGCAGCGATTGCGCCGTATTTACAGATGGTCAGCCGAAACGCGCCAAGTGGAACTGATTGCCGATTTTCCATGGGAGCCGCTTTCGTTGGCTACCGACACGAAGGATAATTTATTGGTCATTTTCAGATACAATCCGCAGCCCGGTTATCTAATCGACGGCGTTCAGGAAACTGTTCCCGTTTTACCGGACGCTTCCGGCACTACTTTCAGCGCATGGGGAAATTCGGGATGGGCGGTATGGGCGTACTCCATTGACCCGAACCACCCCGAAGAAACCATTCGAAAATTACCGAAAAAACCGATGGGCTCTATAGCCAACGTACAAAAGGCAATTTATCCGGCGCACCGCTGGCGCGATTTGAAAGATTTTGACGCCGTTTCTGTGACGCCGCCCGCCGAATGTTTTGTGGCGCCCGACGGCGTGACCATCATTCCCGAATATTATGACTTGGGACGTTCCACCTCCGTTTTGGAAGCCATCCCCGGAAAACCCTTTTATACTGTGGATGAATGGGATGGCAGAACGGTGCGGATGGATGTCGATAATTACGGCAAAACGTCGAATTTAACTCATTTTGTTGAAATGGGCGAATTTGGTTCTGCTGTGGATAAGCACGGGAATCTGTATTTGGGCGTTGGCAGAATATACGTCTTCGATAAAAACGGCGCGCCCAAAGGAGTCATCAATACGCCTGAACGACCTACAAGTCTCTGCTTCGGCGGGGCAGACCATAATACGCTGTTTTTCACATCGCGCGGAGCGCTGTATAGCGTGAGAATTGAGAATTGAGAATTGAAAATTGAGAATTAATGCGAATCAAGAGTTGAATATGAATAACAATATTGAAATTTCGGTAGAAATCCGTAGGATTTCCATGTGGATAACCCCGTGTAAGCGAAGCGCAACACGGGGCATGAAACAGTCTATATCTTCCGAACTCCGAAGGAGTTCAATGTATCATGCTTATACACAGTCGGTTGAACTCCTACGGAGTTCCAAAGATGGTACGCATTCCGTATCCCCGAGTTGCGCTACGCTTACTCGAGGTTATCCATATTTAACTCCTTCGGAGTTATATAGCGCCCAAAAACCCTTATTTACCTTCGGTGAGATCGCTTCGCTAAATTCCAAGAGTACCCTTAATAACAATGCGCCTACAACTCTTATTCCCCTTATTTTCCTAATCAATATGATACAAAAAAATATAAAATCACTTGTTTTGTTGTCGGCGTTTGTTTTGTTCGGCAACTGTTATGGGCTAAAGGCGAATGATGAAAATCCTGCCTTAGACCTCCATTTAGTCGGGAGCAATGTAAAAATTACATGGGCAAATGTCGAAGGCGCTGACAGTTATCAAATTTATCATGGTCGGTCTCGGCTCAGCGCGAATACTTTAATCGCAACGTTGAGGGCTTCCGAGCTTCGTCCCGAATCGGGTTTCGGCGGCAATGTGGTGTATGGTTACACACACACGACGCCTAACCCCAAAAAATTCGAGAACCATTACAGAATCGTTCCGGTTGACACACAGGGAAATACCATCGTTTCTATAATATGGAATTTGGGTGCAATTACCAACGCGGTTTCTTACGAAATTCAGCGTACATCCGCTGCGGGCGGAGATTTTGAAAAGGTGGGCAACGCTGTTGAAACTCGTTACGCGGATAAGGTTCGCGATTTCGACAGGTACGAAAATCGCTACCGAATTGCAGGCTTAAACGCCGCCGGAGAGTACATCATGAACAATAGAGGCGAACCCGCGTATGTAGTGGTTGGCGCCATCATTTTAGATTTTGAACAATCTATTTCGTTTGAGAAAAAACTGTTTGGCGACGCCATGCTGTTTTACGATGCGCATTATGACTCCGGCGAACAAATCGCAAAAGAAATCAACCGTATCCATTGGGACGAGATGTTTTCGTCGTCGGCAGGACCCGCGAACGGGCAATTTTCTTTCAGGCGTTATGCGATGAATCTAAAGCCGGGCGAATACCGCAACTTCAGCGATTTACAAATCGGATATTACACGTCGTTTGCGGGGCTTGGGAAACTGCCGACCGACACGCGGCTGTACGGCTCTATTACGATACCGGCGCCTCTGAACGGCGGAAACGCTACCTGTACATTTTGGCGCTCTATTGAGAATTTTGAACTGAACAAACTGACGCCGGACGATCATACTACCCTGTTCCGCTGGGCTGTATCGCAGGCTGCCCCCGCGCGACGGCTCAGTATCAACGCCCGCATGGTTTTTGACTGGAACGGCGTGGAAGGGATGAATACGCCCTGGGCGTCGGGCGGGTTTTTGTCCGACAGCCGTTTTACCGACGTATTAGGCTCTGCAAATCAGCAACAATGGTACACGCGAAACAGTCATTTCGCACATTCGGAATTTTACGGCGATAACTGGAACCGTGTAACGCAAGGCGTGACTGGGCATCCGTACACATCGAACTGGTTGACGGGCGGCGCCAGAACCAATATCGAAAAAACGCCAATCGTGCGCGAAAAACCGTTTCTTTACATGGATGAAGATACATATAAAATATTTGTTCCGGCATGGCGCCACATGTCCGAAGGTATCTCGTGGAACGACGCAACCGGAAACATGGGCGAAGGTTATTCGCTCGACCTCGAACGCGATTTTTATATTGCGAAACCCGGCGTTTCAGCCGCAACCATCAATGCGCAACTCGCCGCAGAGAAGCATATTTTCTTTACGCCGGGATGGTACGATTTGGAAACGCCCATTCGCGTAACCCGACCTAACGCCATACTTCTGGGTACGGGTTACGCAACGTTGTTTCCCGGAGAAAATAACCGCGAAGGCGCAATCTTCATCGACGATGTTCCGGGCGTTATCGTGGCGTCCATCATGCTCGACGCGCATTTTAACTCCACCTACCTCCTGCGCGCCGGCGATGAAAACGCCAACAAAAACCACGCCGACAACCCCGCCATACTTTCGGATATTTTTGTTCGCGTGGGCGGTTACAAAAACGAGAACGTAAACGCAGACGTATCGGTTCAAATCAACAGCAACAACGTCATAGGCGATCATTTATGGATATGGCGCGCCGACCACGGAAACGGAGTAGGCTGGAACAGAAATACCGGAGACTACGGATTAATCGTTTCGGGGGATCATGTTACAATGTACGGATTATTTGTTGAACATTACAAAAAGTACGAAACGTTATGGATGGGCGAAAACGGACGCAGTTTTTTCTACCAGAACGAACCGCCATACGACCCCACAAATCAAGAGGCATACATGAGCCACAACGGCGCCGTTCGAGGCTGGGCGGCGTATAAGGTGGCAAACTGGATCAACCGTCACGACGCCGTCGGCTTGGGAAGTTACGGCGTATTCAACCGCACGGGAACGAACCGCAACCAATCCGAATCAGTGTTCAAAGACAACGCTATAGAAGTCCCGAACAAGCCAAACGTTAAGATCAACCACGTGATCATTACGGAACTTTCCGTCAGACCTTCGGATAGCAACAATGCCGCTATATGCGGAACGAACAGCATCGTCAACGGAACCGGACAGGGCATCACCAACCAGAATGCCGCCACCGCGCGACGATTGGTATCCTACAACAACGGCGTTGCGGTACTGCCCGCAAACGTCCCCGATTCCATCAACAGAACCGGACTATCGCCCGCCGACGAAGTATTCGATTATCTGCCCGCCGGCACGAGGAAGCGTGCACCATTTTAGTCCACGAATTACACGAACCCAGAAGGGATCGACGAAGTCAATTAACACGAACCCCGAAGGGTGGGGTGTAAAATATTTGCGATATTTACAAAAATAGTTCGTTCGGTTTTTTGTAATGAACCCTTATTTTTTGAAGCCCCCTTAGTAGCAAAATTTGACCTTGCGTGTCTGCCCTTATTACTTTCGTGAGATCGCTTCGCTTAGTTCCCTTATTCGACTGAAAATAAGTGAATAAGGGGAAAAAGAAAGAGATGTCCGATATTCTATTAAGGGTACTCTTTAAAAATAAGGGTTTTGGCAATATCATTTTTTGAAAGCATTTTTGAAAAATGAAAGGCATATTTTTGACAGCCCAACTTACAGGGTTTAACCTGCGGAGCGGAGACACGGCACGCTGCGTCTCTACAAATTTCTCGATATTTGTACGAGCAACCAAAGATATGATGGTGGTTGTGATTTTCATGGTAACATATTATTTCCTTTCATATTTAAACGTATGATCTTCTTCATAGTCAGGCGCTTTTGTTTTGAGCGTAATTGGAAATCCGCCGTCATTGTATGTATATACAAAGGTTTGGATATAAGTATTATCTTTTAAAGTAAGTACATTATTTTGACTGCCAAAAGTATCAAACCGCCATATCAAAAACCATTTGGGAGTTTTGCAATGATAAAAGAGAGACATCTTATCGTCGTAAGTATAGGTTCCCGTTCCGGAACTCATTGAATGAAAGTTGCCATTAGTATCCTGCCACTTACTTTCCCAATCAGATTTGACAAGGTTTCCATTTTGATATTGATATGTAGTTAAACCATGTAAAAAACGTTCCAAATTTTGGATTCTTCTGATATACATTCTTTGCACAGGCAGCCCTTGAGCATTCAAATCAATTGATTCTTCATAAAAATCATTCGATGAATTTTCAACAGTGACTTTGTTACCGTACCTGCTAAATGTATATGTTTCTGAATTGCCATCGTAGTTTTCAGATTTCATTGAAATCAAATCACCTGAATTGTTATAACTGTACGTTTCTACTCTATCTGCGACTCCTTCTTTGTTGTAATCAGTCATTTTTGTTATTCGGTCTTGGTTGTCGTATTCAATTGTAGTTCTACCATCTCTACCGGATATTTCTGACAGCAAGTATACGGAATTGTCATACTGTACCGAAACTACACAGTAAGCATAGTTATAATATGTCCTATCAACCTGCCTGCCATAAAGATCATAAAACCAACCTTGATTCGCGCCGAAATAATCATAAAACGGATCTTCGTCTAAATACAACGGTTCATTCCTCAATTCCTTTGAGGCAACTAAAATTATTGTAAATCCGGGAGTTTTTCCGATAATATTACCGTCTTTGTCTACAGTTGCAACATTGGGATTGTGGCTGTACCAATAGACGGTCTTTTCGGTGGCGTCGGAAGGATGAACAGTGGCTATCAATTTTCGATTTTCTCCTACAGTCAAGACAAGATTGTTGTGGTCAAGCGTTATTTCGGTTACATGAACTACTTTGAAATATACATCATCGCAGGCTATTGTCAGAAACGCTACGGAAATCATCAGGTATAATATTTTGTTTTTCATTGATTTACTATAATTATTCATTTGTTAAAAATTCAACGTCAAATGAACGCCATTTCCGGTAAAGCCGAAATCTAACTCCATGTTTGTTTGGTTGCTAAGTCCTTTGTTATACATATTTACGGATTTGTATACGGGTACGCTGCATGATGCAGTCTTTAAAAGTATTCCGGTGATTACCATCGCAGCGCCCGGAGCCACTGTTGCGATTACAATATCCTTATTAATAGACTTTCTAAATGAGTAATATTGGCTTCTCCGATTACGCTCATCACTATCAAATCCTAATTCAAATACCATGTCAAATCCGCGATATGCGTAATAATCCGGTTTTGAAAAAGGCTGTGTCACCCATATTACCCCGCCTGCGGCAGCCACGACAGTTCCGCCAATCACCAAAATATTCCCTATCCTGTTTCTCTTGTAACTTTTGTTGTACATCTGCAAAGCCAATGTGTTTGCCATCAAGGATTGCACATCGTTACGCGGCAGCGCGCCCAATTCTTGATACAGCAGTTTCCTGTACTTTCTAAAATCGCTTTCACTCATTTCTCTGTCCAGTTGATACACTTTTTTCCCTTTTGAAAATAGCATACCTGCCGGCATAGTCCTCAGCTCTACGGCAGGTGCAATGGTAGTCGGCTGCGTCGGTGCAGGCGTCTGTGTCGGTACAGGCGTCTGTATCGGTGTTTCTGTTGGCGTTGCTGTTTCTGCTACGGGCTGTCCGAGCATTTCGCCTACCATGTTCAGGACAACGGTCATCAAATCGCTTGCGCCTCGCTGGGTTTGCGCAGTTCGTTGCATTTCTATCCGCGCTGTTTGCACGTCGATCATTTTGCCCGATATGAAAAAATCGTTGCCCAAAGCCGCAACCGTCGACACAAAGGCAAAATTGGCGCCCATCAGTCTGCCCATTTCCACTACTTGTGTATCATCGACCATGCCGCCCGCTTGAAATCGGTTTTCTTCAAGCACGCGGTCAATCAGTTGCCGCTCAAGTACCACATATCCGTTTGTATTGACTACCGCCGAACTGATGAGTTCGCGAACAATATCCCTGATGTTATGGTCGGCGCTGCCAACGGGGTCGAACACCGCCACTTTTCTGTCCTGTGCCATTGCCGCCAAACTGAACAGGGCAATGATTGATGTAAAGATGAATTTTTGCATTTATGAATGATGATTAATTGATTAATTGATTCATTGAAACTCTGAAAACTGAAAACTAATATCTGAAAACTGAAAACTGAAAACTGAAAACTAATATCTGAAAACTTCACTCCCTGATTTTCGGTAAAATGGTTTCCATCACCTTATCTTTTAATGCGGGCAGTTTGAATGCTCTTGTTGCCGCGTCGTCTGGCGATCTGCCTGTGGCGTAAGCAACAGGGTCGTTGAAGATGGTGAAGTCCATGGTTTTCAAATCGGTTTTCCGGTTGTAGAGACTGCCTTTCACGTTGGCAAAATACGACAGTACGCCATATTCTCCCGTTCCGTCGCTACGCAGAGAAGTAGAGGTAACAAGCGTCAAGTCGTAGTCTGCTTCTTCGCGGTTGTCGGTTGCGATGCAATCGTTTTCGCTCAGTGCCTGCGCCACGATGTCGTAGAATATGCCCGGGTCTTTGTCGAATGCGTCGTCTTTGCCGCCTCTGAACTCGTGCCGGTAGTCCACATACACCGTAGCGATGCGGTCGAGGCTTGCCAGCAGGCGTTCTACCGTATGCAGCAGCGCGCTTTCACGGTCGTTTTGCAACCCGTTTTCATCCGCTTGGCTGTCTATCGCCACCAACAGATTGCGGTAAGCCCTCACACCGTCCACGATTTGCTTCGCTTTTTCGGTTTTGGTGCGCGCGCTCATTTTTCTGCCGGCTTCGGCTAATTGCTTCGACAGGCTGATGGCGGTTTCCGCCCGTCCCAATTCCTGATGAATCGCCCTTCGGTAATAATTGGCTATATCTTCGCGTTTGACGAACGCAAACCCGTACACCCATCCCGTGGCGGGGTCGTGAAACGATTCGGTACTCAACCCCGTCAGTTCGGCGCTGCTTTCGGCTGTCGTCCGGTTGGCGAAGGTTTCGGTTTCAAGATACTGCCTGTTTTGGCTTACTGCCGACGTTTCGATTTGCAGGCTTGAGGTAATCTGCACATGAATCTTCCGTATCAGGTCTGCCTGCGCTTCCGTTTTCATTTGCGCGGCTGCGTCCTGTAACGATTTCCCCGCAGGCAGTTCGGCAAATGCAAAACCTGTGACGTACTCGTTTGCCGGAAATCCCATTTGCCGGAAATCGCCGTCAAGCCACGCAGGTCTCCCCTGCCCATGCACGACAAGGGAAACCGTGGCAAAAAGGATGACTGCTGCAATCTTTTTCATCGTTCTATGAAACGCTACGCTCCTCTCTCCAAAGAGGAGAGGGTGGGGGTGAGGTTATTCAAGGCTGAACCCTTCGTTCACAAATCTGGAAATTTCTTCTGCTTCCCTGACTGCTATTTTTGTTTCAATCAGCGAGCGTTCCATGGCTCTCCTTCGTGCAGCGCCTGCCTGTTCTTCGTTCATGATAAAGAACGTTTTGTACTCGTTGGTGTTGCCGGAGCTCTTCACTATCGAGTAACTTTCGGTGAGCACGCCACCGACTTCCCCCCTCACCAAATTTTCGTAGGCGGCAATGAATTTGTCCATTTCCACCTGCGGCGTGGTTGCGTCGGCTCTCATAATGGCTTCGATGCGCCCCTTCACGTATCCGCTGGCAAGGGTAGCATAACGGTTGAGCGCATTGGTCAACGCAAATTGCTTGCACACGTTGATCGACTGGCATTGCGACACCTCGCCGACAAACTCCTTGTTGTTTTCGTCTTCGGCTAACTTTTGGTAATGGGTCAGCAAAGACACCTCAAGCGTCCGCGAACTGCCGGAAAGCATCCAGTTTCCTTTTTTGTACTCGGACATTTTCGTCTTGTACTCCTTTTTGAGCGCTTTCTGCAACTGTTTTTGCTGCTTTTTGCTCAATTGAGCATCAACGGTTTGTGGTACAGCCGTCAACATGCAGACGACCGAAATTGCCATGATGGCAAATTTGAAAAACTTTGACTTCATTTGTTTAGGTTTTTAACGTTTTTTTCCTGCTCTTACGGCTTTGCAGGGGTTGCCTTTGACTAATAACTGAATAACTGAATCATTGAATAACTGGGGTGTGTAGGGGTTC